>ERZ795060.4915-NODE-4915-length-10988-cov-4.734657_pt1 | contig 10988 bp, 11 predicted proteins | sample MGYA00375144_ERZ795060 | MGnify/ENA primary metagenome ERZ795060 (study PRJEB30189, sample SAMN05720157) | activated sludge metagenome | isolation source: anaerobic digester from wastewater treatment plant | place: Japan | collected 2015-05-15 ... | reverse complement strand
CATTTGATGCTGTATATTTTACGCAGCGTATTTGCGGAATTTGCTCAACTGCCCATTCAATTGCTTCTACCCTTGCCTTAGAGGATGCTATGGGTGTTGTTCCATCTGAACAGGGCAGATATCTAAGAGACATCCTTCATGGATGTGAATTCCTTCAAAACCATATCCGTCATTTTTATCAGTACACCATACCGGATTTTGTCAAGCTGCCTGAGGACTATCCTCTGTTCAAGGCAGAACATAGTGATTTCAGACTGCCAAAAGAAAAGAATAACGTACTGGTAAAAAGTTACTTCCATTCTCTTGATATAAGCCGGAGTGCCCACGAAATGCTTGCCGTACTTGGCGGAAAGGCTCCACATAACCATGGAGTCTTTATAGGAGGAATTACCACACAGGCCACTACCGATAAAATCATCAAGATAAAATCAATCCTACATAACATATATCAATTTATTAATGATAGAATGCTCTCTGATGTATATACTATTGCAGAATATTACAGCGATTACTTTTATATCGGAAGGGGTTATGGGAATTTTTTAAGCTTTGGCTATTTTAACGGATATAAGAGTCTCGGGACCTTATATTTGAATCCTCTTGTATATACCGACGGTAAAACAAGTGTATTGGATCCGGATAATATTACTGAAGAAATTGATTATGCCTGGTATACGGACAGACAAAGCACAGATAAACCTTTTGAAGCTGCTCCGGGATGCATGATGAACAGTGAAGCTCAGACTAACGAACAGCCGGAAGCAGATATGAACAAGCCACAGGCATATTCATGGGTCAAGGCTCCAAGATACAACAATTTGCCCTTTGAGACAGGTCCTTTAGCAAGGCAATGGCTCTCCGGAGAATACAGAAACGGTATATCAACCATGGACAGGACCATTGCAAGAGTTTTAGAAGCAAGGAAGATAGCATTAATTATGAATACTCTGCTTCAGAACCTTATCCCGGACGTATCTATGCAAAAGAAATATGCCATTCCTGAAGCCGCTGCCGGAAAAGGCTTGATTGATACCGCAAGAGGTGCACTTGGCCACTGGCTCAAAATCAACAAACAGGTTATTTCGTTTTACCGGATTATCACCCCATCCGCGTGGAACCTATCAACCCGAAGCAGCAACGGTGTGAAAGGAACTGCTGAACAGGCACTTATGGGTACACCTGTAAAAGATATTAATAATCCGGTAGAATTAGGCAGAACCATCCGGTCTTTTGACCCTTGTATTTCTTGCGCAACCCACATTTATACCGGAGGAAAGCACATTAATACCATACGGGTTATTCCTTGAACTGCTCATATCTTATTACTGCACATATAATATTACTGCACATACATTTTTAACATTAAATCTGATGCAATTTGCCTATGACAAGGTCAATGCCATAAGAGACGAGGTGCTTTCAGAATGGAGAACCAATAACGGATTTCCTTTCCTATATGTATACATTTATGTAGACGGGCAGTTTGACCCGGCAGTATCTGCTGTTCGCAATGCAATTTTCCGTCGTGAGCTGCCATTGGCATTAGAGGCTATCAGATATGGGGACGGGATGTTCTTTACAGTACACCCTGAGTTAGGCAATGCACCTATATGGATACATTTTGACTCAACAACCCCGGAGTATAATAGGTTTGAAAACTAGGGCACTCCCAATGATTGTATGTAATAGGGTTTTCACGATTTATTCCATTTGCACATGACAATAATCTTATAATGCACAGTTTGGGAAGAAATACTTATTGTTGATGTTTCTGTAAACAGTTGTCCATTTTCTTTTATTATTTGAGTAAGAGGACTAATTATAAGCTTCAGAATACCACCACTTCCGTGTTAGAACAGTGCTACCCTGTCATCTTATTCAAAAATGAGCCATTTCACAATTATATTTTGATACAGCTTCTACTACCAAGTCAATGTCCGAGTATAAATTTGTTAGAGATAATCCATACTTTACTAAACCTAGAAATTCTTTTGGGCTTGCTTAGATTTACTACAATACTACTGATTATCCACTTCTAGTACATAAAAACTCACTTTTTATTCAATAATTCTCAATTGATATCAGGCATTATACGTCTAGAGATTCATACCAAGCACTAAAGTCAGCCATCGTAATGTAACGAGTTGCAACACCTTTTAATGAATACGAATATACTTGACCTTCTAGTTTCTTAGCTACAATTCCATCCGGATCTTTAATGCAGTATAAGCAATCAGAAATCATTATTTTATCTCCTGTATGCTTGTACCAGCAACCTGCAGATTTTCCTACTCTGCTTACAATTATATCTCCATTCTCTGCGTATACTGGTGTCTTCGTAATGTTAGAAACATATCGAATAGAAGGTTTCCATGGATTTCCACTTTTCGCCGTATGAAATATTGGTATACCAGCAAAAGTAAAAGATTGACTAGATATATTCCCCCTCTTCATTTTTAGTTTAGAAGTTAAATCATTTTTTGTTGTAGTTACTTCATCCCATTTTCCTGCTTTAACTTCCTTATTAGGTATAACAGCTAGTTCTGAAATTGAACATTTATCTTCTTTTAATGTAACCGAAAAAAGTTTTGTAAGCTCTTTTCGTAATTTATTTCTTGTAATAATTAAAGCGTAACTATTAATTTTAGCTGAACCAAAAGCCTCTTCAGGTAAACGGATAATCTTCTCAATTTGGTATCTGTCAGCAAGATATTTTCGTATTTTTATGTTACTCTCAGCATTAACAAATGTGCTAGGCATAATTATCATTAAGGTTCCATTATCACTAAGCAGTCGAAGATTTGCTAAAAGCATTTCAATTTCTAAACGAGAAGTTATATATCCTGTAGGGATATTACTATATAATTCAGGATATTCATTTTTTCTAGCAACAAAATCAAAAGGAGGATTAGCTAAAACAAGTAAATATTGCTCGCTATGCTCAATACTATACTTTCTTCCATCACATTGTATACAATGCACATCTGAAATATTATTACAAATAACATCGACACCTATTAATTTTGCCTCAGGCCAACGCTTTTTCGCAGCATGCAATAGATTACAACTGCCACAACAAATATCAATTACCTTACTAGGTGGAGAAATGTCAAGTTGATTCACTAATAACTCAGCAATTATAGGTGGAGTATAAAACTTGCTATAGTTCAAAAAAGTCCCTTCCCTTCACTTCAATAACGGTATAATCAAAAATATAATTATCTTTTTATGAGAACATATAAATAGGTCACTATAATCAGTGTATAAAAATAAACTAGCAACAATTTTGCCTAAACGGATAATCTTTACCATACTTATTATTCATAGTTTTAATAAACTCTTTATAAATGAGTTTTTCATCAATATTTACCGAAGAATCTTTAAATAAAGAATAATATCTTTTAAATATTTTTTTGTCTCGTCTAAAGTCTGAATACCATATTTCTGTTTTCTCATAATACGTCCTTTCTAAAACTTCACAGAAAAGATGGTTATTTATAACTTTTACTACATTTTCACATACTTGTACAATCTCGTTTAAATGATCAAAATCAATTTTTATTGGTTTTTCAATATATTGCTTATGATTTGCTATTCCCAATAGCATTGCGTTATCTAAACCTAATAAACTAAAGCGGTGAATAATGCAATGTCTTAATTGGCATATTTTTGAAAACTCCTTCAAAACTACATTTATTTCTGTAGATTCGCAATTTATACCAGTAAATTTTTTTACTGCCTCTTTTATATTATTACCATTTGCAAAGCTATATCCTTCTAATAATGCCTCTGGAAGCATATTTTTATCACTATGATACAGCACGGCACCATATTTTATTGTTTCCTTTGCACACTTCACACTTGAGGATTTATCTACATTAATAATGTTTCTTAAAATTTTTCTAATATAACTTTCCACTGCGGAAACACATCCGAGTAAAACCATATTAGTTAATTCATAAGGTACTTGAGTTATATTATGTTGATATGGGCTTAACAAAATAAATAAAGCTCTTCTTTTTTCTGTAAAATCGTCTAATGCCGAATTAGTTGAGTGTATATATTGGTCATCAAAAATACCTATTGTATTAAAATTACTTGTAGGAATAATTGGACTTATTTGATATTTAAAATTTCCCATTACGCAAGAAACTCCTCTATTAATTTATAGACTTTATTAATTATCGTTTCAGCTCTCTTTTGCCCAATACCATGTGGCTTTCTTAATTCACTTCCAATATCCGGTATGGACAAGAAATCTTTAACTGTCTTAAGATCAGTCTCTTCCATAATCTTCGTTTTTTGCCATTCAGTTAATGGTAACTTATCAATTGTTAATTGCATGCATTTTTCAAAAGAAGATCTAGATATTAGTTCATTCCCACAAATATGGCAAAATTTCTGATTTTCACTTAGTCTACTTGCTCCACAATGTGTGCAAGGAGGTAAGTTTAGATTTAGCATTTCAGTATTAATCATTTTACTAATATTATCTTTGCGGAGAGGATGTTTGTAATTTTTCCTTTTTAAAAATTCTAGTATTTCATTTATATTAAAACCTCTACTTTTAGAAAAAGCTCTTTTCTGAAATAAAAATATCAAGTGTGGAATAAATCTTTTATATTCTCTGTTTTCTCCATGCTTTACAGGCCCCAACTCATACAAAAGGCCAGCTTCAATTAAGAACTTAATCATACGTTCAATTGATTTATCTCTATTATCAAGTAATCCAATAACTATCTGCTTTTTATTGCTATTAAACAATTTTCTGTTAGCAGTTGTAATTTCTTTCAAAATTTCTTCAAAGAACTCCCAACCTGTATCAATTATTGTACTGTATTGACTAAGCTTTTGTTTAATTGAAAGATATTCATCTTTTAATAACTTACATCGTGTATCTACTATTTCGTTAAAAACTACTTGAGTTGTTTTTAATCTATTTTCTTCATAGTCTTTCAATAAAATTATAAATGCACGTGGATTTCCAAAAGAAGCATATTTAAGCAATTCCTTTATACCATCATCAATCTCAATACTATTAAATCTTTTTTTGCACAATTCATTGATAAAATCTGCATATTCTTGTCCTTCAGGCTCAAACCAAATCATATGCGGATCAGCATCTTGCTTTAGATGAAATCTAGGGCCATACTCTGTTGTTCCGGGATATACAGATGCTTTAGGAGAAATCGTCAGAGTCTTCAAACTTCTGAAAATGTCAAAAAATTCTATCATATACTCTTTCGTCAAAGTTAATGCTGCATCATCTAACAGCAAAACTATCCTTTTTCTACCACATAAAGCCATAGATTTCGATAAATAGTCAATAACATACTGTATTGTTATATTGTTTAAAATATCGCTATGCCATGTTTCTTGAACATCCTTTTCTGCATGAGCAACGAATTTTTCGACTTTTTCTATTACAATATTATTATAAGTGTCAATTTTATCTAAATTTAATGGAGGCTCATTTTTATTTAATTTTCTTACTGTATCAATGCATGCTAAAATAATTTTACATAAAACCCAGGTATGAAAAATAGTTATTGCTGCAGGATTTTTAGATAGTAGTGGCTCAAGATGATAATACTTATTAAATGATACATATATAGCTAAAGGTTTATTCTTAACTTTCAAACAATTATTATATGCAATTTTCATTTGATGTGTTTTACCAGATCCTCTAGGACCAACTATTACTTTAGCACCTTTTTCGATTAACTTTTTTTGTATTGTATTAAAGTATGGAATATCAACATTCCATTTTATAAGCTCATCTTCTGATAAATAGTCTGCTCTTTCTTCAAAACCATTTTCTTCATTTTCTAAAATATCCATATCGACCTCCATAAATCTTAAATTGTTAACATGTTATTAGCTTTATTTTAAACAAATCTATCCAATCCAATTATTATATATTTTATTAATTCTATAAAATGATGTCAAATCCCTTCACCATGTCTTAAAAACTCAACCAAAATGATTAAAAGAGATACTGCGTTTATATAAGAGTCTGTGATAACGATCTTTTTCTATCATCGTACTTTTTGTACTCAACCAATCACAAAATGTTATTAGATGTATGCTTTATCTTTTCCTCAACTTCTATGTCAAAATAAAATGCCTTATTTATTTCCTGTGAAAGTAGAAATTTTTAACAGCGTAATAGCTAAAAGTGCTGTTAATTATTATTCGTAGCACAAAGGAAAAAGCGATTGCCAATTTGAAATTTAAATATGTGTTAAAGGCATTTAGTGTCTCGCTAGATTAAATCCTTCCAAGCAAAGCGAAAACATATAAAACATTTTAATAAATGCTATACCTTTTAATTATTCACATTTGCTTTTTTGTAGAAGTGCATTCTTATTACATCTCTATTTCTTGCAGTACAATAATGAGCCATCTAAAAAACACAAAAAGTCAACACTTTAACCTTGCTAACCATCAACTTTATAATATTTGTCAACAGAAACAACAAAAGCCATCCCTACAACGGGACTGGCTCTTATCATATCAATCACAGTTTATTAATATTGGTGGAGGCGAGGGGAGTCGAACCCCTGTCCGAAACCATATCCACAAAAGCTTCTACGAGTGTATCCCTCATTTTAGCATTCCTGACGAGCATCCCCCAAGGGCAGGGTCTACTCTACCGTAGCCTTTAAGTTCCGCTGCAGCTCAAGGCTACCACTGCAGCAGTTCTAGCATTTAACCTTCCTATGCAAAAGGCCTGACTTATCGACGCCTAGGCCCCCAGGTGCAGGAACCTGGGCTAGACGTACACGGCATTAAGCCGCGTAAGCTAAATTATCGTTTTTAGCGTTTAATTTTAAGTTCTCGTTTTTTAAGAGGCCAACGAGAATCCTCTACTCGCTACCTTTGTCTCAACAATCCCGTCGAAACCATTACGCCCCCATGTTAAAGGATGGATTAGGCATTCCAAAAATTTTACCTGTTGCTTTCCTTAAGCTTTCTGTCAATTTCTCGTTTTGCATCTCTTTGTGCAATGTCGTCACGCTTGTCGTGGAGCTTTTTACCTCTCGCAACTCCCAACTCAAGCTTGACTCTGCTGCCTTTAAAGTATAACTGAATCGGTACCAATGTCAAACCTTTTTGCTGAACATAGCCTATAAGTCTTCTTATCTCATGTTTGTGAAGCAAAAGCTTTCTATCCCTTATCGGGTCCTTATTAAATATATTTCCCTGTTCATATGGACTTATATGCATGCCGCTTAGAATAACTTCTCCATTTTCGATAGAAGCATAGCTATCCTTAAGGTTTACCTTTCCCTGACGAATGGACTTAACCTCTGTTCCGGACAAAACTATCCCTGTTTCAATTGTCTGCTCTATGAAATAGTCATGTCTTGCTTTTTTATTTTGTGTTATTGGTTTTATTTCTTCTTTCCTATCCATAGTCCATTCACCCTGCTTACTAATACGATAAAAATAACCCTTCCTTGTGAAGGGCATTTTTTACACAAAATCGATATCAATTACTTTATTATTATACCACTTTAAAATACCCTGTCAAGCATCCAAAGTCTTCATTTTATCAAGAATATCATATGGAATCTTAAGGTTACCTCTTCCTTTTCCGATTTCAATGGCAGGCTTGAAACTTCCATGATAATCACTGCCGCCTGTGACAATCAGATCATACTTGATGGCAAGTCTTAGCAGATTCCCTGTATCATCATCGGTATTATCCACATAGTATGCCTCAATTCCCTTTAGCCCATAAGACACAAGCTCTTTTACAAGCTTATCCAGATGTTTTTGATTTAAGTACAGGTATATGGGATGAGCAAGAACAGGTATTCCTCCTGCACCAAGTATTTCCTTTATCCCTTCTTCCGGAGTGAACTTGGATTTTGGGAAAAATGCAGGCTTTCCGACTGCAAGATACTTCTCAAATGCTTCCTGAATACTTTTTACATAGCCCTTATTTATAAGTACTCTGGCTATATGAGGCCTTGCAACTACTTTACCTTCAGCCTGGCTTGTTACTTCCTCCATATTTATATCAAATCCAAGTTCATTCAGTTTTTTTATAATTTTGGGATTCCTTTCATCCCTCTTTTTAATGAGCCCATCCAAAACACCGGTTATGTTTTTATATGTACCATTGAAAAAATAACCCAGTATATGCATTTCCGGATCAAAATCAACGCTTATTTCCAAGCCTGCTATAACTTCCAGTCCAACTTTTTCTCCTTCATCAATGGCCTGTTCAATTCCGTCTATTGTATCATGGTCGGTAAGCGCTATAGCTTGAAGCCCCATATTTTTTGCATGCCTTACAAGTTCCCGGGGTGTAAGGCTGCCATCCGAGGCAGTTGAATGAGTATGTAAATCAATTAGTTTTGCCATGAGCCTTTCTCCTTTTGTTCCTTACATTTTCTTATAACTTATCATAATTTCTTACATATTCTTATGTTTTAGTTTCTTAAGTTTCTTATCAGTTAAATAATCATTTTATATTATACTTATAAGTTCACTTAAACTTCTACAATTATACCTCCCAGTATTTCCGGTCCCTGCACTCCTTAGGCGGAAATTCTCCTCTATAAACAATCTCCAACAGCTTATGAAGCTTCCTTAAAGAATCACTGGCCTGTTCCTTTGTTATTATATTTTCATCAAGAGCATCTGCCACCTCATCAATATCCAATACCCGCACTTCCCCGTCGGGCAAAATTTTTACGTCCACAAGCAGGTCTATGAGAGTATAGGTATCATTATCAGCATCATATTCCACATCAATCACATCACAATACCAGTATAAAAAGTTCCCCTGTGGGTCATAAAATCTACTTATTTTATAGCCATCCTTTAAAAATGCAAAAGAAACACCCATGCCAATATCTGTTCGCGGTCTGATTGCTTTCCACCTTGTGATAATAAGTTCATCATCCCTATAGAGCATTTCATCGCCGGAAATATCAACTGTTTCATATGGTATAAATCGTTTTCTAAGTATTGTAGTTTTCTTCATATCTTATTATTCTCCCAAAATAATCTAATTTATATATAGATTAACAACAATCCATATATTCTTTTAATATAAATAACATTATAACAAATCTAAGTCATATACAGCTAATAATATCTAATTTTTTATCCTTTTCCTCTATAATTTTGAATTTATACCGTTATAAATTCCTAAAGCCCTGCCGCTGTATGTATTATTATGACTGTTATTGTCAAATAATATTATTACCCATTTTATTCCACTTCACTTTAATCAGTGTTATAATATATCTACCATTTCATTATTATAATCAGAGGAGAATAACATTGCTACAAAAGAGAACATGCAGTAACTGCATACGAGGAACAATTATTGCTGTTAATAATGATGTATTATGCAGGGATAATGGTGCTGTTGCCCCGGATTATTGCTGCTCAAAGCACAAATATGCACCTTCTATGCTTGCTGAAACCAAAAGCTCATTAAAGTGCATTAATTGCGAAAACTTCATATTAAACATTGCAAGTTCAAAGGATCATCCTTCTATAGGAGTGTGCCAGCTTTTTACTGTCCGCCAGTTTGATGGCAGAAGCAAAAATGCCTGCTCAAAGTTCGTTAAAAGAACGAATCTTGAAGTGTCATAATTCTAAGGCATAAATAGGATATAAAGTTTTTATGCCATTAATACGATATATATTCAGAGTAATAGATAAAGTAACAAATGTGAACATTAACACTTTTTATTTAGGCATTTTGCAAAATAACTTACTATAGTTGGAGGTAATAATATGTCATTGAATGTTAACGATATTTTCACCCAAAAATTAAATGATATTCAAAGCAGAGTTCCTATAAGGATTAATAAGCCTTCAACTAAAACATCATTTCAGCAAATTCTTCAAGAGATTGCAAAAGATGCTGACATTGATATAGCATCGGATAATACTGTATCCGGCAACACTGCACCAGACAATATCATATTGGATAAAATAACTTCTTCTGAAAAAAATACGGTACCGATGTCAGCATCTTATTCCATAAATAACGGAATACTCAAAGCTGCACTTTCAAGAGCAAGCAGTTCCGCTTCTGCTTCAAAGGACAAGTTAAGTCAAATGGAACGAATTAATTTGGCAATTGAAGAAGCATCACAAAAATACGGAGTTGATGCCAATCTTATAAAAGCAGTTATAAAGCAGGAATCCGGCTTCAATCCCAATGCACTTTCACATGCAGGAGCACAGGGACTTATGCAGCTTATGCCGGGGACTGCAGCCGGTTTAAATGTTACTGATCCCTACAATATAGAACAGAATATTGATGGAGGAACCAGATACTTAAGAGACCAGTTAAAAGCATTCGGAGGCGATCTCAAGCTTGCTTTAGCTGCCTACAATGCGGGTCCCGGAAATGTAAAAAAATACAATGGTATTCCCCCATTTAATGAAACACAACATTATGTAAAGGTAGTTTTAAGCAATTATGAACAATATAAGAACGAAAAATAAGTTATCAACAGCAGTAATCCACATTATCCACATACTTATACACAGCTAAATATGTTACTTTCCGCTATAATCAAAGATTATTTCCACATTATTCACATCTTTTAATTCAACATATTAACATTGTCACACTACGATATTATTTGTCGATTTATGTAAATAAATAAATTTTTCTACTTTTCTCCCAGCTTCAATCCAGGAACAGCATTTAATCTCAAATCGCAAAAATTGCCTGCAATAAAAGCATAATATGCCGCACATGCAATCATAGCTGCGTTATCTGTGCACAACACCGGGCTCGGATACAGCACTTCCATACCCTTTGCCAGTGCATGCTCTTTCATTTGTTTTCTTAAACATGTGTTGGATGCCACACCTCCGGCAAGGGTTATTTTATTTACTCCCGTTTTTACTGCCGCAGTCACGGTATTTTTAACAAGAACATCAACAACAGCTTGCTGAAAGCTTGCAGCTATATCATTAATGTTATAACTTTCGCCCTTCTG
>ERZ795060.4907-NODE-4907-length-11006-cov-4.468450_pt1 | contig 11006 bp, 9 predicted proteins | sample MGYA00375144_ERZ795060 | MGnify/ENA primary metagenome ERZ795060 (study PRJEB30189, sample SAMN05720157) | activated sludge metagenome | isolation source: anaerobic digester from wastewater treatment plant | place: Japan | collected 2015-05-15 ... | reverse complement strand
TAAATCCCAATATACGTTGCCGGATTGGACTTGCTGTTTCTTCCGATGGGTGTCTGGTCTATGTTTATAACATTATTAATAAGCTCCGAGCCAAACAGGAAGTCGTGTTCGCCGGATACTATTCTTGCACCGGTCTTGTTTATTTTTAACTGTTTGTACAGTATTTCGTTTATAAGCGAACTTTTACCTGAACCTGAAACTCCTGTAACGCATACAAAGACTCCAAGAGGTATATCCAAATCCACATTTTTGAGATTGTTCTCCCTTGCACCTTGTATTGATAGGAACAAGTCTCCAAGTGGACGACGTTTCTTTGGTACCGGAATTTTTAAAGCACCTGAAATATATTTTCCGGTAATGGAATCCGGTGAATTTATGATATCGTCAATCTTACCTTCTGCAACGATTTGGCCGCCATGGACCCCCGGGCCGGGGCCAACTTCAATTATATGGTCGGCATTCGTAATTGTTTCAATGTCATGTTCTACAACTATTACTGTATTGCCTATGTCTCTGAGCTTCTTCATAGTTTCAATAACACGACCCGAGTCTCTAGGATGAAGCCCGATGCTTGGCTCATCCATGACATATAGCATACCCATCAATTCACTGCTTATCTGGGTTGACATTTTGATTCTCTGCATTTCACCACCGGATATACTGTCACTCCTTCGTCCCAGGTTGATGTAATGCAAGCCTATATCAATCAGAAGCTTGAGTCGTGAGCTTATTTCACGGACAATAGTATTTGCAACATCTTCAATATCAGCATCAAAATGCAGTCCTTCCAAAAATTCAAGGAGTTTCGGTAACTGCATGCGGCTTAGCTCATCGAAATTTTTACCTCCTACTTTTATCTGTAGACGTTGAGGTTTAAGCCTTGCTCCATGGCATTCGGGACAAATTTTTTCTATCATGCAATCCTTTATAAATGAAGGCTCAAAAGCTTCCGATGTAGCTGTTCTACGAATATAGTGCTTGTACCAGTTTTCAAACTCATGTACAAACCCGGGAAACGGCCTGTCTCTTCCTACTAACCAATTGCGTTTTTTAGAAAACGGAGGTTGAAGCATTTCAACTGTTTCACCTTTTGTCCCATATAACAGGATTTCGACTATTTCCTTAGGCAATTCATTAAAAGGCGTATCAAGGCTGAAATTATATTTCTGCGATAAACTGTACATCATTACTGTTCTATAGCTGTCCTTGCTTGAAGGACTATATACTGTATTTTTAAATGCACCTTGATTAATGCTCTTTTCGGGTGCAACAATCAAAAAACGCGGTTCTACTACATATGACATTCCCACTCCCATACAGGTATGACAGCTGCTGGCAGGTGTGTTGAATGAAAAATGAAAAGGCTGCATTTCACATAATGAATAATGATGATCGGGGCAAGCAAATCCAGTATAAAACTCTGCGTTAACTTCACCTAATACTTCAACTTTAATCATGATATCTTCATCTAATGACAACATGGCGGCTTCTATTGATTTGGTCAGTTGTATGTAGGAATCTTTTTTTAGTGTAAATCGATCAATAATAAGTTCTATACGATAATCTTTGCTCTCGTCCAATTCCCGCTTTTGTGCCAGAGAAAAAGCTTCACCGTCTACAAGAAGGTTTTTGTACCCCTTTTCACGCAGTTGATGAAATGTGTAATTATAGTCCTCACCAAATATTTTATAGACCGGTGCTCTAAGTTCTACTTTTGTTCCAATGGGCAATGTCATTATATGTTCGGCTATTTGTGCAGCCGAAAGCTGTTTTAACGGATACCCGCATTCAGGGCATTGACCCACACCTGCCGTTGAGAATAAAAGCCTCATATAATCGTTTATATCGGTAACTGTACCGACTGTTGAACGAGGATTATTGTTACCTTTTTTCTGCTCTATTGCTATAACGGGTGAAAGCCCGCGAACATAGTCCACCTTTGCTTTCTTTAACTGGCTGATGCGGCTCTTGGCAAAAGTTGAGATTGAGTCTAAAAAGCGTCGCTGCCCCTCGCCATAAATGACATCAAATGCTAAAGATGACTTGCCTGAACCTGAAACTCCGGTTATGACGGTTAACTTGTCTCTTGGGATTTCTACATGAACATTCTTAAGGTTATTTTGCTTTGCTCCCGAAACTTCAATTGTTGTACGAATGGACATTCTCTCTCCTCCTTCTATATAAATCATGGGATATACAAAAAACAGATTTCTTCGACGGATAAACGGCTTTTAGGTGTTAGCTTGATGGGCTGGTATGCTTTCTCTATTACACCTTTATCCGCTAAATAATCAAGGATAGTGATGATGAAATGATCATTAGAATCAAGATGATTTGCAATCATAGACGCAGTTTTGATTTCCTGGTCAGAGAGGTATTCTAAAACAGGCTTCTTAAATATGTCTATTTTATCTTCTATGTATAAGTCCAATTTCTTTACTTTATCAATTAATTCTTCTCTCGTAAGAAGCTTCTCTAAAGGCTCTTGATAGAATACCCTCATTATATCCGGATTTAAACTGATGGCTTTTTGTATGGAACTGCGGGAAGTAGGAATCCCCCTGATGCATAACTCCATATTGGCAATTGACTCTGCTGTTTTCAATAAGAAATACTGGGCGTATAATAAATCGTTCCTTGCATAAATCCATTTTTCAACTTTTTGCATTGTTGAAATCAAATCGCATGCGAGATATAATGCAGTTAACGAAATATCATCGTCACCGATTTTTTTTATATCTTCAAAAAAATCATATAGGCTGTCATCTGTGGTATACAGAATTTTACCGTTTGCCACATAGGATTGCCAAATAGAGCCACCTATGGCACGTTCCATGCCCCTTTTAAAGGAACTTCTCTGTATTAGAAACAAATTGAATGTAATATCGTCTTCAACAATACTAAGGAATTCACTTTTAATTTTCTGATCTCTGATAACAATTGTTATGTCAACATCACTTTTTTCCCATATTACATCATAAGCAACACTTCCACTCAGTATAACTGCAATTACGTTGATATCATCCTTTATCTTGTTGATGAACTGATCAATGGCATTTTGGTAGCGAACTCTAAGTTCTGCTTGTTTCTTTTCGTTCATATTCATCTTCCTTTCCCAATAGCTTATTATTTATGAATTATCTTCTTTTGCAATTTTAAAGTACAAATATAAGTTTAAGGTTCAATATACTTAAGCAATTTTTGTCTTATTTTACACAAGACCCCATGCTATAATCATTATACAAGGATAAAAATTAATATACAGGACAAAAATTGCTAATAATCTTTTTGAGGTTTGTTATGGAACATTATCTTTTAAAGATACTTAAAGATACTACAGACTATATTGAGTGCCACCTCTGTGATGAGTTGACACTTGACAGCATATCTGAAAATGTGAATATAACAAAATTTCACTTGTTGCGGATATGGAAAGGTGCAACTGGAACCGGACTGATGGAATACGTAAGAAGACGCTGTATTGCGGCTTCTTTGACTGACCTCTTAAGTCGGCTCAATAACATCAGTTTTATTGCGGACAAATACGGATTTGGCTCAGAGCGAACATTCAACCGCATCTTTAAAGAAGAGTTTGGCACTACTCCGGCAAAATGGCGGAAAAATCCTATTCCGCTAAATATACTGGACAGGTTCAATGCCGATTTTATGAATGAAGCAGGAAACGGATTAATATTCTTTAAATCAGTAACTGTTTTTCCCTCTTTTTCTATTGCAGGTATTAGACATGAATTTAGTTTTGAGGATAATATGATAAATCAGACGGCAAATCGATTGGGAGTTGAGTTTTTCTATCAACATCGCATAAAAGTGCTAAATCCTGTTGAAAAAGACATTTATTACGGATACACTGAGATAACAAATGACGGGTTAAATTATAAATATTACCAGCCGTCTATAAGAATTGATGCATCAAGTATTGTTCCGCCCGGAATGACAATAAAACGCATACCTGCACATAAATATGGTGTTTTTACATATATGGGGCTGCACCGGCCTGAGGAGATTTCATCTAAAAATCTTAAGGAGTTATTGTATTTTATATATACTAAGTGGAAGCCGAGTATGGAGTTTCGATTAAAGGAGAATTATTGGCTTCAATATATAGATTATTCTCGATGCAGCAAGCAGTATTGCGAGTGTGATTTGTATTTTCCCATTGAGTGCCTGTGACTATGGGTTAATAGATTTCTATCTTTTTACATTCCATTTTTATTTTTTTACATTTCATGATTAAATTCATACATTTTGAACAAGTCCCGGTTGCAAGCCCTATACGCTTAATTATCAAAGTATATGAGCACATAAATTATGGGGGCCAGGAAAGAACTATAATATATAGCGAGCCTAATATCACTAACCTTGGCTTTAATGATACCATATCAACCTGAAAGGTTTAGTGCAGGCAGCAGCGTACCTAATATAGCGGCATCTCCATACAATTTTAATGACAGGATTTCATCAATTAAAATCTACAAACCGTAGTCATATTTATCAAAGGCTACAAATAAATAACATTCCTTATCCTAAAGATACTGAATTCTAAATTTATTTTATGAGTTCGGTATCTTTATCTATGAGATGTTTTTTTTATTAATTGATGATATAATATATCAGAAACACAAAATGCATTTATGAATTGAAATTGGTGAGTAAATATAATCTGAAACGGAGCGTAAAGACCAATGAATGATAATTATAATGATTACAAACACCGTATGAGTAGAAGGAAAATCAAGATTAACGGAACTGACGGTAAACCTTTAAAGAAAATCGAAGTTGTAATAGAACAGAAAGCACACAAATTTCTTTTCGGATGTTCAGAGTTTAGCTGCATACCTTTTGCAAACGGCGATTTTAAAGGTGATGCTCTTAAAAAAGCAGAAGAACGCTTTGAAAAATTTACAGATTTATTTAATTATACCACATTACCTTTCTACTGGAGTAATTTCGAGCGTGTTAAAGGTCAACCGGATACCGAAAGGCTTAAAATAGCATCTCAATGGTTAATGTCTAAAGGATTCAAAATAAAAGGACATCCTTTGTGTTGGCATACTTTGGCTCCGGATTGGTTGCTTAATATGGGCAATTCAGAGATTTTGTCCCAATTGTTTGAGCGTATTAAACGAGATGTGACGGATTTCATAGGATTGGTTGATATATGGGATGTAATTAATGAAGTTGTTATAATGCCGATGTTCAACAAATATGATAACGGAATTACCCGTATTTGTAAGGAGATGGGCCGAATTCGTTTGGTTCGGGAAACATTCTTGGCAGCAAAGAATTCAAATCCCGATGCTGTTTTACTCATCAATGATTTTATTAACACAGGTATTGAAGGGTATGATATTTTGGTAAACGGATGCCTTGAAGCAGGAATTCCCATAGATGCAATAGGAATACAAGCCCATATGCATCAAGGCTATTGGGGTGTTGAGAGGACTGAGGAAGTTCTGGAAATTTTCTCACGCTACAAATTACCTATACATTTTACTGAGAATTCATTGGTTTCGGGCCACCTTATGCCACAGGATATTGTTGATTTAAACGATTATGTCATAGACCGTTGGGAATCCACACCGGAAGGAGAAGAACGTCAAGCTGAAGAAGCGGTAATGCATTATAAGACCCTTTTTAAGCATCCTTTAGTAGAGTCAATAACATGGTGGGATTTTGTAGACGGACAATGGCTAGGTGCACCGGTAGGCTTTATTACACAGGATAACAGAATAAAGCCTATATACAATGCATTGCATAAACTTATTAAAAGCGAGTGGTGGACTAATCCGATACACACAGCTACTGATGATTCGGGGTCGGTAATTGTAGAAGGATTTCTTGGCGAGTATGAAGCAAAATGTGGTGACAGTAAAGGTAAATTCATGCTTGATAAAGGAAATGAGGATGATATTATAGAGGTTTCTATTATTTAGCCAATATTCCTATATTAAGACCCCTTAAAATATTAAGACCCCGTAAAAGCAGACATTATACGACGGTATTGAATTTAGATGCAATTATTATTACATCGGACATATTAATAGCTCCATCTTTATTGAGGTCGTATTCATCCTTATATCTTGAATCACCACGTACTGAGTTAAATGCTTTTGCCAAAAGGATGACATCTGCCATGTTTATAGCACCATCACGGTTTATGTCAATATTGTTGACGGATGTTGGTGTTGGTGTATATTGAGGTATTGGTGTAACGTTTGGGTTAAATTTATATAAGTCAGCCGGCAGTTCATCAAGTGTAATTACGTATTGACTGTTGTATATGGTATTTAGGAGTACAGGATCATTATATCTCGGGCCGGTGAGAAATTCACCGTACCATGGGCAAAAATACAACCACCAGGCACCTTCATTAACTATGTTCTGAATGTCCGGAATAACATCATTTTCAGTTAAAGCGACCATCTTCTTATCGTTTGTATAATTTACAAGCTTAAGAAATGCTGATGTTGCCGCACTTGTCTTCCAAGTATATGGTGATCCTTCATACTTATCATATGCAACAATATCTACGCAGTCATCTCCGGGATACCATTCGTAGGAATTTGCATTTAAATATAGATTTACCTCCCATATTAAGTTGTGAATACCATATTTTTCAGTTAGTGTTGTATAAAGGAGCTTCCAGAGCTGCTTGTATATTTTTGCACCACCTGAACCCCACCAAAACCATGCACCCGATCCATCGATGTTATTGTTGCCTTCAGCTTCATGAAAAGGACGGAAAAGCACAGGGACTTTAGCATCCTGAAGGATCAGGAGCTGCTTTGCAAGGTCGTCAATTGCAAGCATCAGGTATGCATGTTCCTTTGTTGTTTCATCAAGACAGTTAGCTGTTTTAAAGCTGCTTACAGGTTTATATGTACAACTTGTCCATTCCAATTTATCACCTATTTTATAGTTTGCAAAATCGGACGGTATATTGATATGCCAGCATGCTGTTGCAATACCGCCTTTCTCTTTCACCCAATTAATGATACGATTTGTAGTTCCGTCTTCCCAACCATACAGAGGGTTATAGTTCATAAAGTCAAAGCCTCTTATTGCAGGGTATTTACCTGTCTTATCATAAATATATTCAAATTCAAGTTCCATATTGCCGTTATTTCCGCCACCGTAAATTTCCTGCTGGCCGGAGATAACCTTATTGCCATAGACACTGGTGAGATATTGCATCAATGCCTTTGTTTCAGAAGTTGCTTTAGCATCACAGGTAACCGGGTCAATTTTAAGATCAGGCATATCTGCATAGTCAAACTTCACCTTATCATAAAGTATGAAGCCCCAGCTTCCTGAAGTACCTATCTCTATTTTTGCCGTGCCTGCTTTAAGAAAGAAGAATCCGAAGCTATAATCGATCCAGCCGTTTTTATTTGGAATATAGAAATCGCTATATGAAACACCGTTTACAGTTACATTCTGAAGACGGGTTTCGTTTTCTTTTCCCAGGTACATCCAACATCTTGTTTTAAGCTCATACATAGCATCCTTGGGAATATTTACTTCAAGTGTTATTGTACCTGCATTGGTAACCCATACAAATCCGTCACCTGAATACCCAGGATATTCTGTTCCATAGACATTGGTAGCAACTACAGCACCATTGCTTAAAGTACAAGCTTCCGCTTCAACGTCTACAGGCAAGGAAACGGCAGCAATTACGGAACCGGGCATTGTTAAAATAAAGGAACATAACATTGTAACGGTTGTCAAAATAGAAAGTGCTCTTTTAAATAAATTCTTCATTCTTAAATACACCCCTAAAATATTAGTTGAAGAACTAATAATAAAAGTAATTTTATTCTATGTAATATAATTATATCATATGGTTTTGATAATTGATAATTGGAGTTAAATTCAAAGTTTGGCATTAAGAAAAGTTTGTCGTGAAAAAGAAAATAAAAATGGAGCAAAGATATATTCCTGCTCCACTTACTTGACTTTATTTATCATAGACCTAGTAATAGTACCAGTCATAATGCAGTTTTTTTTCATGAATTCATTCTAATACTCAACTGTCATATCCTTTTCTGCGGCTAAATCCTCTACAGATTTATTATATTCGTCTAAAAGCTTAACTCCCTCTTCAATCTTTGCATCTGCTGCTTCAACTGCCGCTGTATCACCTTTCTCGGCGGCACTCTGCATACTTTGATATCCTTCTTTGTATGCTTCAAGTACCTTTTGATACTTGTCTTTGATTTCCTTTACTTCCTCGGTTTGAAGCTGGATTTTAGAAAGTAATTCAAGTGAAGAATCAAGATTCGGAAGTATAACATCATTTATGCTGACAACTAACGCAGCATCATCCTCTAAGTTATCCCATTTTCCCACTTCTGCTTTCAGATCCTCATATTTTGCGTTTATCCCTACCATATCTGTATTGAGGAATTTTTCAAGCTCTTCAGCTACCGGGTCGGATCCGCAACCCGTCAATAAACCAAAACTCATTACCATTGCCATTAGTACAAAAATTGCCTTTTTCATAGAATTAATTCTCCTAGTATAATTTTTTTTCTAACACAACCTTTCTTCTTTTCAGTATCGACATTTTTCAAAATAAACTTAACATAATAACTTTACGTTTTATTGCGATTTTGTAGCATGTATATGAGTTGGTAATTTTTGTTGTAGTTCTGACTTTTAAGTCCATAATTATACCACTCATCCTTTAAGATGGCATATTCATATCAAAAAAACGATATGCAATCAATTTGATTTTCATTACACAGCATCTCTAAAAACAAAAATTTGCTTTATCCTTTTTGTCTATAGTTTTCATCAAAATATAACATAGTCATAAATGGTATATTATCCCAAAAGTAATTGAATCTTAACCACCCTACTAAATTGTCATCAACACGAATTGTAATTACTTCTTTTTCAATAATCTTTTTTTCAAGCATTTCTTTACTAATATGCTCATCATTTTTTAGTAGGTACTCTAAATCTGTAATTTAAGCATAGTTAATAGATATTCTCATAAAATCACCTATATGTCTTTAATCTTTCGGTTTCTATTATATTCATTTCTTCCTCCTTGTACTAAATAAATAAATAGCTATTAAAGATATTTCAATAATAAATTCTGCATAATCATTATAGCCATCTAGTAATTCATCAAGTTCTTGTTGATTTAATATCCTAACGTTCTTTACAGGATTATCGGCATAAGGAATTACGGTTACAACTTTATATTGAGCATTTAGGTATCTATCAACTTCTGCATTGCTTATTTCTAATGTTTTATTTGGTATTGCAATATACTCTTTACTTAAAGCTACTAAAAAATTATATATTGACATCCCGGACTCAACAATCTTCCGTGCTTCATTTGACTTTATTTCATCACCATGAACTGCTCTATTGCAAAAATAAAGTATCTCTTTTAATGGATTTGATATATCCTTCGGCAATACTTCGCGTAACGTGAGCTCGTGTACAAGCTTTACTAAAGAAGTGGGTTTATCAGTATTTCGATTTCCAGTAAATAATCGGTATAATTTATTAATTGTTTTCTCCATTTCGATTCTTAACTTGGCCAGTGCAAGAATATGGTCTGAGTCAAGCAGACAAATTATATTATTTATTGTTTCTTGAACTTCTGGAATCATTTTTTTACTCGAATCAGATAATTTATTATCAACTTCATCCTTTATCCTCTGTATTTCCCTTGGATTTATTTCTGCTTCGAAGTCACCCATTTTAATTTTTCTTATTTGCGATATAAACGGGCTGAATAGTAAAATCACAAGAAGAACAAGTGTCAAATTATCAATGTTAATATCCATTATTGGGAATGTATGTAGTATTAATAATGCAATAGTGATTATGGAAACTAACCACCAGCTATTTGAAAATAAAAATCTCTTCATTGATTATTTCCTCTCTGTGATATTTCCAAAATCAATAATGGCACACAGACATGCCATCCTTAAACCTTTATTACTCAACTTAAATAAAGTAGTTTTAATTCACTATATGCTAAAAACATTATGGTTTTTCCAAAATTCTAGCTTTCAGTATCCTCTATCCAGTCATCAGTGTGTCTATGTCGAAATAATCCAACCGTGTCCCATTCATCAAGACTTCTTTCATCTGTTATTTGCTGATAACAAAATCTGGAACTTTTAAATAATCGATTGGATAAATATCATTTCTGCTGGTAATTAAAGCTTTTACTAATCCAACCTTGTATTTTGGCTCCATATAAACAATAATAAAAGCATCTCTTTTACTGTTTAAAGGATAAATAATATTATCAGGACTAAATACTTTATCAATCAAATCTAAAGTCAATAGAGAAACAACTTTGCCTCTCCAATCACCATAGAAAATCCTGAATGCTTTATTAGCAATCAATTCTATAAATTTCTCTTTTCTTAGATTTAACTCAATTCCAATTATATAACCATCTTTATCCATATCATTACAATATTCCATATGTATATCCGAGTATTTATAAACAGCGTTTTTATAGGTCTTATTTGAAATCTTTAAACGGTCCAATCTACGTAATATTTCGTTGTTCCTAGCCATAGGTATTTCAACATTTTTTTGTTCCAAATATTTATGCAAATGATTATTACTATTATAATATTGCTGTTTGGGAGGCATAAGATATATATAACCCATGCCATCAGTTGCATCGCATGTAATTCTCATAATTTTATCACCTTTTTTTCTTCAATTGGAAAAATGACAAGGTATGCTTTCATTTCATCCTGAAATGAATTAACCTCCACGCACATTTTAATTTTCTTTATGTGAAGACATTCTAAAAGTTCATCTGGTAGGTTCATGGTACCCCCAAAATACGAGATAATTATATATTACAATACTTTACAAATCATTATTAATCAATATCAAATAACAAAAAATGAGCAATACTTATCAATAATAATATTCACTTCTCTTGTACAATTAATATTGTATTAAATCAGTGACCGAAGCCACTGTTCGACCCA
>ERZ795060.4906-NODE-4906-length-11010-cov-17.757006_pt1 | contig 11010 bp, 15 predicted proteins | sample MGYA00375144_ERZ795060 | MGnify/ENA primary metagenome ERZ795060 (study PRJEB30189, sample SAMN05720157) | activated sludge metagenome | isolation source: anaerobic digester from wastewater treatment plant | place: Japan | collected 2015-05-15 ... | reverse complement strand
TATTTCAGTGTGGATAGATATCATAATAAAATGAACTGTAATCCTTCAAGCTGGTCATTAACACTATATTCATCACATCAGTTGTTACTGGCTTCTACCATATTTTGAAATCCATTTCCACATTTTCTTTACGACTTGTTGGATTTTGCCTTCCACCAGTTAGCTCGCGTGTACGGTTAGCAACATAGCTCATGAGTTCAGAAATTGTAATAATACCATCTTTATTTCTATCAGCTTTTTTCATGGTTAAACCTTCTATAACACTGAACGTGAACACTCCATTTTTCCATTGTGCCGATTCATACGCATATTCTTCCCCACCTGCGGACGATATGACTATCGCTCCATTATGCCTTCTCAAATCAGCAAATAATTCTTTCTATGGTTATACATATTATTTCTTTAATAGAAATAAAATCGGATTTGTTAAAATAGCTTGATTTATTATATACTGCACGTCATTGTGACACTAGCTTGCTTATGAAGGATTGATGTGTTATGAAAAATATTCTTTTCTATTCCGAAGATCTAGCCCAGGTAGAGTACTCACCTACACATCCGTTTAAGCCAATGCGTGCAAAACAGATGATGGATTTATTAAACCGATATGGGCTGCTTGAAGATACACAAATACTGGAACATCCTTTCCTTGAGGAAGAATTGTTGTACCTGTTTCATACCCCTGATTACATACAGGCACTTAAAACCTGTGAACATGGTGAATTTGATATTAACCTGTTAACCTATGGACTGGGAACTCATGACAACCCCATCTTTAAGGGAGTATACAGTTTTTCCCTTCAGGCTTCTGGCGGAACGTTTTTAGGTGCAAAGAAATTAGTTGAAACCGATGCAACATTTGCTTTCAATCCCATTGGTGGCTTTCATCATGCCATGCGTGACCATGCTGAAGGGTTTTGTTATATAAACGATCTAGCCATAGCATTGCATTATCTTATCAAAAAAGGATTTAAATGTGCCTACATAGATATTGATGTACACCATGGTGATGGTGTACAGAGTGCTTTTTACGATGACAACAGAGTATTAACCATATCTATCCATGAGAGTGGGCAGTTTTTATTTCCTGGTACCGGTTTTGAAAACGAAATTGGTGAGGGGCCAGGATACGGGTATAATGTTAACATCCCTCTTTTAAAAGATACCGACGACGAAATTTATCTTTATGCCTTTGAAGAAATTGTACCACCACTCCTTCAAAGTTTTAAACCTGATATTGTATGCATTCAGGTGGGGGGCGATAGTCATAAGGATGATCCTCTGGCGCACCTTAATCTTACCAGTAACGGGTATGAAAAAGTATTAACACTAATAAAGCAATACTCCGGCAAAGTACTGGGAACTGGAGGTGGTGGATATAATCTGTATAAAACATCGGCACTGTGGACACTGGCATGGTCCACATTTGCAGGCATTAAACCTGTGGATAATTTCATGGGTGTTGTAGGCGGCATGATGTTTGGACCAGAAATGGACGCTGGCTCACTGTACGATACCCCTTATCATATTGGCGGATTGACAAAAGAACAATGTTTTTCATACGCACGCGATGTGGTGGATTATGTAAAACAGACAGTATTCCCTATTCATAAAATTTAATTCAAGTGTAAGCCAGCTACTTGCAGCATATGGGTAACCGTATTCTGACTATCTTTATTTTTATTTTTTCTATAGACGCTTGATGGCAGCCTCAACCCCATTCAGTGCCACCAGAATAGAAGCATAATATCCGCTTTTAAATGTCCCTGCATTAACCACGGTGGTATTGCCTAACTGAGCTACACCATGCGCTTCATGTATGTGCCCGCAAATACATAGATTTATGCTATAATCCAGACAAAACTGCGCAATCGCTGTACTTCCAGCATTAGTTTTGAAGATAGTTCTGTCACAAACATTTTTTGGTGGATTATGCGATATAAGCACCTTAATTGGTTGATTTTTTATATGTTCAAAACCTCTGCACAAAAAGTTATATATTTCATCCTCAGTGTATTCAACAGGAGTGTGCAGCGGCGTTTTAATAGAGCCACCTACACCAAAAAAACCAATATCATCAACTATCGCAAAACCTGCATGAATGGAATACGGTGCAAGGAACTCTTGGATTCTACTCCCATCCCAGTTGCCATGAACTGCCAACACTGGTTTATGTATCTGGGCGATAGCTCCTTTATAAGCCTCCCAACGCGTATACCACTTCAGTGGACCAATGTCCCCTGCAATGACAACAATATCACTGGATTCAATCTCAGGCTGCAAGCGATAGATATTGTTATATCCGCGGTGTATATCACTGATAGCGCAGATTTTTAGCATTTTCATTCATCACAATATATATTTTTTTACAGGCAAACTTAATGTTGGAATCCTGGCGGGATATGGATAAATGTCAAGAACTATACACCATAATGTGGAATTTATAGTGTACTATATATATAATTATATGCCTCTGTCCTCGTCAAATATTTCGGCAGGTATTAATACGCCAAAATATTTAATTGCTGCTACAAGCCTGTCGCATTCGTCAACCTGTGGCAGCGTTGCACATTGAAAAGGTTCTTCATATTCCCTGTAGATGTATAATTGTGCATTTTTCATGGTAATAACCCTGTATTAATCATCGTAAACTAATATAGCATAAATTACATTAAAATCAAGCTGAACTTTACAAAAATTATTTAAAATATATTTAAATTTGTATTTACACGCAAGCGGGTAAAATATATAGTATTATTACATTAGTATAATATATGTTATAATCAAATAACGCTTGCCTTACAGGTAGTGTTTTTCATATCATACCTGCATTATGGTAACGCAACTAACATTATTGGAATTTTCTATCATTACTCTTACTGTATCTCTTTCCGGGGTTATGGCTCCTGGCCCCATGAGTGCAGTAACCATCAATCACGGTACACGCTCCAGGCTGGCAGGGTTAATGGTTGCAACTGGACATGCAATTGTTGAGTTGCCGGTAATCCTTGCATTATTTTTTGGCATCAAGCTCATAACACAGTTTACCAACATCACAACATATATTACCTTAGCAGGAAGCATTGTGTTATTCATACTAGCCACGCTTACACTAAAAAGCTTACGGAATAACAACACCTCAGTACAATCATATACACCCATGGTCGATGGAATTGTCCTTTCAGCATTTAACCCTTATTTTTACGTGTGGTGGCTCACTATTGGACTATCGCTTATACAGAAAGCTTTTGTATTTGGCACAGTTGGATTAATCATTTTTTCGGTTCTCCATCTTGCCTGTGATTACATCTGGCTTTTTGTATTATCAATAATTTCTTACGCAGGTGCTTCATTCATAGGAAAAAAATTTAAAATAGCAGTAAGTATTATTACAGTGATAATGCTGTATGCATTTGGCATATTCTTTATGTACGATGCACTACACGCTATTGTCTCTCAATAATTATAATTATACTACTACAGAGGCAATCTTTATAAATTTCTATTGACACCTCATAATTATAGTAGTACATTAATCTTGTTTTATAGTATCATATCAAAATATATACTAACTATTTTGAGGTCATACATGAATAACAATACTCAAAATACTATTGCCCAGCTCAAAGAGGAGTTGATTCCTCTTATTAAAACCGTTGTGCAGGATGAAGTTAAGTCCAATATTGAAGATTTTATGCGTCAAAGCGAATTGCGAGCAAAAGAGCTAAGCCTTATTGAAAGAATTATCAGGGTTGAGGAAGAAATCAAAGCATTAAAAGAAATTGAAAAAGCCCGTTTTGAAGCAATGGAAACACGGTTCGAAGCAATGGAAACTCGTTTTGAAGCTATTGAAAAGCGTTTTTCATCGCTTCAATGGTTTATGGGTATTGGCTTTACTATTATAAGCATTCTGATTGCTATATTTGGTCTTCTCAAATGAGATATCCTCACACCATTACCGTGGGATTATTCTTTTAACAGACCGTGTGCTATCAAGCGTCAGATCCACGGTAAATGGACGATTAATCTTTTGCTGTTTGTCATTTGTCAAAATTTTAACGATGGGCCGCAGATCACCTGTTGAGTGCAGCTCTTCAACCTGGGCAACTTCACCAGTAGTAAGCATAACAATAGTACCAACTGGTAGCAGTGGTTCTTTTTGCAAAAGCGGCGTCATGTCTCGTACAAACCGTGAAACCAGAACCGGATTAAACTTTACCCTTGACTCTTTCATGATAGAAAGTATTGCCTCACGTGATGAATACGCTCTCTTGTAAGGACGAGGTGTGATAAGCGCATCATACACATCACAAATTGATGTTATCCTTGCCCCAATTGGTATTTCTTCATCCTGAAACCCTTTTGGATATCCTTTGCCATTATAATTTTCATGATGATGCAGTATTACATCAAGTGCATTTGGCGGGATATGATCATGTTTTGCCACATATTCATATCCAAATTCAGGGTGCTTTTTAATAATCTCGAACTCATCACTGGTTAACTTTTCTTTTTTATTAAGAATCTCTTTAGGAATCATTAGTTTGCCAACATCATGTAAAAACGCACCAAGCCCTATTTCACGTACCAGTTTTTCTTCAAGCCCATGCTTGGAAGCCATGGTCATTGCTAAAATACCCACATTGACAGAGTGGGTAAATGTATAATCATCATAATCCTTAATTTTCATTAAATAAAGAAAACGGTCTTTGTTTTGCTTTACATATTGGTGCAGTGATAACACAAAATCTTTTGTTTGCTCCAGATCAGGCCGTGCATTTGTCCTGACAGCTTCAAACAATGATTCCCAGATATCCTGCGCCTGTTCAGTAAATGCCGTTGCATCATTATTTTCCGCTGGCGTATAATATATACGTTTTATTCCTTTCGCTTTCAGCGTATCAATAATTTCACTGGTATACACAGTATAGGCAGGATATAAAAAATTATTTTCAGAATCAAAAGTATCTCCGGAAAGCGTTGCACCCGGAACCATAAATTCAACAATAACCTCTAAACGTTTAGCGCTATCTTCCATACTAGCAACACCTTATTTATGGTAAGCCACAGCATCTCCAATAGCTATAATGGCATCATTGTTCCCACGCACCTCAAGTCGCCAGGAACTTATTTTCCTGCCAGCATGAACCAGCATGCATTCGGCAAATATCCGCTCACCATCCAGGGCTGCCTGCAAATATTGCAGTGTCATGGTAAGAGCCACCGCCATAGTTCCCATGGAATTGCTTGCCACTGCAAATGCCTGATCTGCCACAGCATGAATAATACCGCCATGTGCACGCTCTACCGCATTGAGGTATTCCGGCTTTACGGTTAAACCACAGCGCGCATACCCATGCTTTACATCCTCCACTTCAATCCCTAAAAATGTTGCCAGAGGATCTTTCCCCACAACATCCCTGGCATAGCCAATGGGATCCTGAACCATCTTTTCCATTATTCACCTCAAAATTTTTCATTAATTTTATCACACACCATATTACCAATCAACTTTTGTGATAACTCCAAACTCCTCTTTTGGGGGATTATAATACCCTAATGTAAGCCTGGGATATTTTGTTTGCAAAAGTTTTAGTAACTGTCGCACACCTATTGCTTCTTCATCTTCAAAACCAATACTGTCCAGATAATAATCTGGATCAATATTCAGATTACGGGTTTGTATCATGTTCACCGGGAAGTTGTCAAGAAAAGTACATAAACGCTCAACCTCTGACTGTGCGTCAGTAAAACCGGGTAAAAAGAAAAGATTTATTGATATAAAAATACCAGCTTTTAAAGCCACCTCAATACTGCGCAACATATCCTTAAAGCTATAATTTTTTGGGCGATAGTACCTGGTATAATACTCTTCTGTTGGCGAATTCATGCTAATGCGCACAGAATCAAGCCCTGCATCAATACACTGTTGCAAGCCCTGAGGCAATGATCCATTGGTGTTCAGGTGAATGGTACCTTTTGAAGTTTTGCTTCGCACGATTGATATGGCCGCTGCTAAATCCTTTGCGCGTAACAGCGGCTCACCTTCGCAACCCTGACCAAAGCTAACCACTGCTCTGTCAACCCTCTCAATGTGATGTAGCATCACTTCAGCTATCTCCTGTGGTGAGGGCTGACGGGTAAGCCTGTACTGTGATACATGAACACCAGTATCTTTTTGAAACGAAAAGCAGCCCAAACACAATGCGTTGCATGACTTTGTTGTTGGCAGCGGTGCTTCATGCCGGCTTAAAAAGAAATTGCGCGCACACAGGCACCCATACTGAGTGGAGCATTTTGCAAGCTGGCGCACCAGGCTGTTTGAGGGGTACTGTTCTTTAACCACTTTTATTTGCTTAAACAGTTCAATATCATTGCGGTGTAATGCGGGGTCAGAGCGTGGATCAGGATCAATGCGAAGTGCCGGCACATAAAAATCATCACCCACAAACACAAGGCCACAGTACGCCCATAAAGAAAGAACGGGTGCATCCTTAGTTTTAACATATGCAGGCAGGTATGTTCGTAAATACCCTGAACTTAAAAACGATGAAACTGCCCAGATTGTATTGCCGTTATAGTGCGTTATTGTTTTGAAATTCTTTCCTTCAACAGGATAGCGTTGTGGTAAAAGGTATAATGTACTGCCATCAGGGATAGGTATAAGCTCTTTTTCATCCACCTTCACAAACCGGCGGCCTGACCTGAAAGCTGCCAAGGCTCCCGGATGTTTGTACACATTACCCTCAATATCGCAAAATGCTAAATATGATTTCTTCATACCTTTGCGTTTTACAAATCAAGTATACCAATCCGCTTTATACATGCAGATAATTTTTTATTATATTCTTTTTCTGCATGGCGCATGCGTGTGCGCAGTGTATTCTGCTGCCTTTGTAGCTTTTTATATTGTACATCTTTTTTTATTGCAGCCTTATCCTTTCCCTGCTTCATCATGTTTTCTTTATAGCGCAACCGTTTGTCACGGGTACTGCGCCACTCGTGTTTTAACAACTGCATCTTTTTTTTAATGGGCGATAGTTCATTGTCAAAATATTGCCTGAAAACTTCATCACTTGCAGCAACAAACTTTGCCAGCTTCTGTAACAGGCTATCACGGTATGCTCTACCTTTATCGGTTAGCGTGCAGCAATTGTCGTTTATGGATATATATCCAGCTTTGATTAAATCTTCAGGCACTTGCCGGTTACTATCGCCGCAACAAAAAAGCAGGAACATAATGTGTTGCAACTCCTCATGTGAAAGAGAGGATTCCATTAAAGCAGTACGTAATTTTTCTATCATCCCCCACCAACAAACCGTGCTATTTCAAGGACATCGCCATCCTGTAATGTTTCGGTGGCATAGTTTTCCTTTTCCACAATACGGCCATTCTTCTCCACCATGATTTTTGAGGGATTAAATCGGTACAAATCAAGAAGCTCTTTTAATGTGGTTTTTTCAAATTCAATATCTATGCCGTTTACCCTGATCCTCATACTGTTTCCTTTTTTACGTATAGCCCCACTCATATATAATAATGGCAGGTAATACTATAGCTGCTGTTTCAGCTCTAAGCTGCGTTGCTCCATTATATAATACAATCCAACCAAACTGTCGTGCAATTTCAACCTCTTTTTTTGAAAAGCCACCCTCAGGGCCTGTTAACAGCATAACATCGTTATGCTGCGGATTATCTTTCAAATACTGCCGTAAATTCTGTGCTTCAGGATCAGCATGTGCCAGTATACCAACGCCCTTAGATAATTGTAGCACATCAGTATATTCCATCACGGAACTGACCCGGGGAACATCTTTTCTTAAACACTGCTTTGCAGCTTCAGTGGCAATTTTTTGCCAGCGTTCTAACTTTTTTTCTTCTTTTTCAGAAATATCCGGTATGGTACGTTCAGTCACAACAGGAATTATGCTACGTACCCCTATCTCCACTGCTTTTTGAATGACAAGATCAAATTTTTTGCCTTTTAATAGCGCTACACACAATGTCAGGTTTAATGAAATTTCTGGATATGTAATGGTCTGCATTATAGTAGCAATAATTTTTTGTGCTTCTATGTGTGCGATAGTTGCTCTGTAGCGTACGCCTTCTGTATCAATGACATCAATACTATCACCAACACGTACACGACGTACCCGCACTAAATGGTAGTAATCCTTACCTTCAATAACCACTGTATTATCATGACCCGGCGCACTGACAAAAAATTGTGCCACGCTAATCCCCTAATTTTTCAGGCCTGAATATTTCTGTATTAATGGTTGCCCCATCTTCTATAGAAGTAAATTCAACTACAGTCATTGTGCCTTTCTTAATGTTCAACATATCATATCGTATGGGGAATGATTTACCGTCTTTTTGCCCAATCTTTGCAATTGAAAGGGTCTTAAATATTACTTTATCCTGATCGTGATAATCGATTCGTAATGGAATATAATTTTGTTTGATAACATATAATGTAAGTTTACCATACGCACCTGTTTTATCAATAGGATCCAGTGTCAGTTTATAACAGTCCTGATTTTTCAAAATAACCGAACCATCAATGCGTGCAACATAATTACTCTGTAAATCTGCATTGGATAAATCAACATAAAAAAAGTTGGTTGCCAGTATATCATCATATTTATCAATACCCATCTTATGAAAAAGTGCCCGTGCAGCCATGTCATATACCCACAGGTCTTCACCGCCTATACGGTACAGTATCTTTTGCATACTTCCCCGTGCTGGTTTTATAATATCAAATAAAAACTGATTCTTATTGATATACCCTGTTATCTGTAATTTTTGGGATGACCCATCAGGTGTTATATGCATCATATACCCTTTGATAATCCCATCTGGATACTCCATAATGCGATCAACTCGGGCTAATATTTCCTGTGCGGTCAGTTCTATCTCTCTATCAGCCTGGGCAACACTATGATCATGTGAAAAAAAGATGATACTGACACCAAGAAGGATTACTAACATTATACTGTGGATATTCTTCATTGCATTTTCCCGGCACACATTATTACGGATATCACTTTTTATACTTTCGCAGTTTTAAAATAAGTAAACTTTTTTCATGCCGCATATGGAAAGTAGCCAAAACAATAGAATAAGGATACATCATACAACATTATATTTGCAAATTATTTTTTATGTCTGGCTATCTGATACATAATATTTATCCTGTTCTGGTGTTCCTATATCAGGCCTCAATTTCCTTGCATCCCGCAGATACACATGAACTATCTCTTCAGGATTTTTATCAGTATTGATATGCAGCAAAACCCTCACGCACATACCAAGTGATCCCGGAACCGGAATCTCACGGGAACACAACAGTGGTATATGAATCCATCCTAACTTACGCGCTGCTACCGCTGGAAATTCTGCATTCAGATCATCGGTCACAGTAAAAATGGCTGAGGCAATATCATTGGTCTGAATTTTATTTACAGTAACTATCGCCCGTAAAAGTTCTTCAGTTCTATGAACTATCTCCTCTTTTGAATTTTCGTCAACGGTAATTGCACCGCGCACTCCCCGTACAACCATCATTCCTCCTTGCGTATGCTGGCACCTAACGCCTGCATAAGCTCTACAAAATTGGGAAATGTAACCGATACGGATTCTGCAGTATCTATGGTTGTGCTACCCTCTGCAGCAAGCCCTGCAACAGCCAGTGACATCACTACCCTGTGATCGTGATGGCCGTTAACATGTGCACCTTCCAATGTGCTTTTTCGTATGATAAGTCCATCAGGCAATTCCTCAATATCTGCACCCATCTTTTTTAATTCGGCACACATCACTGCAATCCTGTCAGTTTCCTTTACCCGTGCCTGTGGCACATTGACAAGGCGCGTTTCACCATCTGCAAAACACGCACACACTGAAAGTGCAGGCAGCGCATCAGGCATTGCATTGAGGTCAAACACACCTCCTTTCAACGGTTTTCCACTAATGGCGATAGCATCCGGCATAATATCAACGTCAGCACCCATTGCCTTCAAAATATTCACTACTTCCTTGTCACCCTGTGTGTCATTAAAATCAAGCCCCTTTAATACCACGCTGCTTTGCGTTATGGCTGCTGCCACCATGAAAAATGTTGCCGAAGAAAAATCAGCCGGAATGTATTTGGTGAAGGGTTTATAGCTTTGCCCGCCTTTCACAATAAATTGTTCATAACCTGTATGGTGATACTCTATGCCAAGTTCTTTAAGCCACCACAACGTCATTCCCACATAAGGAGCTTCATTGAGGAGAGGTACATCTATAATGGTATTGTGCTTTGCCTTTGGTGTTGCCACCAGCAGCGATGAAAGGTATTGAGAGGTAATAGCGCGTATTGAAACATGTCCGCCAATGATTGGTCCCTGTACCACAACTGGCGGTTTGCCATTTGAACGGGTGGAAACAGCGTACCCACCTAATTCAGTAATTGCATTGAGTAAATCTTCAGCAGGGCGGTTACGTATCTGATGATCCCCTGTAAATACTGTCATTCCAGGTATAAGTGAAGCCACCCCTATACCAAAATACAGTGATGTACCGGAATTGCCAACATCAATAACGTCATCAGGTAATTGAGGTGCACCATTGCTTTTTACCACCCATTCATGCTCATGTTCTTCGACGGTTGCTCCAAACTGGCGTATCATGCTAAGGCATGAACGCGTATCACTTGAATCCAGTGGCATCTGGATGGTAGATGTTCCATCAGCAAGCAGCGCACATACCAGTGCGCGTATGGTATGTGATTTTGAACCCGGAATAATTACCTGGCCATGTAGTGATGATGAATTTACTACAAATTGCATTGTCTACACTTTCACATTTTTTAATGAACAAGCTTATATACTCATCTGTGGTGCACGTATACGTGTCAATTACCTATAGTATTGTTGTAAGAAATAATTACCTTTTTGTGAGTGATAATTGAATCAATTACTTTATTTTTTTGTCAACAGATTTTAAAGAATATTTTTGTATAA
>ERZ795060.4903-NODE-4903-length-11017-cov-4.860153_pt1 | contig 11017 bp, 9 predicted proteins | sample MGYA00375144_ERZ795060 | MGnify/ENA primary metagenome ERZ795060 (study PRJEB30189, sample SAMN05720157) | activated sludge metagenome | isolation source: anaerobic digester from wastewater treatment plant | place: Japan | collected 2015-05-15 ... | reverse complement strand
GGCGTGATCTCGTGCCTGCTGCGCGACATCGCCGGCGGGCGCCCCGGGCACCTGAGCCACGTCGGGCTGGGCACCTTCGTCGACCCGCGCCTGGGCGGCGGCAAGATGAACGGCGCCACCACCGAAGACCTGGTCGAGCTGGCGCACCTGGGCGGGCGCGAGAGCCTGTTCTACAAGGCCTTCCCGATCCACGTGGCGATCATCCGCGCCACCACCGCCGACCCGGCGGGCAACCTGACGATGGAGCGCGAGGCGCTGACGCTGGAAAACCTGGCGCTGGCGATGGCCGCGCACAACAGCGGCGGCATCGTCATCGCGCAGGTCGAGCGCGTGACCGAGCGCGCGATGCTCAACCCGCGCCAGGTCAAGGTGCCCGGCGTGCTGGTCGACTGCGTGGTGATCGCGCAGCCCGACAACCACTGGCAGACCTTCGCCACGCCCTACCACCCCGGCTACAGCGGCGAGCTGCGCGTGCCGGCCGGCGACGTGCAGCCGATGGTGCTGGACGAGCGCAAGGTGATCGCGCGCCGCGCCGCGCTCGAGCTCGAGGCCAACAGCGTGGTCAACCTGGGCATCGGCATGCCCGAAGGCGTGGCCAACGTCGCCAACGAGGAGGGCGTGATCGACCTGCTGACGCTGACCGCCGAGCCCGGCGTGGTCGGCGGCGTGCCGGCCGGCGGCGGCAACTTCGGCGCGGCGATCAACACCGACGCGATCATCGACCAGCCCTACCAGTTCGACTTCTACGACGGCGGCGGCCTGGACATCGCCTTCCTCGGCCTGGCGCAGGCCGACGCCGCGGGCAACCTCAACGTCAGCAAGTTCGGCCCCAAGCTCGCCGGCGCCGGCGGCTTCATCAACATCAGCCAGAACGCGAAGAAGGTGGTGTTCGTCGGCACCTTCAACGCCGGCAAGCAGAAGTTCGAGCTGCGCGACGGCGCACTGCACATCGCGCAGGACGGCGCGGCGGCGAAGTTCGTGCAGCAGGTCGAGCACCGCACCTTCAGCGGCAGCGTTGCGGTGCAGCGCGGCCAGCCGGTGCTGTACATCACCGAGCGCTGCGTGTTCCGCCTGACACCCGGGGGGCTCGAGCTGGTCGAGATCGCGCCGGGGGTGGATCTCGAGCGCGACGTGCTGGCGAGGATGAATTTCGCACCGATCATCAAGGCGCCGCCGCGGCTGATGGACGAGCGCATCTTCCGCCCCGAGCCGATGCGCTTGCGCGAGGGCATGCTGCGACTGCCGCTGGCGCAGCGCTTCGACTTCGATGCCGAACAGGGCGTGTTCTTCGCCAACTTCGAGGGCCTGACCGTGCGCACCGAAGCCGACGTCGACCAGATCCGTGCCGCACTCGAGCAGCGGCTGCGTCCGCTGGGCCGCAAGGTGCCGGCGATCGTCGACTACGACAACTTCTCGGTGCTGCCCGACGCGATGGACGCCTACAGCGCGATGGTGCGCGACGTGGCCGGGCGCCACTACTCGCGCGTGTCGCGCTACACCACCAGCGTGTTCATGCGCAGCAAGCTGGGCGACGCCCTGGCGCAGCGCGGCGTGGCGCCGCACATCTTCGAAACCGCCGCCGACGCGCGGCGCCAACTGGCGGGCATGAGCGATGACTGAGACGCCGAACCCTGCCATGAGCGCCGGCGTCGACCTTGCCTTCGACAGCGTCGGCGAGGGCGCGCCGTTGCTGATCCTGCACGGCCTGTTCGGCTCGAGCACCAACTGGCGCAGCGTGGCGCGCCGCTTGTCGGCCGAGCAGCGCGTGGTCAGCGCCGACCTGCGCAACCACGGCGCATCGCCCTGGGCGGACGCGATGGACTACGAGTCGATGGCCGGCGACGTGGCCCGGCTGATCGAGCGCCTGGGCGTGCAGCGGCCCAGCCTGATCGGCCACAGCATGGGCGGCAAGGTGGCGATGGCGCTGGCGCTGCTGCGCCCCGAGCTGATCGACCGCCTGATCGTGGTCGACATCGCGCCGGTGCAGTATGCCGACCGGCTGTCGGTGTTCGCCGAGGCGATGCGCACCGTCGATGCGACACACGCCGCCAGCCGCGAGGAAGTGCGGCAGCGCCTGGCCGGTGCATTGCCCGATGCCGCCGGCGTCGTGCCCTTCCTGATGCAGAACCTGGTGGCGCGCAACGCGCACTTCGACTGGCGCATCAACCTGCCCGCGATCAGCGCGGCGATGCCGGCCTTGAGCGGCTTCCCGCAGGTGCTGTCGGGGCTGCGATACGAGCGGCCGGTGCAGGTGATTGCCGGCGGGCGCTCCGACTACGTGCAGCGCCGCGAAGGCGCCGAGTTCGCGCCGATGTTCCCGCGCGCGCAAGTCGAATTCATCGACACCGCCGGCCACTGGGTGCATGCCGACCAGCCCGAGGCCTTCGTCGCCGCCGCGCAGCGCGCACTGCACGCCGAAGCCGCCTGAGCGCGGGCGGTCCAAGCGCATCGAAGGCCGCGCCGCGGGCGCTCAAACACGACTCGCGGCAGCGGGCAACGCGGGGCTGGCGCGTGCTGCGCGGCTCACTGGTTTTTGCTAGTCCCAACGGACGATGAGTGGGCTGCGGGCCGCCGCGACACTCGTTCGCAATGGCACCCATTGCGCGCGAGCCCCATCGATGATCGATATCCGAGGATTGGCCTACATCGTCGCCGAGAGCACCGATCCGGCGCGCTGGCAGCGTTACGGCGAAGGCGTGCTGGGCATGATGAGCGCGCCCGCACCCGATGGTGCGCTGTACCTGAAGATGGACGAGCGCCAGTACCGCATCCTGGTGCTGCCGGGCACGCGCGACGCCTACGCCGCCAGCGGCTGGGAGGTGCTGGACGAGGCCGCTTTCGACGCCGGCCTGGCCACGTTGCAGGCCAGCGGCACGGCCTATGAAATCGGCGACGCCAAACTCGCCGCGCTGCGCCGCGTGCAGCGCATCGCGCTGTTCAAGGACCCTTCGGGCAACCGTCACGAACTGGTGTGCGGCTTCAAGTCCGACTTCGCGCATTTCGCATCGCCGGTGGGCGTCAAGCGTTTCGTCACCGGCGGCATCGGCATGGGCCACACCGTGCTGCCGGCGGCTGCGTTCGAGCAGACCGCGCGCTTCGCACGCGAGGTGATGGGCTTCGGCCTGTCGGACGTGTTCAACTTCAAGCCCGCAGGCGACGACGGCCCCGTGCTGCCGATCCACTTCTTCCACTGCAACAACGGCCGCCACCACAGCCTGGCGCTGGCCGGCTTTCCGGTGGAGTCGGGCTGCGTGCACGTGATGGTCGAAGTGGAAGACGTGCCCGAGGTCGGCCGCGCGATCGACCGCATGCACTCGCAGCAGGTGCTGCAAACCGCCACGCTGGGCCAGCACACCAACGACCGCATGATTTCCTTCTACATGCGCACGCCGTCCAACTTCGACATCGAGTTCGGCTGCGGCGGCACGGTGGTCGACTGGCGCGAGCACATCGTGCACGAGTTCACCCGCGTCAGCCTGTGGGGCCACGACTTCTCGGTCGGCAACCAGACGCGAACCTAGCTTCGGAACTTCAATGGCAGACAAACGGTTGAGCGCCACCCAGGCGGTAGCGCAGCTCGAAAGCGGCATGACGCTGGGCATCGGCGGCTGGGGCCCGCGGCGCAAGCCGATGGCGCTGGTGCGCGAGATCCTGCGCAGCCCGCTGCAGGACCTTACCGTCGTCGCCTACGGCGGCGCCGACGTCGGCATGCTGTGCGCGGCCGGCAAGGTGAAAAAGCTGGTGTTCGCCTTCGTCTCGCTGGACTTCATTCCGCTCGAACCTTACTTCCGCGCTGCGCGCCAAGCGGGTTCGATCGAGGTGATGGAGATCGACGAGGGCCTGTTCATGCTCGGGTTGAAGGCCGCCGGAATGCGCGTGCCCTACATCCCCACGCGCGTCGGCCTGGGCACCGATGTGCTCAAGCGCAACCCGCAGCTCGAGCTGGTGGGCTCGCCCTACGACCAGCGCGACTGGGTCGCGATGCCGGCGCTGCCGCTGGATGCGGCGCTGCTGCACGTGGACCGCGCCGACGCGCGCGGCGTGTGCCAGGTCAAGGGCCCCGACCTGTACATGGACGACCTGTTCGCGCGCGCCGCGAAGAAGACCTTCGTCAGCTGCGACGAGCTGGTGGAGAGCAGCCACTTCTCGCAGGGCGACGAGGCGCGCTACGTGTACTGGGAGCGTGCGCAGACCACCGGCGTCGTGCACATCCCCTGCGGTGCGCACCCGAGCTCGTGCGCGCCGCTGTACGGCTTCGACGTCAAGCACTTCAAGGAGTACGCCGCCAGCGCCAAGGAAGAAGGCGGCTGGGCCGCGTACTACGAGCGCTACATCGCCGGCGGTGAACAGCAGTACCTCGAGCGTGTGGGCGGCGAACAGGCGGTGCGCAAGCTGCCGCTGCCGGTGTTTTGAAGGGCCGCAGCAGTCATGGCAGACATCTCCTTGATCGACCGCATCATCTGCACCGCCGCGCGTGCCTGGATCAACGACGGCGAAGTGCTGGCCACCGGCATCGGCGTGGTGCCGCGGCTGGCTGCCAGCGTGTGCATGGCCTCGCTGAACCGCGACCTGATGATGACCGACTCCGAAGCCTGGATCGTGCGCGAGCCGGTGCCTATTGGTCCGAGGTCGGGACCGCTCGGCGACTACCAGGTGCAGCGTGAATCGCACATGGGTTTCGCGCGCATCTTCGACAACGTGTGGGGCGGCAAGCGCCACGCGATGGTCGGGCCGACGCAGGTCGACCGCTTCGGCCAGGCCAACATCTCGATGGTGGGCAGCGACTACGCGCGGCCCAAGTCGATGATGCTGGGCGTGCGCGGCTTTCCCGGCAACTCGATCAACCACGCGAACTCGTTTTTCGTGCCCAACCATTCGCCCAAGGTGTTCGTCGCCGGCGAGGTCGACATGGTGGCTTCGGTGGGCTACAACCCGGCGCGGCTGGCGCGCGGCTGGAGCCTGGACGAGACCGTCGACATCCGCTTGATCGTCACCAACCTGTGCGTGATGGACTTCGGCGGCGCCGACCATGCGGTGCGGCTGCGACTGCTGCACCCCGGCGTCAGCGTCGAGCAGGTGCTGCAGGCCACCGGCTTCCCGGTCGAAGTCGGCGCCGGCGTCGGCACCACGCCCGACCCCAGCGCCGACGAACTCGCGCTGCTGGCGCGGCTGGATCCGCACAACCTGCGCGGCAGCGTGATGGCCAGCTGAAAGGGCCGATGCGATGAGCAACATGGTCGAGCGCCCGGTGCTCGAAGGCTGGTTCGGCAAGGATGATGCCGGCGCATACCTGATCGGCTCGCGCTGCACCGGCTGCGGCACGTTCTACTTCCCGCGCCAATCGCGCTATTGCCGCAACCCGGCGTGCGACAGCGACCGCTTCGAAGACGCGCCGCTGTCGCGCAGCGGCCGGTTGTGGTCGTACACCGATGCGGCCTACCAGCCGCCGCCGCCGTACGTGGCGGCCGACCCGTTCGTGCCCTTCGCGATCGCCGCGGTCGAGCTCGAACACGAAAAGATGATCGTGCTCGGCCAGGTCGTGGCCGGCGTCGGCGTGGACGCGCTCGAAGTCGGCATGCCGATGGAACTGGTGATCGAGACGCTGTCCGAAAGCCAAGGCGCGAACGGCAGCGAGCGCCACCTCACCTGGAAATGGAAACCCGCACGATGAGCACGCAATCCGAGATCGCGATCCTCGGTGTGGGCATGCACCCGTGGGGCAAGTGGGGGCGCAACTTCGTCGACTACGGCGTGGTCGCGGCGCGTGCCGCGTTGAAGGACGCGGGCGTCGACTGGCGCAAGGTGCAGTTCGTCAGCGGCGCGGCCACCATCCGCTGCGGCTACCCGGGCCAAGTGGCGGGCGCCACCTTCGCGCAGGCGCTGGGCTGGCAGGGTGCGCAGGTCAACACTTCGTATGCGGCGTGCGCGTCGGGTTCGCAGGCGCTGGCCGCCGCGCGCTCCAAGATCCTGTCGGGCGAGTGCGAGCTGGCGCTGGTGATCGGCGCCGACACCACGCCCAAGGGTTTCCTCGCGCCGGCCAAGGGCGACCGCCCCGACGACCCCGACTGGGTGCGCTTCCGCCTCGGCATCACCAACCCGAGCTACTTCGCGCTGTACGCACGCCGCCGCATGGCGCTGTACGGCGACACACAGGCCGACTTCGCGCAGGTGAAGATCAAGAACGCGCAGCACGGCCTCGAGAACCCGAACGCGCGCTACCGCAAGGCCTTCAACGCCGACGAGGTCGCGGCGTCGCCGATGGTGGCCAACCCGCTGCGGCTGATGGACATCTGCGCCACGTCCGACGGCGCTGCCGCATTGATCGTCGCCAGCGTCGATTACGCGCGGCGCATCGGCCGCGGCGACGCGCCGCGCGTGGCGGCGATTTCCACCGTCACGCCGACCTTCGCATCCAGCGTGATCGAAATGCCCGACATCGCCACCGACTCGGCGGTCGCGGCCGAGGCGCACAGCTTCCGCGCGGCGCTGCCGATGAAGGCCTACGAAGAAGCCGGCATCGGCCCCGAGGACGTGAGCCTGGCCGAGGTCTACGACCTGTCGACCGCGCTCGAACTCGACTGGATCGAAGACCTGCGGCTGTGCGCACGCGGCGAGGCCGCGCTGATGCTGCGCAGCGGCGCCACGCGCGTCGGCGGGCGCATCCCGGTCAATGCCTCGGGGGGCCTGGCCTGCTTCGGCGAGGCGGTGCCGGCGCAGGCCTTGGCGCAGGTGTGTGAACTGACGTGGCAACTGCGCGGCCAGGCCGGCGCGCGCCAGGTGCCAGGCGCCAAGGTTGGCATCACCGCCAACCAGGGGCTGTTCGGGCACGGCTCGTCGGTCATCGTCAAGCGATGAGCCGGCCCGTTCATCCGGCGCTGCGCACGCCGCTGTGCGAGCTGCTCGGCTGCGAAGTGCCGGTGGTGCAGACGGCGATGGGCTGGGTCGCCGGCCCCGAGCTGGTGGCGGCCACGACCAACGCCGGCGGTTTCGGTTTTCTTGCCGGCGCGACGATTCCGGCCGAGCGCATCGAAGACGACATCCTGAAGGTCAAGCGCCTCACCGAAGACCGCCCCTTCGGCTTGAACTTCCACATGTTCCAGCCCAACGCGCAGCAGTTGCTGGACCTGGCGGTCAAGTACCGCATGCGCGCGGTCAGCTACGGCCGCGGGCCCGACAAAAAGGTGATCGGCCGGCTGCGTGACGCCGGCATCACCTGCATGCCCACCGTGGGTGCGCTCAAGCACGCACAAAAGGCGATCGAGATGGGCGCCAACGTCATCACCATCCAGGGCGGCGAGGGCGGTGGCCACACCGGCAGCGTGCCGACCACGGTGCTGCTGCCGCAGGTGGTCGACGCGGTGAAGGTGCCGGTGGTGGCGGCCGGCGGCTTCTACGACGGCCGCGGCCTGGTGGCCGCGCTGGCCTACGGTGCGCAGGGCATCGCGATGGGCACGCGCTTCCTGATGACCAGCGACTCGGGCGTGCCCGCGGTCACATTGGAGCGTTACGTCAAGGCCAAGGACGCCGAGCGCATCCGCGTCTCGCACCTGGTCGACGGCATGCCGCAGCGCATGCTGGAAAACGAATACCTGGCGATGCTGGAGAAGGCCTCGCCCTTCAAGCGGCTGCGCATCGCCATAACCAGCGCGTTGCAGTGGAAGTCGCAGACCGGCATGACGACATCGCAGGCGCTGAAGATATTCATGCAGGCGCTGCGCGAAGACGCCGGCAACGTGGCGCAGACGGTGATGGCGGCCAACGCGCCGGTGCTGCTGGAGCGCGCGATGGTGCAGGGCAAACCGGCCGAAGGCGTGATGTCGTCGGGACAGGTCGCCGCGGTCATCGGCGAGCTGCAGTCCTGCCGCGAAGTCATCGACGGCATCGTCGCGCAGGCCGAAGCGCGGCTGCGTGTGCTGTCACCCCAAGCCGCGACGGAGGGCGTGCATGTCTGAGCAATCTGATCAATTCCAAACCCAGGTGCACCACGACGGCGTGGCCGAGGTGGTGCTGAACCGCCCGCCGGTCAATGCGCTGAACGCGGCCGGCTGGAACGCATTGGCCGCCGAAATCGCCGCGCTGGGTGAACGCCCCGAAGTGCGCGTGATCGTGATCCGCGCCGAAGGCAAGGGCTTTTGCGCCGGTGTCGACATCAAGGAACTCAACGCCGACCAGAGCCTGATCATCGCGGTCAACGCCGGCAACTACGCCACCTTCAAGGCGGTGCACCTGAACAAGGTGCCGGTGATCGCCGCGGTGCACGGCTTCGTGCTGGGGGGTGGCATCGGCATCTGCGGTGCGGCCGACATCGTGATCGCCGCCGACGACGCCAGCTTCGGCCTGCCCGAAGTCGACCGCGGTGCGATGGGCGGCGCGGCGCACCTGCAGCGCATGTTCGGCGTGCAAAAGACGCGCTACCTGTTCTTCACCGGCGAGATGATCGGCGCCCCGGAAGCGTTGCGGCTGGGTGCGATCGAGCGCGTGGTGCCGCGCGCCGAACTGCGCGACAGCGCGATGGCCATCGCCGCGAAGATCGCGGCCAAGAGCCCGGCCATGATCCGCATCGCCAAGGAGGCGCTGACCGGCGTCGAGGACGGCAACCTCGAGGCCAAGTACCGCTGGGAGCAGGGCTTCACGCTGCAGGCCTACATGAGCCCCGACTCGGCCGAGACGCGCCGCGCCTTCGTCGACAAGCGCGACGCCAAGTTCTGAAGTGAACACCCAATTCATTCACCGCAGAGTAAAGGAGGGCGCAGAGTTTGTGCAGAGGAATTCGATTTCGACTCTGCGAACCTCTGCGTCACTCCGTTCCTCTGCGGTGAAGGCTGTTGGTCTTTGTTGCATGCATCGCGGATGTCGCGCCATGAACAACCGAAACGAAAGCCCCGTCCCGTGGATCTGAGTTTCACCCCCGAGCAGCAGGCCTTCCGTGCCGAAGCACGACAGTGGCTGCGCGCCAACGTGCCGCAACAGTCGCTGGCCAGCTACGACACGCGCGAAGGCTTCGAGCAGCACCGCGCCTGGGAAGCCAAGCTGGCCGAAGGCGGCTGGAGCAGCGTGATCTGGCCCAAGGACCTGGGCGGGCGCGGCGCCGACCTGAACGAGTGGCTGATCTTCGAAGAGGAGTACCACGCCGCCGGCGCGCCGATGCGCGTCAACCAGAACGGCATCCTGCTGCTGGGGCCCACGCTGATGGAGTTCGGCACGCCCGAGCAGAAGGCGCGCTTCCTGCCGCGCATGGCGCGCTGCGACGACATGTGGGCGCAAGGCTGGAGCGAACCGAACGCGGGTTCGGACATGGCGGCGATCAGCAGCCGCGCCATCCGCGACGGCGACGAATACGTGCTCAACGGCCAGAAGACCTGGTCGACGCGCGCGGTGTTCGCCAACTGGATGTTCGGCCTGTTCCGCAGCGACCCGCAGTCCAGCCGCCACCACGGGCTGACCTACCTGCTGCTGCCGCTGGACGCCAAGGGCATCACCATCCGCCCGATCAAGGCGCTGAACGGCAAGCAGGCCTTCGCCGAAGTGTTCTTCGACGACGTGCGCGTGCCGGCAGCCAACCGCATCGGCGACGAAGGCCAGGGCTGGAACGTGGCGATGGCCACCGCCGGCTTCGAGCGCGGCCTGTTGCTGCGCTCGCCGGCGCGCTTTCAGCGCACCGCGGCCAGGCTGGTCGAGCTGTACCGTCGCCATCGCGCGCAGGCCGACCGCGACCCCTCGATCCGCGAGGCGGTGATGCGCGCGTGGATGGACGCCGAGGCCTACAACCTGGCCAGCTACCACACCGTGGGCCGCGTCGCCAAGGGCGGCAAGGTCGGCGCCGAGGCCAGCACCAACAAGATCTTCTGGTCCGAACTCGACCTGCTGCTGCACGAGACCGCGCTGCGCATCCTGGGCCCGCGTGCCGAGCTGAGCGACGACCCCGAGGTGCACGAATGGCAGGAGGGCTTCCTGTTCGCGCAGGCCGGGCCGATCTACGCCGGCACCAACGAGATCCAGCGCAACATCATTTCCGAGCGCGTGCTCGGCCTGCCGAAGTCCTGAGGAGGCGACGATGGACTTCACCTTTTCCGAAGACCAGTTCGCCTTCCGCGACGCGGTCAGCCGCTTCCTGATGACCGAAGCCGCGCCCGAACTGCTGCGCGACATCTGGGAAACCGAATCCGGCCGTAGCGACGAGCTGCTCGGCAAGATCGCCGCGCAGGGGCTTACCGCCCTGTCGGTGAGCGAGGCCGAAGGCGGCCTGGGCCAATCCGACATCGACTGGGCGCTGCTGGCGCAGGAGGTCGGCTACTACGCCTTGCCCGATTCGCTGACCGACTCCGCCTGCGTCGCCGTCGGCGTGCTGGCCGCGCTGCCGGCGCAGCACGCGCTGCGCAGCGCCTGGCTGCCGCGCGTGGCCGACGGCAGCGCACGCATCGGCATCGGGCATCCGGTGAACCCCTGGGTGGCCGACGCCGACCTGGCCGAGCTGCTGCTGCTGGTCGAGGCCGGCGCCACGACGCGGCTGCATGCGCTGCCGCGCGATCAGGTGCAGGCGCACGCGCAGCGCAGCATCGACGCCTCGCGCCGGCTCGTGGCGCTCGAATGGAGCCCGCAACCGGCCACCTGCATCGCCGAAGGCCCGGCGGCACAGGCGATGGCCGACGCGATGCTCGACCGCGCCGCGCTGTGTGCGGCAGGGCAGCTGGTCGGGCTGGCGCAGCGCATGCTCGACCTGTCGGTCGACTACGTATCGCAGCGCAAGCAGTTCGGCAAGGTGATCGGCAGTTTCCAGGCGGTCAAGCACCATCTGGCCGACGTGGTGACGAAGATCGAGTTTGCCAAGCCGGTGCTGTACCGCGCGGCGCTGGCCTTGCAAGGCGATGAGCCGCAGCGTGCGCTGTACGTGTCGCACGCCAAGCTGGTGTGCGCCGACGCCGCGCTGACGGCCGCGCGCAAGGGCATCCAGGTGCACGGCGCGATGGGCTACACCTGGGAGGTCGATCTGCAGATGTTCATGAAGCGCGCGTGGGCG
>ERZ795060.4892-NODE-4892-length-11033-cov-3.651029_pt1 | contig 11033 bp, 9 predicted proteins | sample MGYA00375144_ERZ795060 | MGnify/ENA primary metagenome ERZ795060 (study PRJEB30189, sample SAMN05720157) | activated sludge metagenome | isolation source: anaerobic digester from wastewater treatment plant | place: Japan | collected 2015-05-15 ... | reverse complement strand
AATTGTTGCTTCGGAGGTAGTAAGAGGCGCTGCCGATGCCTGCAAAGAGGTTGGATGCGTTCTGATTGGTGGCGAGACTGCCGAGATGCCTGGTGTCTATATGGAAGGTGAATACGACCTGGCTGGCAGCATTGTAGGTGTTGTCGAAAGAGACAAAATTATAGATGGTTCTAATGTTGTTGCGGGCGATATGGCGGTAGGAATAGCATCAAGCGGACTTCACACAAATGGCTACTCGCTCGCTCGACATGTTCTGCTTGATGTTGCAGGATATAAGCTGGATCAATATATTCCAGAGATTGGTAAGGTGCTGGGAGACGAACTCCTGGAGCCTCATCGTTGTTACTTCAATTCGGTTTGGCAGATATTGAACGAGTATGAAGTTCATGCGATGGCCCATATAACCGGCGGCGGGTTCTATGATAATCTTCCGCGCGTATTGCCTGCAGATTGCCAAATCACACTGGAACGCCGCAGTTGGGTCGCACCTCCAATATTCCAGTTCATTCAAGATACTGGTAACATCCCGGACCCAGAGATGTACCGCACATTTAATATGGGTGTTGGTATGGTGTTGATTGTTGCCCGTCATCGAGCTGTTGAAATAGCTCAGATGCTGGAAGAGCTGGGTGAACGCGCGTGGATTATCGGGGAGGTTCGAAAGGGAGGCCGGGAGGTCGCCGTTCTATGAACCCGATAAAAATAGCCGTCCTCATATCCGGTCATGGGCGCGGGTCCAATATGCAGGCAATCATTGATGCCTGTAAAGACGGACGGATAAATGGGCAGGTGGCAATAGTCATCGGTGTGCGTAATGAAGCGCCTGCTATTGAGCGTGCTCAGGCTGCTGGTGTCGAGACTCTTATCCTGAACCCGAAAGAATTCCCATCTGTGGATGATTATGATACTGCTTTGTTCGATGCTCTTACATCAAGGGGTATTGATCTCATCTGCCTTGCGGGATATATGAGAATCCTGGGCGATTCAATTGTAAAAAAGTATCGAAATCGTATTATGAATACCCATCCGGCGTTGATTCCCATGTTCTGTGGTAAAGGGATGTATGGGATACACGTAATGAATGCGGCTATTGAGCGTGGAGTAAAAGTGTCAGGGTGTACGGTTCATTTCGTCGATGAAGAATATGACAATGGCCCAATCATCCTGCAGACAGTAGTTCCTGTTCTGGATGACGATACACCAGAGTCTTTATGGGCGCGAATACTGCCTGAAGAACACAAGACTTATGTGAAAGCAGTTCAATTGTTTGCTGATGGCAGGCTTGAGGTCGTAAACCGCCGCGTTATCATTAAAGAATAGATGATATAAATCTACGCTTGGCCTAATTAGAATGAGTTTCCGGTGGGTGCCCCAGATCTTCCAAGGCTCCACGAAGTGCTGATACTACATTAGGATCAAATTGAGTGCCGGAACATCGTTCAATCTCTTCTATGGCTAATTCTGAGGTAAGAGCCTGCCTCCAGGGTACATCAGAAGTAAGAATATCATAGGTTTCTGCTACAGCAACAATTCTTGCACCAATCGGAATATCTTCTCCAGAGAGTCCATCAGGGTATCCATCGCCATCAAAATGCTCATGATGATGTTTGATAATAGGTATTGCGCCTTGGAGACCGTCTATCTTTTCGAGGATTCTGGTTGCTACTAAAGAATGCTGCCGCATTATTCGGAATTCTTCTTCGGTCAGTCGTCCAAGTTTATTTAAAATACGGCTGGAAACCGCAACCTTGCCAACATCATGCAGGCTGGCTGCATACTCCAGGTTTTTCATCTCATCCTTTGAGAAACATCCCAACCTTTTCGCTATTGCGATTGAATAGTCTCTTACACGTTCACTATGTCCTTCTGCAAGACTGTCTTTAACTCCTGCCGCGGCAACAAGCGCATCAATTGCCTGACGATAGAACTTATCGAGTCCAATACAGTTGGTTCCATTACCGTTATTGCCCATCTTCCACTCCCAATAATTAGTTAAGCGCAACAGAAAGTACGCATTTCCATCCCAGCGCGTAAAATCGCTTCAGCATAATTGATTGTCAATGGAATCTTCGGTTGAAAAGAAGTTACTCCTCAGAGTTTAGGTAAATTTTATAGGTATACTTGAGGCTAAAGGCCGTTTGATTTGGTGCGGAAGTGTATGGAGATATGCAAAAGGTACAATAAAAAGCGGGAGCCTGTTAAACGACTCCCGCATTCCAATCTCTTAATTTACTTTTTAGCTCGTCTGCGTAGTCCCATTCCAGTTGCTGCAAGAGCGGAGCAGAGAACTGTAATAGTCATTGGCTCAGGGACGACTACAGGTGGCGACGGTTTATTATCGTCATCATTAAGCAGCCCGACTCCGCCGCCGATGAGCAGTGGTACGATCCAAGGGAACGAACTACCAGAACTGGCGACCACTGAAGGTGGGACTGCAGTTATCGGCGCTGCTGCAGCAGCTTCCACAACAGGTTCTACAGAAGAAACGATTGGTGCTACTACTGATACAGGAGTCTCCTCGACTGCACCTAAGACCGATGTTGTTATTGGCGGCTGTTCAATTACCTGCTGCGTAGAGCTTGCAACTTGTACCGTAGGTTGATCTATTACAGGATTGGGATCGACCTGTTCATTAACTTGTACAACTGGCTTACTTTGTGTATCCGGTTTGCTAGCCTGAGTGGTTGGTTTAGGAGACTTAACAGTAGGAAGAGCCTTAACGAGTGGATTACCACACCGCCACTCAAGTACCGGAATGCCATCTTTTGTTGCAAAAACTCGTGTTCCAGCGGGAAGTAAACGCTTACCGGACATAATGCTACCGTTGCGTCCAATAAAGTAAACCGTAGACTGCCGTGCTTTATTTAAAGTTATTAACTGCAGGTTTTCTTTAAAGTATTTAATAACGTTGTCTTTTGACGTGCCAAAATGCTTGGCATAGCGATCAGCGACTTTCGAGTTTGATGATAGCTGTGATGTGAGAGCAGAAACGCTGTCGACTTTATTATAAAGGAATGCTCCTCGTCCAGCTCTTTCTTCCTGTGCTACAGCGTAGTCTGCGTATGATACAATAACCAATGCAGCAAGCACGAGTATCGTTAATAATCGCTTCATTAGTGCACCACCTTCCTGCCAGGACTTGTTATTAATGGATCAGGCTCAGCAAAAAAGCCAGCCCGTTAGTTCATTAACAGTAAGACTGCAAGAAAGGTGCCATTCAGCGCAATAAACAAGAATTGTTGAGATTTTTTTATCAAGCTCGGCTAAAATTCAGGTATAATTACTAGGATACTGATTAGTAGCTGGGCGAACAACAATTGACATGGCCTAATAAGCCGTGTTACCATCGCCTTGATGATCTACAAGAGAAGGAGATTTCTCTTGTAGTTATTGAGATTACTGCCGATAATATTGCGTCTCCGTTTGCCCACAGTATGTTGACTCCAAAAGGTATCGTTAGATAGGGAACTGACCGCATCAAAAGTGGCGTAATATCAACTAGCGGGCAGACGAAGTTGCCGATTCGGTAGAATTTGGAAGAATACAACGCTAAAGAAGCACAGCATATAGACGATAATTGATATGTGTGAGATGGACAGCTCATACACTCATAAAAGTGTACGGTCTATCCTTACACGTTGCATGAACACCTTGCTTGTGCCGTGTTATATGCAGAGGTAGGAGGAGTAAATGCGTTCCGGAATTGCAATCCTTCTTTGTGCAATAATGATATTTGCACTAACCAATTTACCCGCATACTCGTCGGGTGAGTCGGATCTTGCTCCCGATGATGCTATTAAAGGTGATTATGTTCTTGCTCCTGACGATGTCATTGAAATTAACATCTGGGGAGAGCCTGATTTGTCCAAAAGACAGATTCAGATTAATAAGGAAGGCAATATTACTGTTCCTTTCGTTAACAGTATTATTAAAGCTGCAGGGCTTACTCAACAGGAACTAGCTTTTAAGATTGCTGATGAGTATACGAATGCGGATATTCTCATTGATCCTAAAGTAGATGTGAATGTGGTTGTCCGTCACAGGATGAAGGTTTGGGTATCCGGGCAGGTTCAAAAGCCTGGTGTTGTCTTTTTCCAGGAAGGTGATACCATTGCCAGTGCAATCGCAGAAGCTGGCAGTTATACTCCCCAAGCAAGGCTTGAAGCCGCTGAATTAACCCGCCGTGGTATCGAGAAACCAATTCCTATTGATCTGAAGAAGCTGTATATGAATGGGGATTTGACTCAGAACTATGTGCTTCAGGATGGTGATCAAATACATATACCAGAGGATAATTTTAACAGGTACTATGTTTTGGGTGAAGTCATGAAGCCTGGGTTGTACTTCTTAAGAGATAATGCCACGGTGCTTTCAGCCGTTATGCAGGCAGGTGGACCTACACCAAGAGGCACAATGAAAGGCGTTACCTTGGTAAGAGGCGATGTAAATGAAGCAGAGAAATGGACTGTTGACCTAAACAAGATAGCCCAGGGAGACTTGACACAGGATGTTGCATTGGAACCGGGCGATGTTATATATGTCTCGGAGACATCCAAACCTGACTGGGGCAAGATTTCACAGATACTCAATGCAATAACATCTCTAGGCGTTATCAGGAGATATGGAATATTCTAGGCCTGCGTTAGTAATCAGGTCTGGGAATCGGTCTGCCGACCTCAGGAGGAATAATTGGAACTTTGGCGTTATTATAGGATTTTACGCAGGCGCAGATGGTTGATTATTGCCTGTATGGCAATATGTGTTGGCCTAGTGGCCGTCCATTGCGAGTTCATGACGCCGGTGCTTTATGAGGCAGAAGTGCAGGTTATGGAGCGGCAACCTGCAGAAAGAGGTATATCCGTTTACGGAGACCGCTACGTCATGCAGCCCAATATAGAAATCCACCTGGCTGACCTTGCTCACATTGCAGCCAGCGACATGGTAAGGTCCAGGTCTATTGAGACATTGGAACAGCTTGGTGTTGCCATCAATCCGGCTGAACTGATGCGGACTTTGAAGGTTGAACCACTGCCTGCAACCCAGATTCTTGCGCTTAGGGTTACCTCTGAATATCCTTCAGATGCAAAATCAGCCGCTGATGTTGTCGCGGCTGAGTTTAAGCGTTTCCATAGTGAGCTTAAAAGTGGTGCCGATGAACAGAGTCGAGAATTCATCGAAAAACAGCTCAAAGACGCCCAGAACAAGATGACCGAAGCCAGAGAAGCCAGGAAGAATTTTAAAACTGAGAATGAACTTGTCGAGTTGGCAGGTCAGACAAAGGTCCTTATTGAGCGTGTTGCCGTACTGGAAAGCCAGATTATTGACGCTACTGCTAATATCGATAATTTAAGAAATCGGCTGGGCCCACTAAATGACCAGATAAATAGTAAACCTGAAATGAGGCTTTCTTCAGAGACGGTAGCCGATAACCCAATTTACCAACAACTCCTTGCAAAGAAAATGGCACTCGAGGCAGAGTTTGTCGGTATGACATCGGGCGATGGCGAAACTGGGCGAAGAGGTAAGAATCACCCTGCAGTAAAAGAACTGCAAAGGCAGATAGATGCAGTAGATGCTCAGTTAAAGACACAGCTCCCGAAGATTATCAATAACCAGGTTACATCTCTGGATAGTAATGTGGTTCAGACTATTCAGAGTAAATTGATGACCGAAGCTGAGGTTGCCGGAGTACAGGCGCGCAGAGATGCCCTTCTTACGGCACTTGATGAAGAGCGGGCTAAACTTCAGGAACTGCCTGAGCAAGAGATGAAAATGGCTAAGTTAGACTTGGATGTTTTAGCTGCTGAGGAAACATACAGGCTGCTTCGTGCCAAGTTGGATGAAGCACGTATCACAGCAAAGCAGGCCAGCACATCCAGTGCTATCCAAATTATTGGACCGGCTGTCGTTTATCGCGTAAACGCTAAGAAACCTATTAAACTTGCGCTTGCGCTTTTGCTAAGCCCGCTTCTGGGTGCTGCACTTGCGTTTTTACTTCACTACTTAGACAATACAGTAAGAACACCGGCAGAAACAGAAGAACTGCTTGGTCTTCCGGTTGTATCCGTAGTTCCACTGGCAAGGTCTCATGCACTAGCGAGACGGCCGGATAATGAACCGCTACTGGCAACATACGAAATGTTGACCACGATTTTATGGAGGAATGTAGCTCATTCAGAATCCCCAGTTGTGCTTGTTGCCAGCGCTGAGCCTGAAACCGGGCGAAGTACGACAGCAGCTAACCTGGCTGTGACACTGGCCCATAATGGTGCCAGAGTGATTCTGGTAGATGCAGATATGCGAAAGCCGAATCTCCATATGATGTTCGGTGTTGCCGCCAAACCCGGACTCAGCAATGTATTGACCGGAACCATTCCTCTTGAGGATGCATTGATTCCTACTAAGGTGGAAGGTCTGCTACTGATGCCAGCCGGACCTGCGCCTGATAATCCAATCCGATTGCTTCGCTCGGAGAAGATGTCGGAATTTGTTTCCCAAATTGGAGCGCTGGCGGATTTCGTTATCTTTGACAGTCCTGCTGGTGTAACATTTGCGGATTCGTCACTTATAGCATCGCTTGTCAAGAATGTGGTGCTTGTACATGCAGCTGGCAGAGTGCCTCGAGGCGCTGAGTCCGAATTCCGCGGAAAACTGGATTTAGTCGGCGCTGATATACTTGGTGTGGTCTTGAATCTTGTGCGTCCAGAGGACAGTCATGGTTACTTCCACTACAGAAAGTTCTATAAAGGTCTTACTGCACAGACAGGTAGTCCTGTTCTAACCGGCGTTCGAGCTATTCCACCGGGAAATGGTAGTTCAGATGGTAAAGATAGCTAGACCTGTTTGGTCTGGTTGTCTATACGTTGATTAGCTTATAAAAGAGACAATAGCGGGGATCATTTACGATCCCCGCTGATGGAGGAGTCTTGGAGACTACAACTTTAGATACTTCACAACAAGAACTAAGTCAAAACAAACAGCTGCAGATAGCGGACTTGCGGTCAGGGAAACTGTGGAAAGTACTAGGTGTACTGTGCTTGGCTGGTATTGTATATGCCTATCACCGAACATTTGACTTTTGGTGGATGCAATGGTGGAGAGACAACAGCGAGTACTCTCATGGAGTATTGATACCGTTTATGTCCGCGTTTTTGATATGGTTTGAATGGAACCGAATACGGCGGATCCCAATCAAACCTAATCCCGTAGGCTTTCTTCTATTAGTTCCTGTCATTATTGTTCAATTGGCAGCTAATAGAGCTGGAATTGCAAGTGTATCAGGACTGACATTTCCGGTGGTCATTGGGATAATTATTCTACTGATTCTTGGAAAAGAAGCAGTTAAAGCAATGTGGTTTCCCATTCTTTTCCTGTTCTTTATGTGTGTTCCACCTTCATCAATCCTGGAGGGATTAAGCTTCAAGATTCAGATGCTGTCTACCCAGTGTGCGACACTGGGTCTCAAACTCATAGGTCTGGATGTTTACAGACATGGGCAAATAATCCAGCTACCTGGAATTGACGTGCAGGTGGCAGAGGCTTGCAGTGGATTTAGAATGTTAATTGCTTTACTGGCATTTACCACATTCTTTGCCTATATGAAGGTTGGGCCGCTGTGGGGACGACTCAGTTTGATTGCGTTTGTGATACCGTTGAGCCATATTGCTAATTCAATCAGAGTACTTCTTATTGCTCTGGTAGGCTATTACTATGGCAATGATGCTATGCATACATTCCATGATTATTCTGGCTTTTTAGTCCTGGTAATTGCATTTATTGCTCTTATGTTATTGTCCATGGTGGTCAAATGTCAAGATTTCAAAACTATGCCTGCTCGTTAACTGTTATAGTTATAATATGGGCGATACTTGTTGGCCTATATCCTCCAGATGCTAAAGGAAGAATTGCTGAAGATTTTTCCAGTGTGCCAACGGAGTTGGCTGAATGGTACTCGCTAGAAGGTAAGTTTGACCTCGATACCTACAAAGCCTTACCAACTTGCAGCTTGCTTAACCGTGAGTACAGAGATAACAATGGGAACACAGTTAATCTGACTATTGTTTACGGGCGAAATATTGGCGATTTCCACCAGCCTGAAAGATGTATGGAAGGAAACGGTTGGTATGCAGTTACCAGCAAGACCATATTAATCCGACCAAAAGGGCTTAAACCACACAAAGCAACCGTAGTACGGTTAACCAATGAATTACATCCGGATTTGGTTATGGTCTATTGGTTTTATATGGCAGGAGATATTGTACCTGCTAAGAGCAAGCAAGGATTACTTGTACTGCTGGAAGGCTTGTTCAAAACAGATGTGGCACCATCAGCAATGGTCAAATATACTGCAATTATAGATTCCAGTGAAGAAGAGGCTGAAAAATCTGCAATCAGACTAGCTGAGGAACTAGGCAAGTATATAGTCGATATGGCATCACAACCAGTAGAATACGAGCCTGTAGATGCAGTGTATAAGCGTCTGGACTTAGAGTAACTGCTACGTAGAACCGTGAATTCGCACGCACAATAGAATGAAAATCGCTATTCTTGGCACAAAAGGTATCCCGGCAACATGGGGAGGCATTGAACGGCACGTTGAGGAACTCGCGACCCGATTTGTTCAGATGGGTCACGAAGTCACTGTCTATTGCCGCCCCTACTATACATCTATTGATGATGAATTCTATAAAGGTATCCACCTTAAGAAGCTGCCAACTATAAAGAGCAAGAACTACGATGCCATAACCCACACATTTCTTGCAACTCTTCACTTGCTCTTTAAGGATTATGATATCGTTCATTACCACGCCATTGGTCCTGCAACAATGGCCTGTCTACCCCGGTTAGTAGGAAAAAAGACTGTTGCTACTGTACATGGACTAGATTGGCAGCGGGAGAAATGGGGCCGTCGAGCAAGAACATATCTTAAGTTTGGTGAGCGAGCGGCTGTTAGATTTCCGCATTCTACAATAGCTGTCTCACGTTTTCTAAAAGATTATCTGGAAAATAAATACCACAGACCTGTTAACTACATTCCAAGTGCGGTTAGTGATCCGGTTTTCTTACCTCCAAATATCATCAGGAAGTATGGATTAGAAGGCAATGATTACTTCCTGTTCGTGGCAAGACTGGTTCCCGAAAAAGGCTGTCACTATTTGATTGATGCGTTCAACAGACTGGATACTAATAAGAAGCTTGTGATAGCAGGTGGGTCGAGTCATTCAGATGATTACGTGAAGAAACTCAAAGCCTCCGCTGGCGAACGTGTAATATTCACGGGATATATATATGGCGATGAACTTCACGAGCTTTATACAAACGCATATGCCTATGTTCAACCATCTACCATAGAGGGACTGCCAATTACACTTCTCGAGGCAGTTGCCTATGGCCGATGCATTATTGCAAGTGATATTCCTCCTAACCTCGAAGTAGTAAAAGACAACGGGATTATTTTTGAGAGCAAGAATATTGACGACTTACATCGTGCATTACAATCAGCGCTGGATGATCCAAATCGTGTAATTGATCTTGGTAAGCAAGCTCAAGCTATGGGTGTGGAAGAATATAGTTATGATAGCATAGCAGCTAAGACTGTGAAGCTTTATGAAGCAGTAGTATTAGGTCACTGCGGATTGATTAATGGAATAGAAGTTTCACCAAGAGAAAGCAACTGTCAAGTGGACATTGTAGATGGCCAGTCAGCAAAAAAGGTCAGTTGATAATTTTCTCGAAGGAGACTAACTGGAAAGGAATAGCACAGTGAAACCGCCACCAGAGGCCATATTGGCCATTACCTTCCGATGTAACAGCAAATGCATAATGTGCGATATTTGGCAACTCCCTAATCAGGCTGAGATAGAACCGGAACATTTTGCAAAGCTGCCATCCAGCATCAAAAACATAAATATGACTGGTGGAGAACCATTCTTGAGAGATGACCTGACGGAGATTGTCAGTATAATCAACAAGACATGCGGACATCCTAGATTGGTATTCTCCTGCAATGGACTGGCAACTCCATTAATCGAAAAGCGGGTAAGGGAGCTTCTTGAGAAAACACAGTCGAATTTAGCAATTCGGATATCCATACACGGTATTGAAGAACGGCATGATGAGGTTATGGGTATACCAGGAGCCTTCCAGCGGTCGATGGGAACAATCAAGATGCTGAAGGGACTTGGCATAACTGACCTTGGACTTGCATTTACAGGTTCTAACAAGAGTATTGACCAGCTTTTAGATGTTTACTCGCTCGCAGAGAAGTTGGGAGTAGATTTTGTATTTTGCGGCATAGCGCACAACTCAGAAATCTACTTTGGCAATCCTAACGATGCAATTCATGACAAAGAGCTGTTCGAAAAACAGATCAATGGAATGATAATGCGTGATCTAAAAAGCCAAAAGGCTAAAAAATGGTTCAGGGCATATTATGGAGCCGGAGTCTGTTACCATGCATTTACTGGACAGAGAAAAATTCCCTGTGGTGCAGCAAAGGAGTTTTTCTGGATGAATCCAGCAGGGGATATTTTCCCGGACATGGTCCTAAACAGGAAATTGGGCAATCTGCGAGAGCAGACATTCGATGAGATATGGAACGGTGAGGAAGCAGAAAAGTTCAGGGAGGAAATACGAACAAAGGGTTGTCCATCTCCGTGTTGGATGAGTTGCACAGTTGTGCCGTATATGAAATCGAACCTGTTGCGTACATCGCTTTGGGTTGGGAAGAATAAGCTGCGCGCTCATCTTGGAATGTCTGTAAAACAGCCTTCAGAGCAGATTAAATAACGATATTGAGTTTCAGTATGATGAAATATAAAGCTAAGTAATGTTAGCAGCATTGGCTTCCATCTTTAAGGAGTGCGCACTTATGTTCACTCCTCAAAGGCATATTTATTGATAAATCCTCATTGTCGTACATCATCAACCTCAGAAACAGCTATGTATAAGAGAAGATTTATTTTATTGCCTGACATGTTTGATTCATTTGCTCCTTACTACCATAATGTACTATCACGTTGATATTGGGATAA
>ERZ795060.4889-NODE-4889-length-11035-cov-6.502277_pt1 | contig 11035 bp, 8 predicted proteins | sample MGYA00375144_ERZ795060 | MGnify/ENA primary metagenome ERZ795060 (study PRJEB30189, sample SAMN05720157) | activated sludge metagenome | isolation source: anaerobic digester from wastewater treatment plant | place: Japan | collected 2015-05-15 ... | reverse complement strand
TCGATCGAACCGTCGTTGTCGAAATCATCGACCACCGCCACCACCTCAGCATCCGCGCCGGTTCCCGCGATCAACTCGATGGAGTCGATATACACCGTTCCGCTGGTTTTGCTTTTCCCCGCGTCCACCAGCAGCCAGATCTCGGCGATCCGGGTGAGATCGACCGGGAAATTCTGCGCCGTGCTGAAATACGGAAACTCGTACACTTGATACTCGGCGCTGCCAGAAGTGGCCATGTTCGCCAAATCCCCCGTGGTGTTGCCTTCCGCGTCCACCAGTTTGAGGATGATATTGCCCGCCGGCCCCGCGATGGCCATCCGCAGGGCGTCCGCGTCGTTGAAGCGGTTCCCCGCGTTGGAATTTTTATTCAACTGCCCCAAAACAAAGTGCGGCCAGAGATCCTTATTCTCCCAAGTGACTTTGAGCGCCGCGGTCCCGGCATACACCTTCTGCGTCTCCACTCCCACCTGGAACGCGGCCGCGGGCGGCTGATTCCAATGCGCGTCCGTTCCCGGGCCATTCAGGGGAGAGCGGTCGTTGTCGAATCCATCCAGCAGCACGTCGGCCTCCACCGCCGACACCGCCATCAGGCCCAGCAAACTCATCCCTATCCCTTTGAGCATGCGCATGACCGTATTCCTTTCCTGAGCCAGTATTATTCCTCGTTCCCAACTTCCTCACCGGCCACCGGCGGCAGTTCCCGGACGCGGATGTTCCGGAACTCCACGGCCGTTCCCTCGCCGGCGTGCGCATCCTGCAGGCCGATGTATCCCCGCAACGGTTTGTTCTTGAGGCTCGCGATTTTGCTTTGATTCACATCCACCGTTTTCTGACCGTCCACCATGACGAGGATCCGGTTATGCTTGCAAAGGATCTCATACCGATGCCATACATCCGGGGATTCATCCGGCCGGGGATCGGCGGCCACATATCCGTATAGCGACCCGGTGCAATGCAACGCGTCGCGGGGCGGCTGCTCGTTGGAAATCTGGCATTCGTACCCAGTTTCCCATGGATTGCCCTCCTCCGCGCAACGGATAAATACTCCGCTGTTGCCTCCCGGCGACACTTTGTATTCCAGGTTTAGGATGAAATTCTCGTATTCCCGCGCCGAACGCAACCAGTTGCCTCCCTTCCCTCCCTCACTGCGGATCACACCGTCCACCACCTTCCAACCCTCCGGACTCCCCATGATGATCCAGTTGTTCAAATCCTTCCCGTTAAATAAGGTCACATATTTTGCTTGAATGTCATCCACGGTAATCCGGGAGGGCGACAAATCAACCCAGGAACATGATCCCATCACCAGCAAAAGGCAAACCACAATACACAAGCGGGTACTCATCAGGATTCTCCTTGAAATCACCGGAATTGAAATAAACCGGGGTACACAATCGTCCACAAGATCCTCATCCCCTGGGAGCAACGCGCAAGATCATTGATTTCTATTTACTCTATTGCAGGAAAGGGATGAATTACGCCCATCCCGGGCCCCCTCTTCCTCATCCCCATTTTCTTCCCGAGGGTAAGGGTATCAATTCGTGGTCCCGTCCATGCTCACCCCAAGGATCAATCTCCGCAACAGATCTACACACGGGGAATTAACCACGGTCATTGTTTCACAAAGACCGGATACATTCAAAGGTCATGAAGATTGTACCGTGAACCGGGAATGGATACGGATTATTGCCGGAGAACCGATTCACTACTGCCCGTCAAGCCATTCCCCTAACTGTTGCATCCGGGAAGCATACGTATGATGCCCGGCGATAACCCGCGAAGCCTCATCGATCCATTCTTTCCGCAGGGCCGGATTTTCGAGATACCGGCGGGCGGTTTCCACCATCGCCCGCGGATTGCAGCCCGTGGGAGACCAGATCCATTGATCAAGATGAAACCAATTCTTGGGATCGGCCTGATTCCAATGAAAAGCGGATTTTTGCGGGGCGGTGGACAAGAGAAATCCCCCGAGGCGGGGAACCAGAAAATCCCGGTGCGCCGGGGCTGAAAAGCCTTGCAGGCTCCGTAAATTCAGATTGATATCCACCGAGTGGATCAAATGCGGGTATTCCGTGAGGGAATTGATTCCGCCCCGGAAACAGGATTCCAGCGCCGTGCCAAAGACCGAAGGAATCCAACCTGGATTTCCAAAAAAGATCAGCCCCAAGGGGACTAACGCTTCCAAAAACCGCAGGCGGTAGAGCCGGTTAGCTTCCGAGTACAAAAAATACGCCAGCGGCCCCGTCAAACGAATCATCTGGTTCGGTGTGTAGGGAAACTCTTCTAACAAATCGTCAAAATTCCTGGAGGGATTTTCCACTTTCCGTTGAATAATCCCATCCAAGTAGTGTAAAACATCGGGAGGGATGGATTTTCGGGCTTCCGCCGGCGCGCTGGCCGATCCCACATAAGCCACCGGAGCGGTATAGCTCTCTTTTCTCGTCCCGGACACCGTATCGGGAGCAGCCACAGGCACGAAATAAACGCGCTTCGCCCCCCGCATTCGTGCTCCTTCGATGAATCCCGGATCAGCGGCCAGCACGATCTCCTCCTCCCCAAACGCTTCCTTGCCCATGATGGCGGGATCGTCGAACAACCAGACCAGACACGGGCAGGGAGGCTCGGAAATCCCGGCCTGCCGCAGAAAAAGCGCAGCAGGATGATTGGCTAAGAGCAACACATCCGGATGGAAATCCGCGATGTCCTTGCGGATGCGCCGGGGCAATTCCGGATCCTCGGGACGGATCATGAACTCCCGGACCTCTTTGCCATTCAGCCGCAGGCCTTCCGCCACCCCTTTGAGCACCAGCCGGGCGCCCTGTGACCGGGGATCTTCCACCGTCCAAAACCGCTTCCAGGAGGCCCACATGATTCCCTTGTCATTTTTTGATCGTAATTATTAACCTGTCCTGTTTACCCGATGGCAGAGAGAGGATGAATTCCGTTGCCATCGAGTGAACGGCCGCGAAAAAACTTGTTCACAGAAAGAGGGGCACGCCGCCACGCGCTCCTGCGGTATGGCCCGGCCGATGGAGGGAGGCAGCAGTCTAGCTTTTGGCGATGATCAATCCCTTCAACCAAGTAAACAGGTCTGTGCGGCTGAGATCGTTGAAAATCAAATAAATAAACAGCGGAATGATCAGAACGAAGCCGATTTTCCCGAAGGTTTCCATCTGCTTCATGGTCATGGGCTTCATCCGGACCATCTCCACCAGATAGACAACGGCGTGTCCACCGTCGAAAGGCGGGAAGGGGAATAGGTTAAGTAAAGCCAGGTTTACCGAAAGCAACGCGATGAAACTGAAAAAGCGCTCCCATCCCCACCGCCCCGATTCCCCGGAGAGTTGGTAGATGGCGATCGGCCCTCCAAGCAACTTGGGAGAAATATCGCCGGTGAACAACTTGTGCAGAAAATCGACCATGAAGCCGCAGACTTGAATGACCTTTTCAAATCCGTAAGTGGCGGCGCCCAACACCCCGATCTGCTTGCGGTCCATCTTCATGTCGATCCCCAATTGGGGCAGCGGATACCGTTTCCCGGTCTTCGCGCCGGTCGGGGTCAGGACATTCTGCAGGGTAACCCGGGGCGTGATTGAAGCCTGCCGCATCTCCCCCTCGGGACTGAGCCACGTGACTTGAATCGGATCGGCCTTGTACTCTCCGTTCACGGCGGTGACGGGCACGGAATAGATCGTCCGAAGCACATCGATCCAGTTGTTCACCGGTTGGCCGTTCATCTCGATGATGCGGGAATCTTCGGTCAGGCCGGCCAGACCGGCGGGACTGCCTTCCTGGACCTTTCCGACCACGGGATTCAGTTTGGGCGCGATGCCCAAGGGAGGAGTGCTGGGCGTCAAGTACTCCTCCATTGACATTTCCCCTTGGAAAGTCAGCGCCAATTGGGTTTTGGGGCGATAGGGATCGGCGTCCGGCGCGGGAAAAATGAGATCCGGAGTCACGGTCAACGAACGCGTCGCTCCCTGGGGTTCTTTATACACCAGGGTCAGAGGCTCGGCGTGGTAGTCCCCCTCCGGCGTTTGGGTGTACCGGGAAGAGATGTATTCCGACCATTGATCCCGTGTCGCAAACGTTTTTCCGTCCACGGAGATTATTTCCACCCCGGAAGGCAATCCGGCTTTCGCGGCCGGTCCATCCGGAAGGACGCTGGAAACGAAAATGCCCTCAAACGTTGTGGGAGGTGTGACTTCTTCCCGTTCCCCGGATTGCGAATAATTGGGGGGGATTTTCTTTTCCTTCGTCAGGATCTGGCCGTCCCGCTCCAGGGTCAAAACGAGTGTTTCGCGGGCCATATCGGACTGAAGGCTCGCGATTTCATCCCATGAAGAGACCGGAACACCATTGACGGAAAGGATCTTATCGTCTTTCCGAATCCCCATTTCCCACCCCATGGAACCCATGGGGACATACCCAACCGTGGTGGTGGCGTTGTATGTCTCACCAAATGCCAATAAAACAAAGACATACAACAAATACGCCAACACAAAATTCATGAATGGTCCCGCGACCACAATCAAAATGCGCTTCCAGGGCGCCAGTTGCAGATATTCAAAATCCGCACCCGTCAGATCTTCGTCCGGATCCATGCCGCGGATTTTGACCAATCCGCCCAGGGGTAAAAGCCGGACGGAATATTCGGTCTCGTGCCAGGTATAGCGGAACAGTTTTTTTCCAAACCCCACCGCGAATTCATCCACCCGCGCGCCGCACAGTTTCGCGACGATAAAGTGACCCCATTCATGGAAAATCACGGCCAACCCCAACACAATGGCAAAGTAAAAGAGGTTGGTAAAAACCGAGGTAAAAGTATCCATCATCATCCTATGTTCTCATCGTTGCGAGATGGCATGGCTTTGGGAAAGATCCCGTTTGCTTTGCCTCCCTGATGGGCGGCGGATTTGCCTCAATCGTTATCCCAAGGCTCAACAAACCAGGATTTTTTAGATTGAGCAGGGTATCATCGATGCCGTAAAGCGAATTATGATGAAACCGGAAAGAAAAGAAAAAAACAAGCGCGTTGCCCTCGCAACGCGTTTCCACTAAAGTGTACTTTTTTGAAAGGGTTATGTCAAGAATCGGATTTTTTTTCTTCCAATTCCTGCCCCCCCGTTGGATCAATCCGGTTCTCCGGATACCCCGGCCGGCAGGGGTGATTGTCTTGGTGTCCTTGATTCTTAAGGGCAGTTTGATTTCCCTTAACGCGGCCGAATACACGGATGGTATCATCCAGTTGCGGCTTTGGGAGAGTCCAGTGGTTTTCTTCGCTCCTGGATTTTCGCTCCTGGCCTCCGCGGTTGGGCTGTTGACCGGCGATGAATTGTTGGCCGGCCGCTTGGTTTCCATTCTCGCGTCGGTCATCACCTTGATTCTCTTTTACCGCCTGGCCGGTCTTGTTCTTAACAACGAAAAAGAAGCCTTTTGGGCAACGCTGTTCCTGGCGCTTTCGCCCGTATTCAACCGCTGGTCCTTGCGGGTCATGACTGACTCACTCTTCCTGATGTTTTTCACCCTCTGCGCGTATCACTACGCGGCTTTGCGGTTGAATCCCAGGCAATCCCCATTCCGGCTGCTAGGTTGGACTGGACTGGCCACCTTGGTCCGGTACCAGGGTTTGTTTTTCCTCCCCTTCGCCCTGTTTTGGGTCTGGAAACGCAAGGAATCATGGAATCGAGCCAAAACTTTCCGCCCCATGGCCGGTATTTTCGTTTCTTTTGTCCCCTGGCTGCTGTTGGGACTCTGGATCGGCCTGCGGGGATTCGGGCATGTGGAGCAATTCGTCGAACGGGGATCGTTCAGCCCGTGGGTGACGCTGACTCAGTATTATCTCATGTTCGAAACATTTGTGTTGTACTGGCCATGGGCGGTGACGTACGGTCTGTTTGCCTTGGGCGTTATTGGGTATGTTTCTCTCATAAAAACCGGCGAAACCGGCACGGGATTCGTGGGATTGTCTTGTATCGCCGCCGTGGTTTTTCTGGTGGTCCAGAGTTGTTTCCTTTCGTTTCAATACCGCTACTTGCTGCCCTTGCTGCCTTTCTGGTGCATCGCCGCCGCACGCGGGTGGAGCATTTCCGGCGGGTGGATCGCCAATTCCCGGATCCGAACCAGCGTGGGGGCTTTGGTCCTGGCCAACCTGGCACTCATGACGGCGGCCGTGTTGATTCTGCAACGGGCCACGTTCGGTGATCTGGCTGATTCCGCCCGCTTTTTGAGATCTGCTAAGTTTCAACGCTTGACCTCCCCGGACGTACGAGTTTTATCCGATGAATTCTACCGCGAAGGAGTTTATAACGTAAAAATGCGTTTTTGGGCGGGCGAGGATTTTGAAAAGAAATCTTCCATCGAATGGTACTATGCCACACCGCCCCGTCCAGGAGACGTCGTCATTTTTCACAACACCTATACCAGTCTGGAAACCATGGAATCCGAGAAAAAACGGCTGGAAGAACAATTCGATCTCGCGGTGCTGCAAATCTGGCGGGGGCAAACCTGGGGAGGGCCATACGTGACCATCCCCCTTTTGCCGGATATCATGGTCCATCCCGCTTCGCCGCCGTTGACCAGCAATCCGCAATGTATGGCTTTTCGCTTTTTTCCTCAATATTATTATTCGGTGGCGTTGTTGTTGAAGGAAAAAAATGCTCCCAGGTGAATCCCATGCCGGCACTTGAACCTTTCAACTTGTTTATCTATGGATCATTGAGGGATTCTCATGTATTCATGGAAGTCACCGGAATCCCGTGCCCGGACAAAATCCCGGCGGTGCTGGAAGGGTATACTCCCGGCGCCGCCGTATGCGGGTATCCCGCCGCGATACCCAAACCCGATAGTCAAATGAAAGGCGAAGTGATCCCCGGTCTTCCCCCTGAAATCCTAGCCCGCCTGGACGCGTATGAAGGAGAAGGCGAGCTCTACCGCCGGGTGTGCGCGCGGGTGAAAACCGCCCTGGGCGAAATGCCCGCGTATGTCTATATCAGGAATCCGAAACGATGAGAATCGGTTATATCGGGGACGGTCATTCGGTCCACAATCATTTCATGACCGATTGGTTCCAACGCCAGGGTCATGCGGTATTGTTTCTGACTGATACTTCCGATCCCGGTTTGACTTGTGAAGTGAGAGTCGTAGCCCCGCGGCAGGGAGGCGGACCGTTCCGCCACTTTCTTGCCGCCATCCGGACACGCCGATGGATTCAGTTGTGGAAGCCGGAGATCGTGCATGCCCACAACGTGACCGGCTACGGCTATTGGGGAGCGTTGTCTGGTTTTTCTCCCCTGATCCTAACCGCCTGGGGATCGGATCTCAACATCTTAACGCGGCAACGGCCGGTCGTCCGCCGTATCGTGCGCTGGTGCCTGCGCCGGGCGGCCCTGATCACCGCCGACGCCGCCGCGCTGGCCGCGACCGCCCGGGAGTTGGCGGGCGGTCAATCGGACATCCGGATTCTCCAGTGGGGTGTGGACCTGGCTCAGTTCAACAATCCGGTGGATGAAGATTTCAGGCAAAAATACCGGGGAAACGCGGAATGGGTCTTTCTCAGCACCCGCCGTTTGCGCCCGATCTATAACATCGATGTCATCTTGCGGGCCTACGCCCAAATCGTTGAACGCTTTCCCAACAGCCGCCTGGTTGTCGTGGGGGATGACGAACAGGGAGACACTCTTCAGGAACTGGCGAAAAATTTAGGGATTGCGGAGCGGGTGATGTTCACCGGATGGCTGGACCGGCCGGATTTGATCCGAATGCTCTTGCTATCCGATGTATTCATCTCGGTTCCCTCCAGCGACAGCACGGCGTTATCCCTGCTGGAAGCCTTCGCCGCCCGCCTACCGGTGATCGTGTCCGACCTGCCCGCGAACCGTGAATGGATTGAGCCGGGCGGCAACGGGCTTCTGGTAACGCCCAGGGACGTAGACTCTCTGGTGTGGGCCATGGCCGAAGTGGCGCATAATCCTTCCCAAGCCCGCCAGTGGGGAGAGATCAACCGGCGTATCGTAGAAGAGCGGGGTGATCAGGAAAAAGAAATGCGGAAATTGGAGCAATGGTATCGGGATTTGATCCAGAACAAGAATTCCACCATCCCGGCCACTTATGGATCGTGTTAGATACTGTTAAAATTTCAGATTCAAGAATATCCGCCGCCCGAGCGGTTCTCCAATCCACCCTTCGCCTCTTCCCGCCCGTCAAGCGGCTTTCCCGCCGGGAAGCAACCGCTATCCTATATAACCTGTATCGATTTACACGACTGCGGAACTTCCCGGTGCTGAATTCGGAATCTTCGAATGGCTGGAAACACAATCCCATTCCCTATCTTCTGGAAGAGGGCCAGGGTGAGGGAAATCCCTGAATGGAAAATTTATCTTCTCCTGGCAATCGCGTAAATTATTGATGCAATTTATCACGTGTCCCGCCCGATAAACAATTTCCCCGGCCGGGAGCACAATACGAGGTCAAATCACGCATGTTTTGGAAGAAAAAACCGGACCGCATCCCATCCCCCCCAGGGGAAAAATCCGTTGGTGGATTTTCAGCCCCAGTTGAATCCCGCCCCAAGGGGTTGTTCGCTAAGCTGCGCGAGCGATTGCGGGCGACGCGCGAATCGATCACCCAGAAAGCACTGAATTTGTTCCGCCAGCGCGGGAAGATCGACAGCGAGTTGTTGGATGAGCTGGAAGAAGTGCTGATCTCCGCCGACGTGGGCGTGGCCAGCACCACCGCGCTGATTGACGAACTGCGCGACCGCATCCGCATGGAAAAAAAGGCCAATTCCACTGACCAAGCCTGGTTGACCGGCACCTTGTGCGGCTTGATGCGCGAGATGCTCGAACAAGGTGATCGGGAGCTGAAAACCGCCGCCGAAGGTCCCAGCATCTACTTGGTGATCGGTGTCAACGGGGTCGGCAAAACCACCGCTATTGGAAAACTGGCCTACCGGCTCAAGGAGCAAGGCAAAAGTGTGTTGCTGGTCGCGGCGGACACGTTCCGGGCGGCCGCCATCGACCAGTTGAAAATCTGGGCGGAACGCGCCGGTGTGCCCATTGTCGCGGGAGACGAAGGTGCCGATCCCTCCTCGGTGGTGTTCAATGCCATGAACACGGCCAAGGCTCAGAATCCCGATGTGGTGATCATCGACACCGCCGGCCGTTTGCATACCAAGGTCAACCTGATGCAGGAACTGGCCAAGATGACCCGGGTGATCCACCGTGAATTCGAGGGCGCGCCGCACGAGAATTTGCTGGTGTTGGATGCTTCGACAGGCCAGAACGCCCTGTCGCAGGCGCGCACGTTTTTGGAATCCTGCGGCGTGACCGGATTGATTCTGACTAAACTGGACGGCACCGCGCGCGGCGGGGTGGTGCTTTCGGTGCACAAAGAGTTGAACCTGCCGGTGAAATTCATCGGCGTGGGAGAAGGGATTGAAGACTTAGAGCCATTCGATCCGGACGCCTTCACCCGGGCGCTCTTCCAACTGGACACGGATTCTGATGATCCGGTTGAGGAAGAGCCGAAGGCGTGAAAGAAGATTTTATGGATTTCGCTTCGTCCAAGGCATTTTACATTCATATGTCAAAGTAAAGATGTTAACCTATAAATCCCCAGGTAACTATAATGAATCCCTTCACCTTCTCGGAGAGGATCAGGTGGTGAAATGTATCTTTTCTCCCTGATCGATAAATAGTTTCCCAAACTTTACTTTTATGCCAAAAACCATCCATATCAAAGCCACGTTGGCGTTAGGTTCGTCGGTTCTGCTCTGGGCGGCCGTTCCCTTGTTTCTGCGGTCATTTACTGATGACATCGATGGGTGGGTAGCCAATGGAGCGCGTTATGGATTCGCGACATTGATCTGGGCCATTCCCCTTCTCCGTTATATCTCTCGGGGTCAAGTCAACCGGCAGGTGCTCAGGCTGGCAATTGTGCCTTCGTTGATCAACATTTTGGCGCAGACCTTTCTGGCCTGGACGGTGTACTACATGGAACCGGGCTTGGTGATGTTCTTGACCCGGATCTCGCTGGTATTCACCATCCTGGCCTCGTTCGCGTTATTTGCCGACGAGCGGGCCTTGATCCGTTCTTCGTATTTCTGGTGGGGTTTGGCCTTGCTGACCGCGGGGTTTTTGGGCATGTACGCGATGCAGGAAGCGGCGCTCACCAAGGCGGCGTGGACCGGCCTGTGGATCGTGCTGGGGCACTCGGTCTTTGTGGCTTTTTACGGCGTGGCCGTGCGCCATTACATGCGGGGCATCCAGCCCTGGCACTCGTTCGCGGTGATCTGCGTCTACACCACCGCCGGATTGTTGGTGATCATGTTTGCATGGGGGAATCCAGGTGAATTGTTGGACATGGGTTTCGAAGGGCTCTCCCTGCTGGCACTCTCCTCGTTGATCGGCATCGCCTTCGCGCATGTGACGTTTTACTACTCGTTGGAATATTTAGGGGCCTCGATCAGCAGCGGCTGCCAGTTGGCGGTGCCGTTCTTCACGACGGCCGGATCGTATTTCCTTTTCGGCGAACGCTTCACGCTCAGTCAATGGATTGCTGGCATTGGACTGTTGGCCGGCGCAGTTCTTCTCCTCATGGCGCAACGGCATTTGGGGCCTGTCGTCACGCCCTCCGCCCGGGTTGTCCTGAACGAACGTGATTGGTATCACGAAAGGAATCCATAGGTTTCTAGCGGTACGCGCGTACGATAGCCATGAGACGCATGGGGAATCCAAACGAATCTTCTAAACATAATTCGATCCGTTTCACTCCCATTCCGGGCTTGTCCTTACTTCCAAATGGACACTGGTTTACTCGAAACGCAGCGCAATCCGCCCACGATCCCCATTCCTTTTTCCTTTTTTTCAGAGGGAGAGAGTATAGGGGTGGCCGATTCTGTTGGTTCGATTGGACTACTGATAACCAAGCGCAAAAAATTTTGCCTTCGCCAGATGATTTTTTCATTCCTTTCTCAAGAGTTTTTTTGTTGGGGCCCCAACGGTTCGGGGGCGAGGTTTTCAGGTTGTTGGTTCGG
>ERZ795060.4882-NODE-4882-length-11042-cov-6.673705_pt1 | contig 11042 bp, 8 predicted proteins | sample MGYA00375144_ERZ795060 | MGnify/ENA primary metagenome ERZ795060 (study PRJEB30189, sample SAMN05720157) | activated sludge metagenome | isolation source: anaerobic digester from wastewater treatment plant | place: Japan | collected 2015-05-15 ... | reverse complement strand
GCCGGTTTCGAAGTTTAAATGAATATGGAAAAGAACCGGCCCGCCATCGTCGAGCCAATTCTAACCGAATTGTTCCACTCCGGCCCCGCGCTGGGGGAAGAGCCAATCCGTCTCTTGTCACAACGATTCCTGGCCGGAGACGAAGAAGCCCTCCGGTTTTTTTCCTGGAAATCCTCCGGCGCGTGAATCAATCAACGCCCTCGCCTTCTACCCTGTGCGGGATGATTCCCCCCGCACCGTGAAACGGCGCAGCTGCAATCCCATTGCGCTCCTCGTGGCTGCCCTGCGGGAGTACGTCCGATCCGGGCACCGGCTCCCTTTCCCGCCGGTTAGCACTTCAGAAGAGTGACCTGTTACAAAATATTTCCTTTCTCGGAATAATATTGAATAACTTTATTATTACGATAAATTTTATATATAGATGTAAACAGATTTATTTAGTATGGGCGAGTACAGCAGGAGTATTCCTCCCTCACATAAACACCGAGAGATGGCACAACGCGTCCTCATACCAGACACCCGTGCCGGTGAGCTCGTGGCCCTTGATCATGAATTCGTTGCCCAGTCCCAGGGAGGGCTCGCACAGTTCGATCGCGCGGCTGACCTTCTCGAAGAAATCGTACGCAACCCGCTTGTCGGTTATCGGTGCGTCTCGGACATCGGCGAGGGCCTGCGTGAAATACGAGCCGGCCAGGCGGTCCCAGACCTGGCGGAAGATTTCCGGATAGCCGAAATAATCCAGCCCGGCAATGAGGTTCCCGAATCCCACCAGCACGCCCGCCGCGTTTTCGGGAAGAACAAACTTGTCCTGGTAATCCCGGATTTGCGCTTCCGACTTCTCATACCCATCCGTGACCGACGCGGTGGGGGACGAAGCACACAGCTTGTGCAGATGCTCGTCCACCTCCTGCCACACCTTGCCCTGGTCGCTGTAGGCTTTCCCCGTGGCCTTGCGGGACAGGTACACACTGCGGGTCTTTTCGCTCCGCAACTTGGGATGCGCGAAGAAAGCCGATTGGAACCGGGGCGAGGCGTAGCGCCACCGCCCCCGCTCCACGCAGCTGACCGGGATGCGCTGGGAATGATGGGCCGCCACCAGGATGGAAATGTTGATCACCCGGTTCTGCTTGGCCCCCACCAGGATCTCGCCCTCGGGGACCAGGACCGGCTGCGCCCCCCGGTTGTGGATCATTAGTTCGCTCACCCGGCCTCCCTCGGACACCTCCTGAATCTCCACCACACCTGTTACCAAGGCCGATCGCAACAACACATAAGGAGCCTTGGAACCGTTCCGCGAATAAAGGGGAAACACCGTCAGGTTCCGGTGATAAAGAGGCTCTCCGATCCGGATCGAGCGGATACGTGATTGGATTTTTTCCAGCAGGGAGCCCGATGGGATTTCATCTGCCGCTTGCCCCTTGGCTTGGAGAAGTGCGAGCAGCAGATGGGTCTCCGGCGCGAGATCCCCCTCCGCGAATTTTTCCAGCCGGTTGACCATGCCGGCCATCAGCGGGGGATCGGCTTGGCCGGCCAGGCTCCCATAGATCTGGCGGATGGTTTCATGCAGGATCTCGAGTTCCGTGCGGGGATGGGTGTTCGGCTCCAGAATGGAAAATCCGGCAGGGGCCAGATACACCCGGAGCGTGAGCGGATACCCTTCTCCCGGCTTGGGGCGGCCCGGATTCCACTCGGAGGCAATCCGGGCTTCGAGGCGGATGGCGCCCCGGTCGAGGAGCGGGGCCAGCCAGGCTGACTTGTTTTTAGCCACGGTCCCGGCCTTCTCGTGGCCGGCGGTCATGGCCCGGATGGCATGCGGATTCGCGGGATGATGAAAATCCCGTTCCAGGTAAAGAGCCTCCCCGGGATGAATGGCCTCCGCCGGCAAGGGGCAGTTATACAATTTCGTTTGGATTTCACCTAAAAATTGGGTTTGTTCTTCATAATGGGATGGCATGACGGCTCTCCTCTCCAGGTGAAATGGAAACTCGCTACGGTCTGCCAAGGGGTTCAGGAAAAACTGGTTTCGGATTGTTTACCCCAGCGTCAACGTGTGTTTCTGATTCGAAACACACACCGGGCCGTGTTCGAAGAGGGCGGAGCCAATGATGCCCTCAACCCGGGACCGTTCACACTTTTCTTCCAGCGGGCGGGGAAGGAGGCCTACCCGCATGCGGTATTCCCGGCTGCCAATGGATACCGAACGCTCAAACACTTCTGCCCGTAATTCACCCAAACCTGGAAAATAAACCGTTTCCATCCCCCGAGAACGGCCCACCGCCGCATGCTCCGCTTTCAAAAACGTGAGGGGCGAGCCGGTCTGGAGAAAGCAACGAATCTCCGCGGAATCCACGCGGCAATCAATAATGGGGATCCTTTGACCATGCCGTAATGAAATCCCTTGGCCTGGAATCTGCAAAGGCTTGGATGAGAAAGTGATTTTCCCTTGCTTCAAGTCAACGATGAAATCAAACTTCCCTAAGATATCCATCCCCAACCAAACATTAATACGCGAATGAATCAGCCGGCTGATGTCATCCGAGGTTTGTCCAGATTGGCTCGCTGAAAGGGCGAATTTTCGATTTCCCAATCGAAACTCACTCCTCTCTCCTATACTCATTTGGGATCCGGTATCAATCAACACCCGGTCCGTCTCCGTCTCCGCCAATAGGAATCCATTAATCTGATAGCATCGGCAATCCAAAGGTGTTTGCGGTGCTACGACCTCACTTTCTTGCTGTCTCGTTTGTTCCCTAAACGTTCCCCGCCGCTGCCGCATCATATCTTCCTTGGCATACTGGCCTTTCCTGCTCAGTTCGGATTCGAAATAAGTCACTTTTCTTTGTTGCGGCGTATAGTATTCTGCTCCCCGGTGGCGCAACTGCCGGGCGCTGGAGAACAACTCCTGAATGAGCCGGTCGAGGCGCTCATCGTGTAATTGCATTTCGCTTAACTTCTTCGCGCAGTTTTCCAACACTGCCGCAGCCTCGATGAACTGCCCCTGATCCGATAACCGGATCGATTCCGCCTTGACCGCCCCCACCGTTAAATACGCCGCCTGCAGGGTCACCTCCCGGTCAGGCGTCACCGTCGCGAACTCATCGAGCGAAACCACTTCCAACTCCACGGGTATCTCCACCCGCCGGTCTTCGAATCCGGTCTCGGCGGCCTCCCGGAACGTGATCTCCAGCCGCCCGATCTCCACACGGCCCTCTTGCGGAACCGGCGGCAGTTGCACCTCCAGGACCAGGTATTTCGCGATCCCCTCGAGGATGTCGCCCAGGAAATACTCGCCGGGCGCGGGCTGGTCGTAGTTGTTCAGTTGCGCCGCCTGGACTCCCGTCAGTGACGGCGCGAAACGGATTTGAAATCCCGTCGCGGCCACCGCTTTCAAATCACCCAGTTCCTCCAGAAACACGTTCTGTGCTTCCTCAGGACGGTCGATGAAATAGGTCGAGCCGCCCCCCTGTTCCGCCATCTTCCCCATCAGTTCCTCGTTGAAATCGCTCCCCACGCCGATCGTGCTGGTGGTGATGTTCTCCCGCCGGTGCGCCTGCGCCAGCCGGGCCAATTCATGGGGATGGGTGATGCCCACGTTCGCCAGTCCGTCGGACAGCAGAATCACCCGGTTGATCCGCTCCTCCGAGACATACTGGCGGGCAAAATCACACCCCTGCTGATACCCGCCGCTCAGATTGGTCGTGGCTCCCGCATCGATACGATCGATTGTCCGCGCGATGGTCTGGCCTCCGTCCCGCACCGGCATCGGCGGCACCAGGGGCGTGACCACGGTGTCGAACACCGTCAGCGAAAAGATGTCCTCGGGGCTAAGTTGTTCCACCAGGATCTTGGTGGCCTCCTTCACCCGTTGCAACTTGGCGCCGCTCATGGAACCCGACCGGTCCAGCACCACCGCCACGTTCAACGGCCGCCGGGGCCCGTCCGATTTCCGCGGGGCCTCCACCTTCACCAGCAACCGGCTCGTGAAGGCTTGATTCACGGGAATCTGGGCAAAATCCCATTGTGTTTGGATATTCATGATCGGTTCTCCATCATTTCAGCATTTCTTTGATCAAGATCATCAACCGCGGCATCAAGGCCTGGTAGCGTTCTACCAGGTCCGTCCGGATGTGAATCTCGAAGCCCTCGGCGATCACCAGCCTCTCCCAGGTATCCCGGCCGCGGGGCACCGCGCGCTTCAAATCGCTGAGATAACTTGAGGACTTCGGCCGGGGCGGCAGGATCGGCTCTCTCCACTCCTCCTGGATTTCACGCAATTCTTTCGCTTGTGATTCTTTGATTGTCTCCTTTCCTCCCCTGGCCATGTCCAGGAACGAGTAATTCGCGGGCATTGGGCCGGATGGGGATGGGGCGGTCGTTATAGGCACTGGCGCTTGAGGAGGGGATTCTCCTTGCAGCCATTGCTCCAGGGTCTCCTTGCTCCAAGGCTCCGGCGGACTTGTCCGGGCCTTGGCCAAGACCTCTTTCATTTCGTCCAGCGACATCGAATCCAAGGCCTCCCGGATCCCGGACAGGCGCAAATGGGATTTCTGCAGTTCCTGGATCAGCCGCAGCCTCACCACATGCTCTTCGCCGTACCGCGCCCCGCCGCCCGCGCCATAGGGCGGAGGAATGAGTTTTTCCTTGGTGTAGAAATGAATGGTGCGGCGGTTCAACCCGGTTTTTCTCTCCAGATCGCTTATCGTGTAGGTATCTTCCAGCATGTCTTCCTTTGTTCTATAATTAAAATATGCAATTTATCAGTGTAACTGTTACATTATAAAGAAAAAAAATTCCCTTCTCTTTCGAAGCTCCCTCCCTCGTCAACTTCGTCCGGCGGGAGATTGCCTGTTTCATCCGGCCGGAAATACCGCTCAGATTCAATTACCCGCAATTACCCGGCCGGGTTGGATCAGCGATCTTCTCATCAGAGTATCGAATGAGCGGTACTTCGCTAATCCAATCCATTTTGGATACAATTTTACATCATGACTGCGATATTGTCAATAGGGAGCCGGATTTTTTTTCTGAACGTTTCGAGTAACGAGGAACATCTGCCGATTAAAATCCTAAACGATTTCAAAGTAGAAATGTTATCGGTATTTCAAGAGGCTGGTGATTCGATGCCTGTAGCCGATTGGGCCATGGCCTTGGGCCGTATTCCGGACTCATCGATAAACTGGACACCCTCGACTATCTTCTCGAAAAACGGAAAGCCTGGGATTTCAAGGCCGGTTGCCTTCATGGCGGCATGAAGCCCGGCTCGCGCGATGAGCCCGGCTTGCGTCTTTACTCCGAACCGCAATTCCGCGACTAATGACTCGGATTTGCGTGAACAAAAACAACAGATTCTTGTCTTTATCGATGATATTGATCGCTTCGATTCCCGCGACGATCATCAAGTAGTCAACCATGATTTTTTCCTCATTTCCGCCCTCGCGCGCCTGCACTAAAAGCGCTAAAAGCGCGGTAAGGGGTATAGGTTGTTGACTTATGGCGCTTTTCGCGCTTATGGCGCAAAGGCAAACCATTTTTCTACGGTCCGTCCGTCTGGATTTTTTCCTTCCGGGCTATCCCTGCTTCGATTTTCCCAACCATTTTCATATAGTTCACCAAGGTTTTTATCTCTGATTTTCTCTTCGTGCGCCTACGCCATTAACGCCATTAACGCCTTTAATGCCTTTGCTCTTGGAATAACCGCGTTAATAGCGTTAACCGCGTACCAGATTTCACGGGGGCGTTTGTCGGTTGGGATGTTTTCCATCCGGGCCATCCCTGCTTCGATTTCCGCAACGATCTTCAAGTAGTCAACCATGATTTTTTCCTCTGTTTTGCCTTCGCGCGCCTGCGCTAAAAGCGCTAAAAGCGCGGTAAGGGGTATGGGTTGTTGACTTATGGCGCTTATGGCGCTTATGGCGCAACCGCATACCACTTCTCTACCGGCCGTCCTTCCGTTTGCACTTTTCCCATCCGGGCCATTCCCGCTGCTTCCAACAATTTAAGGGCCACGGTTATTTCTTTGCTCGTCTTGTGCCGTTGAAAAACGTCCACGTAAATTTCTTTCCGGGTGAGGCCGTCCGGGGATTGCCGAAGGTGGGTCATAATGGTGTCGGCCACGGGATTCCCGGTGGCGTCCCCGAAGATGTAGCGAGCCGAATCTTCCGCGTACCGCCAAACCGCCAGGGCCGCCTTGAGGTGGGGAACGTCCACGATGCCGGATGGATCCAGGGCCGCGCGCGGGTGAGGTCCAGGATTTTCCGCCTGCCGAAGGCCGGGAGAATACGGGTATCCAAGCGCGGCCGGCGACGAAGGGATTCACCGGCCGCAGAATACAATGTAAATTGAACCCCATCGGCGGTATGGGCCTGAATGGCGCTTTCGTCACCGAACAATCCTTCCCCGGTTTCGCATTTCAACCAGTAATAATTTATGAATCCGTCTCATTCTTCCCATGGTTTGGTATTTTGTATATATCAAACTATTTTTTCCTCGATCAATTCTACGTTCCATTTCTGAGCCGTAACACCGGCCAGATACAACGACAACCCCGCCCTCTTATGCTATAATCTGCATAAAATCAAATGGTTTTGTTCGATACCGGATCACTGAAGCGGAGGCGAGCCGGAATGGTTTCCCTGCCGCCGGGTTCCAGAAGGGAGATACTTTCCCTAGCCTGAATCCGGCTTGTTTCGATTGATTAGATATGGGGATTGATGAATCCAAAAACAAGGAAAGGCAAAAATCCATGTCCTCTCTATTCCAAGCGATAAAGCAAAAATCGGGCCGCCGCCTCCCAGCCGCGGGTTTGGCAGTGGTTTTCAGCCTGATGCTGCCCATCCCAGGATACGGTCAATATCTAACACCGCTTTACGGCGCAACCTTCGACGAGGCCGCCTTCCCCCTAACCGGCTGGACCGCCCTGCCCAGCGGGGCGGGTCAATTCCAGCCTGCCGCGGTCAGCATCGGCCTAATCCCCACCAGCCCCCAATCTCCGGCTTTTTCGAATGGCCGGGGTGTCATTATCACCGCCGCGCCGGGACAGGGATCGTTCGTTTTCGGTCCGGCGGTGACGGTGGGCGCGGATCTGGTGTTGTTGCGGCTGTCGGTGCATGCCCTGTCGGGGGGGGGAAGCATCGCCATGGGGGCCTTGAACGTGACCCCGGGCGGCACCTTGGCGAACGCGGACGGCAGCGCCAATTATGCCCTCGAGGCCGATACGGCGCGTTTTGCGGCGGACTTCGAATACCTGTTTGCGGTGTACCGCCCCCAAGGCCAGGCGATCGTCCCTTTCTTCCAGTTGGCGGTGAATCCCGGCATGCCCACGGCGGTGACCGCGATGTTTGACAATTTCGAGGTGTATCCGCTAAACGAACAAACCGTCACGGACCCGGCGTGGCGGTTTATATTCGGCTTTGGCGGAATCGGCACGCCTACAGCCACTCCCACCCCGCCCCCCGGCGCGACACCCACCACGACACCCACGGTGACGCCCACACTCCCGCCAGTGACGGGAGGGCTTGAACCGGGCCCGTTGTTTACCATTACATCCATCGAGGACCAACGGGAGGCGTTTTCGCCGCGTACGGCTTACGACCGGGGCAACCTCTTCGCGGTGGTGGCCGCGGATTTGACCACCGGGTATCAAGATATTCTCATCCGTAACCTGGATACCGGATCCGGATCGATCTCCACTCCGGCAGCGGTCAACCAGGGATATGAAGACACCGTGGCCCAAACACCGGACATCGAAATCGACGCCGGCGGCGTCCGCCATGTGGTCTGGTCCGACAACCGCAGCGTGAATCCCAAGTTGTTTAGCATCTATTTGGCGGAAGTTGACTCTTCGCTTCACAAACTGATCGAAAAGGACTTCGAGATCAACAACCTCTACGAAAACACCAACACGGCGGAACCGGCCGTGGCACTCCGGGGGAATGGAGAAATCACCGTTTGCTGGCGCGACGACCGCAACTTTTTGATGGATCTGTTCGTCCGCCGGATGCGCTGGACCGGCAGCGCGCTTCAAGCCATCGACGCGAAGGATTTTCAGGTCAACATCCCCTACGACAACACCAACGTTTCCCATCCGGATGTGGCGGTGGACGATCAAAACACCATCGTGGTCATCTGGTCGGATGACCGGGTGCTACTAAAAGAGGGGGGCAAAAAACGCAACGATATTTACGCGCGGATCTTTAATTCCTCCACCCAGCCGGAGGTAATTACCTTAGAGACGGGTGAAATCCGCCAGTTGCCGGAGAGCGTGCCGGAGATTCAGGTCAACGCCTTGGATGACAAAGAGGAGCAAGCCAAAGAACCGGCTATCGCTTTCGCGAAAGGCGTATTCCTCGCTGTATGGCGGAATACCGACGCCCAGGCGGTTTCCTCGATTCGGGGCGCGGTATTCAATGCCCAAGGGCAAATTCTGGTGCCGGAATTCCAAGTGGACATGGGGTTAGGAAAAGCCAGGGCGCCCTCCGTGGCCGCGTGGAGAGACGGCCGTTTTCTGATCACTTGGCATGATGAAGGCACGAAACAGATGCTGGGCTGCATTTATGACTCCGTTCAGAACGCGTTTCTGACCGATGACGTGCCCCTGGTCGATGGAGTGGAAGGCTTGGAACGCACTGGCGTGGCGGTTGGCGGTTCGGATCAGGGACTCGCGGTCTGGGATGGTGTCATTGGTCAATTGCATGATATCTTCGGCGTTTCGCTTTTCGCGGCCGGCAATACTGTCCAGGCTCTCCGGCAACCGATATCTCTCCAGGAGGCCTTCGGACGGAACCGGACGCTGTCGGCTTCCACTCTGAGCGTGGAGGGAGTCCGCCAGAATGTGGAAACCAAACCCAGCCGGAGCGGAACCGGGGCGTCCCAATCACGGAGCCGGTGAACGGCATTAAAAATGATCCTGTTTTGCCTTTCGCGGGGGCAGTTTTTGGGCCCCCTTAATTTTTATTGCCCCAGCAATTTAAAAAACGGCCGCAAAACTTGCGCGGGGTGGGAGAGGGCCTATGGCATCTCTTCCTCACCCCGCTCGAAAACGGCCGATCTTTTATCGCGTACTTAAAAAACAATCACAGTCGCTTCCGGATTTAGCTTGGCCCGCCGTTGCTTGTGCCAGGCCGCGTTGGAGAGGTGGGGGCCGCAGACCGCGGTGTGGCCCACTTCGACCGGCGCGTTGGGTTCTTTGCGGGATTTGACGCAATCCAAGAAGTTTTGGGTATGCGGCTCGGTAGGAATACCGCCCTTGAATTCCAGCGCCGGTTGGCTGTCCGGTTCCCAGGGTTCATCAAACAAGGTGTAGCCATTATCGTCCAGGATCAAGGTTCCCTTGTCTCCATGGAAGAAAATGGTCCAGCCGTTCTGGTAGCGGTTGGTATAGGCCAGCGTCCAGGTAGCGATGAAATCCCCGTAGTCATAGGTGGCGGAGAAGACGTCCGGCGTTTCGGATCCGATGGTCTCGAACACCTTGCCGAAACATTCCGCCTCTTTGGGGGTGCCCGAATTCATGAACCACTGAATCACATCCATCAGGTGCGTGCCCTGATCGGTCACGTTCCCGCCCGAGAAAACCCAGAAATACCGCCAATACCGGTATTTCATCGGCTCGAAGGGGATTTCCGCTCCCGGGTAACAGAATTGTTTCCAATCCAATTCGCCGGCCAGCGGGCTGTTGTCGAGCGGTTGATTGTGGTGCTGCCAAAACCATTGCGCGCGGACCAAATGGACCTTGCCCAGCCGGCCTTCATCCACGATTTTTTTAGCGGAATGCACCGCTTCCGAACTCCGGCGCTGCATGCCGATTTGCACGATCCGGTCGGTTTCCCGCACCGCTTTGATCATCTTGACGCCTTCCTCAATGCTGTGAGACATCGGCTTTTCGCAATACACGTCTTTGCCGGCCTGCACGGAGTCGATCAGCTGCACGCAGTGTTGGTGTTCGGGCGTCGCGATCAACACCGCATTGATGTCCTTGTTCTCCAACAGGCCGCGGTAATCCGGATAGGCCTTGGCTTTCTCTCCCGCCCGTTCCAAGGCACTTTGCTCGTTGGGCCGGTAGGGATCGCAGACGGCTATGAAAGCCGCGCCTTGGCGGATCAGTATGGACATCACGCCCTGGCCGCGCCCGCCCGCGCCGATGATCCCCATGAGGATCTTGTCATTGGCCCCCCACACCGGACGGGGCAGAATGTTCTGCGCCGCGAGAAGCCCGGCTCCCAGCGTGGCGGTCCCGCTCAGGAACGAACGCCGGTTGACATGGTTTTTCGATTGCATCGCTGTTACCTCCATAGGCTATTGGATACTCCAGATGTATGGAATGATTTTTGATTCTCGCTGCCCATCCGGCTGACGTTGTTTAGCGCCCCACTCCGGACGGATCACGGTTCGACCGTTTACTATGACGTATCCACAGTAGGTGTTTCAAGAGAAGAATACAAGAAGGATGGCCGATGAAGGCGCGAAGAAGTCCAAGCCGGCTTCCCGCGGCAGGACTCCTCGAAGAGAGAAAGGGAGGAAAACCCAGCGGCACCTGTCCGTGGCAACCTCCACATTGACAAATCGGGTTCCCGTGAACATACTCCCCCGGCAACCTCGCCAATGATCGCCAAGGGGCCTTATTTTTGGATTTTTCTGCTAAGATGATCGAAAAAATCCATTCGACGCTCGAAATCACCATGAGTCTATCGATTCTTAACCGCCCCTCGCGTCCCCCTGCGGTTCTGGTTTTGGAAGATGGTTCTCTCTATCGCGGCCGGGCTTTTGGCGCGGTGGGCGAAACCGGGGGGGAAGTGGTGTTCAATACCGCCATGGCCGGCTACCAGGAAGTGTTGACCGATCCTTCCTATCACGGCCAGATCGTCACCATGACCTATCCCCTCATCGGGAACTACGGGGCCAATGAAGAGGACGTGGAATCCAACAAAATCCAGGTGGCAGGATTCATCATCAAAGAACCCTCGGCGATCGCGAGCAACTGGCGCAGCCGGTTCACGCTGGAAGATTGGATGAAACAACACAACACGGTGGGATTGTGCGGCATCGAC
>ERZ795060.4881-NODE-4881-length-11043-cov-3.979159_pt1 | contig 11043 bp, 9 predicted proteins | sample MGYA00375144_ERZ795060 | MGnify/ENA primary metagenome ERZ795060 (study PRJEB30189, sample SAMN05720157) | activated sludge metagenome | isolation source: anaerobic digester from wastewater treatment plant | place: Japan | collected 2015-05-15 ... | reverse complement strand
CGAGTTTCTTGTTACAAAAACGCCAGGGACACGACCGCTGATTGCATCGATTGCCGAAGGAGAAACAACATTTGCAACATCTCTACCACTCACTGATGCAATTGTGTTACCAAGTGTATTTCTATCTACTTCACCTGTTAACCCAACTACAACAATCTGGCTTGTTAATATGCTTTGAGTTTTAAGTCCAATGTCGAGGCTTCTTGTTTCGCCTTCTCGTAGCGTAATTTTCATTGTTTGAGATTCGTAGCCGACAAATCGAATTTCTAATGTGTGTGTTCCCGCAGGTGCTTCAAAAGAAAATGCACCTTTAGCATCAGTAACTGCACCAACACGCAATGCAGGGATCGAAACAGAAGCTCTTGGGAGTGGAGCTTTTGTTTCTGCGTCGTAAACAACACCTTTAACCGTAGCACGCTTTGATTGAGCAATAGCACTTTCACTCAGCAATGAAAGCGACAGCACCCCAATCAAAACCGTCAAGAAGATACCTCTGAAAATCATACTTGATGATTTTCGTAGTAGCTTAAAGCATGCAAGTTTTAGCATAGGCACTACCCTTTGTTTGTGAAAAAAGTAATAAACTGTAAAAGAAGCAAAAAGAAACTAAAAAAAACGTTTAAAATCTTTGTGAATGAGTAATTTGAATTATTGTATATAATCCCCCTTGCTTTGTTAATAATATGTAAACTGTGCTAAAAACACTTGAAACCTTATTTCTATACTTAATATAGAAAAAAATATTTTATAAAGCAAAAGAAAAATAAGTTTTTTCCTAAAAAAATTTGAATTTATTAGCAAAATATTAACATTTTCTTAACACTTTTGAGATTGTATTATTATTTTACTACATAAGAAAGAAAAGTCTATTTTTTGCCAACAAAATATTATTCTGTCTTTTTGTTTCTTATAATTAACAATTTATTATTAAATTAGTTATTCATTTTTATGTTTAATTTATTGTAATTGCTAATTTAAGTGAGAATAAATCTTTTCAAATATAGAAAGTATGCCATAATTCTTGCTATTTATTTAGCAATTCTCCTTTTATTTCTGATAATTTTTGATAACCTGATTATGCCTGCTGTTATAAATTCAGGCGAAAAAGTTAAGGTGCCTTATCTAATTGGGAAAAAATTAGAGACCGTAAAATTTGATTTAGAGAAACGTGGTCTTAGCTGGAAAATCACCAAAGAAGCATATTCTGAAAAATTCCCATCAGGCACAATTATTTCTCAAACACCAGCACCCAATATATTTGTAAAGTCTTCCAGACCAATTTTGCTTACTGTTAGCAAAGGACAAGAAAAGGTTGCAGTGCCTTACTTAATTGGTTCAAGTGTTCGTTCAGCAAGGCTTGCTCTAATGCAACGAGGATTGGAGCTTGGAAACATTGATTACGACTATAATGATTATTATCCCAAAGATACTATTTTCAATCAATCCATTTCTGCTGGGACTCTGGTTCCTTATGGCAGCAAGATAAATATCACTATCAGCAAAGGACCTATCAATCAAACACTAATACCATCTCTTATTGGCTTTAGTTTTGACGAAGTTAAATTAATTATCGAAGAAGCTGGGTTTGTGTTAGGCAATGTGCAGTACAAAATTAGCGAAACTTATTTACCGAATACTGTTATAGACCAATTCCCAACGCCGAATGAATTAGCATCGCCAGGAACTGTAATTAATATAACTATTGCAAAATAACATATGAAACTTGATAAAAACATACTTTTAACTAATCGCAACAAAACACAGTTTGACTGGATGCTGTTTATAAACACTATTTCCATTCTTTTGATTGGTCTTTTATCTCTATATAGTGCTACTTATGATTCCAATATGAGCAGTTTTTTTTATAAACAAATTGTCTCAATTGGTATTGGTTTAATATTTATGTTTGTTATTGCATATTTGCCTGATAGTTGGATTAAATTTAATAGCTGGACTTTTTACATATTAAGTTTGTTGCTGCTTATAGTTGTTGCTTTTGCAGGTGTAGAAATTAATGGGACGAAAGGGTGGCTGCGCTTAGGTGGATTCTCGTTGCAACCAGCGGAATTTGCTAAAATTGGCGTTTTACTTGCTGTTGCTTCAGTTGTTTCAAGTAAAGGTGTGAATATTCACACCTGGCGTGATTTTGGTCTTGTTTTGCTAATTGTTGCTGTTCCTACAGTGTTGATTATGAAACAACCTGACTTCGGTACTGCAACTGTTATTTTTGCTATGCTATACGGAATTTTGCTTTGGATTGGCTTTAATCCGTTCGTTCTATACACTTTGATTTGCATACCTTTCCTAATACTGTTTTCTTTCAAAGGTGACGTTTGGTTCTATTCATTAGCAGCAGTTTTGTCGCTATTTCTTATAGCCTTCCGAAAAAATCTCATCCTTACTATTGGGATTATCCTTATTTTCTTTTCAGTGAATTTTATATCAGACAACGTATACGAAAAACTCTCACCGCATCAAAAGCTTCGTATACAAACTTTTGTCGAGCCCGAAGCCAATCCGCTGGGAGCTGGCTATAATGTAATTCAATCTGTAATGGCTGTTGGTAGCGGAGGGCTTGCAGGAAAAGGTTTTCTTCAAGGCACACAAACTCAGCTTCGCTATATTCCGATGCAATGGACGGATTTTATCTACTCTGTTCCAACCGAAGAGTTTGGTTTTATTGGAGGAGTATCTGTTATTCTGCTACTATTCTCGATGATTTGGAGAATGATTAATATTGCTTCAATAGTTCACGATAAATTTCACAGCGTTGTTTGTATTGGTGCTGTTTCAATATTATTTTATCACTCATTTATTAATATTGGAATGGCAATTGGTGTTATGCCAGTAATGGGAATTCCACTACCATTTATGAGTTACGGTGGCACTTTTGTAATATCTAATTTAATTCTTGTTGGTTTGGTGATGAATGTTCACAGAACTCACTATTTAAAGAGGTCAATATGATAAAGATTATCTCTACAATTGGCGACCCTAATGGCATAGGGATTGAATGTCTGGTGAAGTCTCTGGATTATCTCAATGAGAATTGCAGCTGGTTCCTAAATACAAAGGTTGATATAGCTGGCAATGTCAATTTAATTGATAAATATCTAACGTATATAAAATATCCTTACAAAATTGTTGATGATTATCTTATTTTGAACGGGAGAAAATATCAAATTCTCTCAGCTACTGACGATATTGATATAGAATTTGGCAAGATTAACCAAAACTCTGGTTTGGTAGCAGCTCATTCCCTCGAATTTTCTGTTTCAGAGCTTGCAAAAGGTAATTACGATATATTAATTACGATGCCAATTTCAAAGGAAGCAATAAAACTTGCGGGATGGAAATTTCCGGGTCACACAGAAATGATAGCAAACGCTCTTGGTGTCAAACACCCTCTAATGATACTCTTTCACGATAAAATTCGTGTAGCGCTTGTTACTTTCCACACACCTATCAAAGAACTTCCTTATGAAATTTCTTATAACAGAATTATTCATATTGGTTCTGTGTTTAATAATTCTTTGAAGATAGATTTTGGTATCGAAAAGCCTAATATTGCAATGCTTGGACTTAATCCACACGCGGGCGAAAATGGAAATATCGGTCGTGAAGAACTTGAAATAGTTATTCCTGCTATACGCAAGCTTCAAGAACGTGGAATAAATGTAAGTGGTCCTTTTTCAGCTGATGGGTTCTTTGGTTTCGGAGAATATAAAAAATATGATGGTATTTTGGCGATGTATCACGACCAGGGACTTATACCACTGAAACTTCTCTCTCAGGGCAATGGTGTGAATTTTACAGCTAATTTGCCGATTATAAGAACATCGCCTGACCACGGCACTGCGTACGAAATTGCGGGGAAGTCGATAGCAGACCCTCACAGCACAATCGAGGCTTTCAAATCTGCTTATCAAATATATGAAAATAGAAGGAAATTAATCTAATATTAGTTTTCCCGCAGCAATTATTTTTTCATCATCAGCAAAAACAGTAGGTTTTTTGATGATACAGTCTATGTGAATAGGCACACTAAGTTTCCCGCCCATTGATAAATTGTTGCCGAAGGCAATGTGGACGGTTCCCAATACTTTTTCATCTTCAAGTATATCACCCGAAATTTTAGCTTTCGGATTAGTGCCAATTCCAAATTCACCTACTGCACGAGCATATTTACCAACATCTTGAAGTGTTTTTTCTAACTGGCGTGCTTCATCAGTTTTGCCGTAAAACTTTTCAGCAAATCCATCATTTATTTCAATTGTTACAGGAGAAGTAACAAGTCCAAATCCTGCAATAGAGCCATCTATGACAACAACACCGTTGGTCTTACCTTCAATTGGAGCCACGTAGACTTCTCCCGAAGGGATATTGCCGCTTTCGCCAATATTACGCAGCACACCGGTTGAGGAAATAATTCTTCTTTGTTTTATCGGAATTAATAAATCGGTTCCAAGCTTTGTAGTTACCCGAATTTCTTTAGTATTTCTAAGAATAGTTGATAATTTCTCGTTAATTTCAATTATTTCATCAGGATTAGCAGACAGGCACCGCGTCATTGATTCAATCGAAATGCCTGGCATTGTCCCAATTCGCACTCCCTGCTTTGATGCTTCTCTACGGGCATTTGTATGCGTAATCGATTTGGAAGTTGGTGCGATAACAACATCTACATTCTTCATAAATTCAGCAATTTGGTCTGGTGGTTCTTCGCCATTTAATTTTCTCGGAGACATTTCTAAATAAAACGCTTCGTAGCAGAGACTTTTCCCTGCTTCGAACAACGCCATTCCGATTTCACGCATAGGTTCATCAGACAAAACAAGCAATGTTTCATCTTCTGAAACACCCATATAGTCTTTTAAAGCAGTTTGTGCTGTTTTTTTTAATTTAAGTGTAGCCATACCAATGTATCTTATAATATTAATAATATTCGATTAATTTTATATTTTTGCTTTTTTGCTGAAAACAAAATTGCATATCTGCAAGATTTTATTTTGCAAAATACCTATTTTTTATAAAAATTACAAGAAAATTAACAAATGATTAATTTTTTCTCTATATTAAATTAATTTTTAATCGGTGCTAACTTGCTTGAAACTATAAAATAAAAATACAAAAAATGTAACGAAAAAACAAAGTAAATATTTTATATTTTTGGAGAACAAAAAATAATATACAGGAAATGATAAAAATCCGAGTTTCTTGATAATTATTTGATGAATTTGGTTATCGACAATATTTATGTTTAAAATGAAAATATGGAGTTTCATCTGTCAAATAGCAAAACACAATAATTCAAAAATATCATTAGTTTATAGCAAAAGAGGCTGGATTTGATTATCAGCCTCTTATTAGTAAATAGTAAAGAACTCAAATAATTATTGATTAATAAATTCGGCGATTTTATTAACTACGTATTTGATTTGTTCTTCTGAAAGTTCAGGATAAATAGGCAAAGCAAGAGATGTTTCGGCAAGCGAATTCGCAACGGAGAATTCGTCGTCTGAATAACCAAGATTAGCAAAGCATTCTTGACGATGGAAAGGCACAGGATAGTAAATTTCAGTCCCAATCGATTGAGAAGCAAGGAATTGACGTAATTCATCACGCTTTTCAACACGAATAATAAATTGATTATAGATATGGAAATTTTTCACCTCAGTATCTTTATAGACAGGCTTTGGAAGTAATACTTTATTTCGAGCGTCGAATTCAGTGGCTCCAATACAATCAGCCAAACCTACATTAATAAATTCATTATAGTAAATTTCAGCATTATTTCTGCGCGCTTGATGCCAGCTTTCAAGATATGGGAATTTAATATTTAGCACTGCTGCTTGAATAGCATCAAGACGGAAATTGCCACCAACAAATTTGTGGTAATACTTCGGTTCCATTCCGTGATTTCTCATCTGGAATAGTTTTTTAGCAAGCGTTTCTTGATTTGTAACAATTAGACCACCGTCGCCGAAAGCACCTAAATTTTTCGTTGGGTAAAAAGAATAACAGCCCATTGTTCCCATAGAACCGACGGGCTTGCCATTTTTATACTGGCAGCCAATTGCTTGTGCAGCATCTTCAATAACTGGAATATTGTATTTGTTTGCAATTTCCAATATTTCGGTCATTTCGCAGGATTGACCATAGAGATGAACAGGTATAATTGCTTTTGTTTTAGGTGTGATTTTCTTTTCGATTAGTGATGGATTAATGTTAAAAGTAACGGGTTCGCTATCAATGAATACGGGTTTTGCAAATAATCTCGAAACTACGCCAGCGGTTGCAAAAAATGAATATGTTGGCAGAATAACTTCATCGCCAGGACCAACTTCCAAAGCCATCAAAGCCATCAACAAAGCATCAGTTCCAGAAGAGACACCGATAGCATATTTTGTGCCGCAATATTCTGCGAGTGTTTTTTCTAATTTCGACACTTCTTCGCCTAAAATAAGCATCTGGCTTTCGGCGATTTTCAGTAAAACGGGTTCAATCTCTTGTTTGATTGATTGATATTGTTGCCTTAAATCCAAAAGAGGTACGTTCATAGTAATTCCTTGATTTATTCTTTAATTTGAATTAGACGGAAATTTCCTGTGGAAACTTGCTCGAAAGTATATTCTTTAATTAGACGTCGATAAGTCCATTGTTCGCGCAATCTATTATTTTGGTGAAATCTTCGAATATCGTCGGGAGGTCCGAACAAAATATAAATCATTCCCCTATCTGTTAGGGCACCATCACTTTGAGATGAAGTTCTAAAAGCAGTTGATGCATAATCGACACGAGTGAAATACTCATTCATAGATTCGTTATACGGAGTGTTTGGAGTTGGGTCTAAACGCTTCCAATACTCAAAGAGTATTTCAGGAAGCTGGCGTCTTTTAAATGCTCTAAAACGTTTAATTTCATCGTCAGTTAGGATATATTCCATTACTCGCAACATATATTGCGGGTCGCGCAATGATTTAGGCATATTCTCCCAAACTACTCTAAAAGAAAAAGTGTCCAATCGAACGCCGTATTTGAGAATGAGATTGTACGAGCCTGGCACAAAAGTGTTAGGTTTATCAGTTAAAATGAAAAATGTATTTTTTGCTTCAATATAATTTTGCGAAACAGCAATGCCAGAGTCCTCTAAATCAAAACTCAAATAGAAATTATTAGTTGGTTCAATTTCGCCGGTAATTGGGGAAAAATCGCCCCAATTAACTGCTTCTTTTTCATCGATTTTAGATATCTCGTAACGAATTAATTCACCAACATTTGGCAAATTAATTGGTAGGTAAATGGAAAAAGCTGGCGATGCAAAAGAAATGCCGTTTGCAACTTGCGAAACATATTCATTTTCTTTACCAATGGACGCAAATAGTGGGATATATTTGATACTGCCCTGATTATCTTTGCTGAATTGGAAAGTGGCTCTATGGAGAGCTTGATTGCGAAAATCCAACAGTTGAATTTGCACAAAGTAATTCGATAATGGAAGGGTTTGACTTAGGAAACCAAATCGAAAATTACTGATTGCTCTTGTTTCTTCAAAAGTTTGAACAATAATTGTATCGAAAACGTTAGCACGGCGGCGAATTATTCCATTTGCATCCCGAAATGTTGCTTCAAGTTGGTAGTTTGTAGAAAAGCCAGTTTCAAGCTGACTAAATAAAAGTGCCTGATAAGCAATTTTATAGAAAACAGTAATTTCGACGCTATCAGGTGAATTAGTTGGTTGAGCGAAAAAGTCAAAAATGAAATTGTTGGCTTCTCGATTAGGTGAATTTCTATCGAACTGCGCAAAACATTCTGCAAAAATTAATGTGATTGAAATTGCAAAAGAAATTATGAATAAGCGTTTCATATTAACCCAAGTAGTAATCAAGAAAATTTCTAAGAATCAAGGCAGCAGCAATTTTGTCTTTTTCACCTTTCTGGCTACGCTTTTTTTTAGGTTTATCAATTGCAAGCATAGTTTCAACTGCATTTCTGGACGTAAAACTTTCATCAAAAATATAAACATTCAATCCCGATTTGTTTCGAAGCAAGTCAATGAAAGAATTCAAAGCATTGGTAATATCAGAATTTGTCTCTTTTTCGTAGAATGGAACACCTACAACACAAGCTTTTGCTTTTTGCTTATTGATAATTGAAATAAGACGCTCCCAGAAATCTTGTTTAGAATAATCCAAAGTATCAAGAGGAGTTGTTGTAATGCCAAGTTCGTCAGAAACAGCCAACCCGACTCTTTTTAGTCCGAAATCAATACCAAGCAGACGAATACCTTTAATGTTAGTTTTAATATCTTGCTCGTTAAAATTCATAAATTCAATTTAATAAATTTCTGGTTCCCATAAAAAGTTTTTGAGGTCAACGCACCCATTAACGAACTTAACACCTTCGGCAATAAGCATTTGTTCCATAAAATCGGGTGTTGGGAAATTGTGTTTACCGGTAAGTTCGCCATTTCTATTGACAACGCGATGAAACGGCAAATCGAGTTTGCCAGCTGCGGCGGCACAAGCCATTCCAACCATACGAGCAGAACGCGAAACACCCAAAGCACGAGCGATAGCACCATAAGTAGTAACTTTGCCATAAGGTATTTTAGCGATTATTTCATAAACGCGGAAATAAAAATCATTGCTCAATTTTTTTGTAGTCAACGGAATGTTTCCAGCGTTTATGTTCCCAAACCCACAGTTCTGGTGCTTTAAGTATTTGTTTTTCAAGTGCTTCGACGTGTCGACGGGTAAGAATTTTAACATTTTCTTTGCTATAAGTTAAATCTGAAAAGTCAAGTTCTTTTAAATCAATAGTGTAAGTAAAATCCTTATTTCGGCAGGCAAAACCATATACAATAGGCGTTTGGAATCGAAGTGCAAGTTCTGCCGGTGCGTCATAAGTCAAAGCCGGTATTGCGAAAAAATCGATGAAGCTATCCTTGCCGAATTTTGCAGATTGGTCGACAAGCATCGCTATGGCTTCATTTTTTCTGATTGATTGAATGATTTGACGAGCCGCACTGTTCATTGGAACGACTTTATTCCCGAATTTAGTTCTTGTTTTAGTAACAGATTTATTTACAAATTTATTCTTTTGTTTTTGGACGATTACGTTGATTGGCACTTTACTGTAAATTCCAGCAGCAATAGCAGCATATTCCCAATTTCCATAATGAGCAGAAAGAAAAATAAGCCCATTACCTTTGCTTAGCAGTTGCGGAACTAAATCGATATTATTTATTTTTATAAGTTTGATTATATCATTTTCATTGAAAAACTCAGCTGCGGCGGTCTCGATAAATACAATCGACAGATTTTGATAAGATTTGCGAGCAATATTTTTGAGCTCATCGATTGATTTATCAGGAAAAGCAATTTTAAGGTTATGAAGAGCGATTTTTTTTCTATTACTTGGCAAAAAAAACAACAAATTACCTATAAGCATTCCTAAATAACCACGAAATCTTGGTGAAAGCAAAGAAGCAATCCACCCGAGAATTTTCATTAAAATATATGTGAAATAATCAATAAAAACAGAATTTCTCATCGATATTTTCTCATTTCATCATCAATTTGGTAATCTTTTCTGTTTTCTTTTGTGATTGGGACATATAATTCATACCAGTCTTGATTATAAATTTCACCCGTTTTTGTTGAATGGACTTGTTGAAAATTACCAAAGCCTCCAACATCAACAAAATAGAAATAAACTCCGCCTTCAAGTTCAGAATAGAACCAGACTTCGTAAGCGCGTTCGTTGCCTCTTTGAGGGAAATAATCTTTGTTCGATGGCTCACCATATTTAAGGAAAGTGCGACCACGGTCAGTTTCCCAACCATTTTGCTTGCCACCCCACGAGAAGAATTTATTGGCTTGCTCAATTCTTTTTTTATAGTTAAATCGGGCAACATTAATGGAAGAGGTGGTATCTGAGTTTCTGCGCTGCCAGAAAGCAAAAAGAAAGCGAGCTTTTGCAACGGGGTCGGTAAGCAAACGGAACTGGGCGATTTCCTCTTTCGTTGCAATAAAGCGAACTTGTTGAAATTCTTGGTCTAATTGCTCTTCGGACATAGTTGCGAACTCAGAAAGTTCGAAGGTATAGTCGACACCACGCGAAAGCTCTAATACAGGCGGTAAATCAGGATTAATTAAATAAAACTTTTTTGTAATAGTAACAGAATCAAAAGAGTTCAGTGACTTTGCAGCTACAACCAGATTATATACACCCGTTGGAATAGCATCAAGTGGAATTTCGATAGTTTCAACCATTCCATCATATAATGATTTCAACTGCTTTGGAAAATAGAATACTTCCCGATTTGCACCATCGAAGATGTAGTAATGAAGCAAAATCCCATCGGGAGAAACTTTATTTGCATTGTATATTTCAAAATAAGTTTTCAGAGAAGGTGAAGCCCCATATATTTCTGCTGATGGATTTGGATAAACGTAGAGAGAATTACGCAAAAACTGTTCATTTGCAAATTCACCTGCGTTTTTCTGGTTTAGAATTAGATTACACAGGACAATATCACTTAGTTCAAGGCGGTCGTTTCTCATTTTGCGAATAAGTAAATCAAAATTAGCAGCTTTGGTATTTTCTTTTTGGTTGAGGTCAGTTACGGAAAATTCAACTTTGTATTGTCCTTCTTTAAGTCGAAATGAGCGAAGACCGAACAATTTAATATCGCTATCGGGATTAATTTCTGTAACATTATAAGTTGTAATCCATTTATCTTCGAATTCCAGACCCAATGAACTATAAAATTTGATATTGAACTGAATTTTCGAGGTGAATAAATCATTCTCGAATATAAACTTTAAATCTCTCTCGTCGAAAGAATAATACAAATTCCATTCATAGAAATCTGAACCCAAATAAAATTGGGCAGAAGAAATATCAATAGACAATTTATTTTGAATAGCAAAAGTAGAGGATATACATAAAAGAAAAATTGTTAGTATATAAAGAGATTTCTTCATTTCAAAAAATAGAATAATACGAGATCCAAACACAAAACAAACAAAAGTTTTT
>ERZ795060.4874-NODE-4874-length-11049-cov-7.441695_pt1 | contig 11049 bp, 9 predicted proteins | sample MGYA00375144_ERZ795060 | MGnify/ENA primary metagenome ERZ795060 (study PRJEB30189, sample SAMN05720157) | activated sludge metagenome | isolation source: anaerobic digester from wastewater treatment plant | place: Japan | collected 2015-05-15 ... | reverse complement strand
AGTTTGTGCTCGACCATTGACTTTTGATATATCTAAACTGATAGACGCTGTCTACTACCCAATTATATAATGTTTTACTTAAAAAAGCAGATATGCCTAATCCTACAGCTATATTTTCTTTAAAAGCGTTGCGCAACGTTTCACCCACGGCTTCAATTGCAAGTGGAATGAGTTTTACGCTTGTCTCTGCAAAATTAACAACAGCATCTGCAATGTATGGTATTGCAGCTTGTAATATTGTTGGCATTTCTTGAGAAATGAAATCTGCAGTTTTAGAAAATGCTGATAAAGCTACTTTTGCAAAAGTATCTATCAATTTAGCATTGCTACTGCCTGTTATTACGTCGTATAATGGCCTAAATGTATTAAATGCTGAATCTAAAAATTGCACAAAATATTTGTTTGCTTTCTGCATTCCATTGCTTACAGCATCTAAAAATGGCCACATATATTTATACATTTTTTGTGCCCACTCCATTAACGGCAATAATGCATTAAACTTTAACCATTTTTTTGCTTCATCAAAGCGTTCTTGTTGAGCTTGCATTTTTTGTTGTTGAACATCAGCGGCTTTCTTCATTTCTTTGTATTCAGCCAGCATTTGTTGAATCTCCCCACTGGTTTTGCCAGCCATTTTAGATGCAACTTCCATTGGTATACCTAAATTTTTAGCGACATTCATTCTAACAAATGGATCTTTTATATTTGATAATTCTGTTGCCAATTTAGGCAATTGCAACATTAATTTATCAAAGAATTTTTCTTTACCTCCTGCTGTTTCCATCATTTCAACTTGATCTCGGTATGTTATTCCAATTCTTCGTAATAAAGCAGTATTTTGTGCTAAATTTTCTGGATTTAATAAACCTTCTATAAAACTTGTTGCTGTTTGTGAACTAATACCTAATTTGGTCATTGCACCGGCAGCCATCGTAATGCCTTTTGTTAATGCAACAGATGATGCTTGGCCGTCTTTAAATATTGCAGCTAATTTTTCATGCGTGTTTGTTGTCACTTGCATCAATTCTTCTACTTGACTACTTGTTATTCCAAATACTTTTTTAGCTGCAAAAACAGCATGCACCATATCTTTGGCGCTTGCTTGATTAACGTTCCAATATCTAATTGAACGCCCCATTAAATTTGTCAAAGCATCAATTTGCACACCAGAAGCTTGACTGACTCGTCCAATCCATCCGGCCATTTCTGAAATAGTATCATTTACTTCCAAACCAGATTTATTTAATCCACGCATAATTGATATTGTTTCACTTAATGAAACGCTTGAGCTACTATATGCTTTCCAAACAGCCGACATTACTTTTCCAGTATCGCCATAAGCATCCGATAAATCTTTGACTGAATTATGTAATGTCCACATATACATATTTGCTTCATGTGCTTGACCAATTAACTCTTTGAAGCCTAATGATAAACCTATTGTGCCAGTTATGCGACTCAATTTTGTTGTTATTTGACTTGATGACGCTGATAATGCGCTTAAAGCTTTTGTATATTCCTTTGTTATTTTGTCTGCAGCATAAGCTGATTGTCGTTGTTCGTCATATGCACGCTTTAGCCTAGCTAATTCACTTTCTGCTTTTTTAGTGCTTATATTTACTTCTATTTTTTTTGACATATTAACTTTCTCAATATTGATTTTTTTGCCGCATGCAATTTTAATGCATTATTTATGTTTGTTATATATTTAAAATTTATTAGCTATGAATATCTATTTTTGCTGTTAAAATATCAGATTCATTAATAATTCTTTCAAGTGAATCATTTATTCCTATTGTATCTAATAATGGATAATAACTTAAATTTAATAAAGTAGTAAAACTGTCTGCGTCGATATTATGAGTAATACCAGTTATATTATATATTCCAGTGAAAAATCCTAACATACCATCATTATTTATAAATTTTAAAAATATATATTTCCCTCTAGAAAACAAATCAAAATTAGGATCGCCTAAGACTTTTAAATTTGCATTAAAAACATTTGTCGATAATAACATTCGTCTTCGCATGGTTTGTTGATGTCGCAAAACGCTTTGCACGTGAGTTTCGCCAGAATTTAAAACAATGTTATCTCCATAATGGCCAAATTGCATTTTATGGCCATATTTTTTTGTTATATCATTCAATCTTTTATAATTATTAAATTCTAATTTATATGTTTCTAATTTATCTTTAAAATTTTGTATATCTTGTTTACTCTTTTTTGTTTTAGTTATAATTTGATCTGATAATTTTTGAATATCATCTGCTAGTCGTTTAATGTCTTCTTGTCCTAATATTTGTGAAACGTCAACAGTATCTCCAATATAATGTGCATTTTTTGTTATTTCCATAACAGCTTGAAATGGATTATATTGTGGAGAAAATTCAATCACATCTGGAAAATTAACAGTCCAGCAAGATTTAAATCCTGGATCCCATTGACCATCAAAAGCATTATTTGTTCTATATGAAAATGTTTGTAATATTGATGTAGCTGTAATTTCAGGATCAAATATTTCATCTGATGAGACAACATCTCTAATGCACACTAGATATTTAAATTGTGGATTATTTTTGATATAGTTAGCTTTTAATTTTAATGCATCTAAATAACGCTTAATGTTTTCTTTTTTATTAGATAAATACGTGTTTTTATACGTGTCTTTTTTATTATTTAATTCTTTTTCTATTATTGTTTTTAAGCCTGACACGATTCTATATTGTGTATATACATTTTCTAAAGCATCATTTGATGACGTTATAAACATTCTTTGTTTTAAGCGTACTGGAACTTTTAAAGTTTTATTTTTCGATTTTTTTTGTTCTTGTTTTGCTGCTTTTAATTCTTCTTCTGATATTAATGTTCTTGCGTGTGATTCATTTCTTACGTCATATTTAATAAATATCTTGTTACATATGTTTGATAAATAGTTTTCCCAACTTGTTGTAAAATTAACATTAAATTCGAATGCAGATGCAAAATATGTTTCAATATTACTCCATTTTGCAGTGCGCTCTCTTACGCTATTATCTGTAAATGGAATAACATTGCCATCATATTTAACATTGCCATCATATTCTTTTTTCTTTTGATTTTTTTGTTTGTTATTTGTTTTGTAACAAACATTAGTGGTATCCCACAATGATGCTATTGATGGTATATTTATGTCCATTTCAGTAATTATTTGATTTTGTTCTTGTTGTTGACTTTTTGTTATTAAATCTTGCATTGCGCCATAGTCTAAAAACAATAATTTACATTTAGCTTCATTAAATTTTTCTAAATTTTCATGTAAACCTTGCATTATATATGCGTATAAATAATACGGGTGCAATTTAATCTCTTGTGCAACTTGCCCTATTGTTTGATAATAATTTAATGCATGACGAAGCAAACTTTTGCTTCCTGTTCTAGGTATTGCTTGAATTGGAATATTTAGTTTTTTAAATTCTTTTAATATTAAGTATAAATACATTTGATGTCCTGGATTAGATTCAGTGCCAGAAACAATATTATAATCGCTAATAAATAAATTTTCAAAATATTTAGCATAATAATTGTCTTGCACGCGCTTATTATTTAATATGTAATTTATTGTAGCTTGTTGATATTGTTCATCAAGCATTTTTTTAAAACTATCTATACGTGTGCTGCTATCTTCTATTTGTATATCAGCATTACCGATTGTTTCTAAATTATTAAATATTTGTGTTATTGCATGTCGATATATAGCAATGCTATCGTATTGTTCTGAACATTGGCAACAATAAAAATTTAATGCATTGATTAAAATATTATGCAGTAAATCTTTGTTAGAGTCTAATCTTGTGTTATAACTATATACCATAGTATAATAATATTTTGTCAAAATTGATTTAGCATTATCATTAAAATTTTTTAAACCACCTGTCGCTTTTACAATTTCATAAACAAAATAATATAATAATCTATCTAAATTAAATAATGTAAGATTTACTGCTGGCATTGGTCCAAAAATGGACATAGGAGATATGGCTTTAAATGGATCTGGAAAAGTTTGGTCTACTGTGCCTTTGATAGTCATTTTTGCTGTGCCTTCAGGTGTATATTCAACAGTTATCCCCATATCCCCTTCGGCATCACCTGGAACAACATAAATAGTTCTTGTAAATCTAACAAATTCTTTAATATCGTTGTTTTGGAAAATAAAGCCAAAATCATTGCTATAATCTGATTTAGTTTTTTTGCCATCTCTTGGAGGACACCAGCCAAATTGCACTTCAATATATATTATTCCTGTAATTTTTCCATTATCTAATTTACCATTTTGTAATGCAGATAGCATAAAAAGCACATTATCAACGGTGTTTTGTTCAATATCTTGTAACACAATCGTTGCTGTTTCATTTGAATTAGGCGTAGACTCATAAATAAAATTACATAAATGATTATGAACTGGATCGTCTTGTGACAATGTATCAAATAACTCAAAACGTTTTTTAGGATTATTGACGTCAGTAATGTCAGTAATTAAAGTTACTTTTAAATATGGTGTGTATTCATCTAAAAAAAATGCTGGCTTTAAAAATCTAGGAGGATTATAATAAAACTCCATTTTTTCATTTATGTGTTGTTTAATTTCTTTTTGTAATCGTGCCGCATTTAAATCATATTCCATCTCTTGTTTTTGTTCTTCTGTTGCAACAGTAATGTCTTCTTCTTCGTGTTGTAATTTTTTTTCAATATTTTTTATTTGATCATCTATTTGATGCAATAGTTGCTGTTTATCTTGTTGTATAATTTTATCTGCCATTATTCATTTCCTTCTTGTTCATCTGAATTATTTGTAGTTATAATCGATGGTTTTGATTTTAACGCTGTTGTTTTTGATTGATCTTGTTTAACTATTTTATTAACAACATTAACTTCTGTGCCTATGTCTTTAGATGTAGTTAGTTTTGCAAATTTGTCTCTTACTTCACTTAATTTTACACCTTTTTGTGTATATAAATTCATCATTTTAACAACAATATCGCGTTGCGCTATATTAAATTGTGAGACATCAATATTTTTCATTTCTGTTATAGAAAACTCGCTAGGCTTGTTAATTCCATAATTTATTAACGCTACACGCTGAATATTTTTTTTATGATATGTTCTATATGATTTTTTTATTTGATCATATAAATATGTTTTAAATATTTTGTATAATAACTGTCCATTATAAAATGTTGCGTTATTTACACTTGCTAGCTTTTTTATTGTAGTTATCAATTTTATTTTGTCATAGTTAGTTAATTGTTGAGCAGCAAGATTTATTGCATGGACATGTGGAGAATTTGGACCAGAATATAATATAAAAGCATATACTTTTATATTTGTTTTCCATGTTGTATAAAAAAATGAATAAATTGAACCAATTCGCAGTTGTGCACTCATAAATAGATATCACCTCTAGGATATATTATATTGTTATGTGTTTATTTTTATTTTTTTAAAGAACATAAAAAAAGCCAGCAAATTGCTGGCGAAGTTATTAAATAAAGAGGTATTAACTATTGAATATTTTTAACAATTCGCTCTATATTTTCATATGTGAATGTTATCGAGTATTTTCCAGCAAAAATGCAAGGGACAAAATCGCTGATTTTTGATAGCTTTATGTTAACAACGTCATTAGTATTTGTGTTAAGCACTTGCATTTTTGTTTGATTATATTTGACTGAATCAAAATTATTTACTATATACTTTGAATGAATATTTGCATGTTTAATTATAGAATAAAGCATCTTGTTTTTATTTTCTTCGTCAATATATTTTTCGAACCAACTAAATCTTTCATTCGCCAGTTTTATAATAACCTGGCGTTGCATGTATTGAATTAGGTCGTCGATTGCCATATTTATTTCACTTTGTAAATTCATTTTTGTTACAAAAACATTTTCAGCATTGTAATTGTATATTTTATTAGTTATATCTTTAAGTTGAATATCTGCTTCACTGAGAATATCAATAATTTTATACATGTTATTAACTGTAGCTTGCATAATTCTTGCGGCATTTAATACTTCAAGCTCAGATGCATTATTTAAAGCAATACTAAAATTTGGTTTAAATACATTGATGCTTGTGGATTGACGTTCTATTGTTTTTGTTAACATTATTCTAAAACTTGCATTTTCTGATGTTATTTCAAAACAATTTAAATCTCGTTTTACACTGACGTCTGATATAACCAACCCCAACCCTGTATACAATTCACGAATTTCATTTTCTGCATTTTTTATTGTTGCAGATATTAAACGATATTTAGTTTCGATTTCAGCGTTTTCTGAATTAACCAGCTCATTAAGTTTATTTCTTAGACTAAGATATTGATTATATTTTGCATTAGTCGCTGCATCATTCTCAATTATTTCTTTAATAAGGCATAATAATACTTTTTCACCTTCTGTATTTGTTTTAATTTTATTTATTTCTCGCATTTTCATTTTCATTTTATACCTCTTTATTTTTTTATTATTATTTAATTTTTAAATTATAACATTAACCTGTTTTTTTGTAAACATTTTTTGCTTTGTTTTTAACAAAAAAACATAAAAAAACTCACTTATTTTTAAGTGAGTTTATATTTTTAAGCACAAATTGTTTATTTTACTATATTTTTTATTTTTCTGGCTTTTGAGCGTTTGTCAATCGCCATAAGTTAGATTTTTTAATTTCATTTTTAATTATTTCAGTTTCTTCTTTTGTGAATTCACCTTCAGGATTGATTTTTAACACATCACCATTACCATTAATTAACAAATCAACAGGATCTTTATGCAATGCAAAATATTTGTCAATTATTGCTTTTACTTGTGGTGTCATTGTCTGTATATGAAATTTTTTCCCAGATTTGACATCTTCAAACATATATTTTCCGTTTTCAACGTATAATTCAATTGCTTTAGCCTGCGCGACTAATTCTTCTGCATAATAATTACGATCTGTCACAATTTGCTCAACAGATTTAATTATTGCATCTGCGGAAAATTTTGGAGCTTTAGTTATACGATTTTGTTTATTTAAATATGCCATTTTGCCTCACATGATTATTTATATGTTAATATTTATCCAATTTATTGTTTTTATATATTTATATTAAAAAAATTATACATTTGATAATATATTTTTATGATAGAAAAATATTCAAATAAAAATTTTGAAGCAAAACAAATTAAAATTTATCGCAATAGTTATAATTATTGCGTTTCTAAACGTAAACGCGCAAAAAAGATTTTAGATAGTTTTGAAAATGATGATGGAAGCAGACGAGAATCATCGATTGAACAATCTGTGCGCTTGCTGTTAGATAGCATGAATTTATTTTATACACAAGAATATCCACTAAAAGGATTTATTTCTAAAAATGGCATAGAATACTATAAAGTATATGATTTTATGGTAACAGATGGCTCGACTTATAAATTTTTAATAGAGGTTCATGGTGATTATTTCCATTATTTTGAGCATCAAGTTAATAATAGAAATTTATCAAAAGGCACAAAATTACAAATTAAAAATGTAAAAAATGATAAAATAAAAGAACAGCTAGCTGCGTCAAAAGGCATTCCTTTGTTAATTATTTGGGAGAATGAAATAAAAACAAATATTGAACAAGTAAAATTAAAAATTCAAAATATGATTCAATCATTTATTTAAATATGCTTTAATAAGTTTTAAGATTTTGATGTTTTTAACTTTTATTTTGAAATATTTAAAACATTCTTTTTTGCTATTATCTTTAAAAGCTAGCTAATAGCTTAGCTATTTATATAACTTTCATCTACAAAATGAAGAGGCCACATCCATTTTATGTTTTTTACTGCATCTATTGATTCTTGATTGTCATCAACATATGAGTTGATTATTCTATACAGTTCATGTTTATAAAATAACATTTTAGACAATTCATTCGTCAATTCTACATGTATTTGTTTCAATTGAGCTAATGTAATTTGCTGAATAGAATTATCATAACAAATATATTCTAGTTGTGTGTCATCTGGAGCATGTAAATTTTCCATTTGTTGTAATACTGCACCAATTCTCATAACATCAATTTCGCGACAATCGATAACGTTTTTTAAAGTTGGCGAATATAATCCATAATTTCGTGTAGACATTTCATAACGGCAAGCTTCAAATATTTCTTCTATTTTTGCTTTTTTTACTTCTTCTAAAGATTCTTTGAAATATATTGATGACGTGTTTGGATCATACCACGCGTTGCTTAAATCTTCATATGCAAAATCGACGGGTATATCTATTTCAGAATATTCTGGATTGTTGTCAATATTTCCTTGATTAAAATATATTATTTTGTTGTCACTGTTTCTTATTGTGATTATCATATGTCTTTAACCCTCCAAGATAATAATGAGATACTAAACGTAGCTAATGTTGATCCTATTCTTAGCATTGCTATACTAGGCTTAGCGCCAAATAATATAAGTTGACTAGTTTGTGTATTTTCGAAAATGTTTGCGTTAGCAACAATCGTGTCTAACAAATACGAATTATCATTGTGCAGCGTATAAATATCGACTTCGCCTCTGCTTATTTTAACTATTAAATTTATTACTTGGTCAAATATTGCTTCACATATATATGGCGACATATCTAAAATTGTGCCAGGAGGTGTTTTTGAAGGGTTCGCATTATAAATAACATTACTATTTTCTGTTATCTTATATATATTATTTTCATGAATAAATTTTAAAAAATTTCCAGATGAATTATTTCTAACAGCAGAAATAAGTTTTGCTAATGTATATCCATTTGGTATTGTAGGATTATTTAAATTATTCGATAATTTTAACACATAGTCCGATGTTTTTGGATTATAAAACAACCACACGCCATACCATGTGTTAATTTCCTCTTGTTCTCCTGGTAATAAATCATAAATTATTGATAATTTGGTTGATATTGATTGAATTTTATATTCGTTAATTTTTATATTGGAGCAACTAACGCTAATTGTTGTATCATCTACATATTTAATTATCCGTGATGAATAATTCTCGTATCCTGAAGGTAATATATCATACTTAATAGGTAGCCAATCATTATTACCTTCTCCAATTTTTTGATATATTTTAGGAGGATTATATTTCCAAATTAAAATTGTTCCAATTGGAGCTTCTACACCAACGCCAATTGTTGGTTCAGAAGAAGTATAAAGCAATCCCACCTGATCGTCAAGTGAGATTGCTTTGACTCTATGTGCTTTATCAAAAATACTCATGTTTTTTAATTATTGTTTATGTTGTTATGCTATGCTTGATTTGCAAATTCTCCAAGAATCATTCCTTTAACAGAAATATTAACAACGCTTCCTGCTTTAGAAGCGGTTACAGCTATATTAACATTTGAACCTGAATAACCTAGTGTAATTGACGGAGCTGCGTCAAAAGAACCAATTTGAACTACTCCATATTCAGTATAATCAATATCATCCTCTGAAGAACCACCGCCTTTATATATTGCAATTATTTCAGATGCGTAAACAGCCCCAGTGCCACTAGTTGGAGTTTCAACAATAGTAACATACCATTTAATTGCAATTGCATTTTTTATGTTACGTAACGTTGTTGATGCAGTGATTGCGCCAGAACTTGATTGTTCGTTTATTGCAAAACCAGCAGCTTGGTCTAATTTGCCTATAGCAACAGCTAATGAATCATTATTAGAAACAATTTTAGGATATGTAGCATATGATGCTCTATCGCCTATCGCTTTATCTAAAGCGTCTAATGAACTAGCAACGCTTTCATTGTTTGTTATTTCAAATTGACTAGTGTATGTTCTAGAGCCTATAGCTGTGTCAATATCTTCTATTTGTTCAGATACACTATCGCCATTTGTTACATTTTTAGGAGCTGAATATACACGTGTTCCTACATTACCATCGATTTTTTGTAATGCTTGTTGCACAGTATCTGCTGATGAAACTATTCCTTTTTCAGCAGCATACCCAGCGCCAAGCCCTATCGCTGTTGCTATATCATTTGTAACTTCGCCAAATTTTACAAAGCCATTAGTAGTATATATATATAATGCAGTTAATTCTTGACCGGATCTATTTGTCAAATCATGTTTTATAGCCCACATATCTTTTTCGGCATTGACAAAATTAGTATCTTTGACCCATGCAGCGCCATTAAATACCCATTTTGTTCCGTCAACATGAAACATTACATCATTATCCGATAGGTTCCAGTGGTGAAAATGCGTCGTGTCGTCTGCATCAGAAGGAATTATTTCTGGTGGCACTGGACCAGCAACAGCATTACCAAAATTTGTCGAGTCACTAGTAATTGCAAAAACAAAACCTTGTGGATTTGCGCCACTAATCAAAGTTTGAATTTGATCTGCGTTTGTTTTAATTGCGGCGTCTAAATCTTTAATTGCTTTTGTAAATGTATTATTACCATTTTCATCAACATTTGTTACATAAAAGCCATCAAACAAGCCATCGCCTAAACGATTAATGACTCCTGTCAATACCCAAGATGTCCCATTAAATTTATACAACTTTTGAGTATTTGTATCGTGATATAAGTCACCATTTGCTAGTTTATTAAAAGGTTGTGGATTTGTAGAAGATGGATCGCCTTTACCATAAAAAATAGACACATTTCCATCTACTATTTCTATACCTTTAGTTACTCTAAATTGTGTGTTCATTTATTCCTCTTTTTGTTATTATTTATTTTTTTTAAATGTATTTTTTCTGGTGTTGTTTTAGGAACTAATCGTTCTTGAAAAAGAAGTGATTTTTCAACTCCTTTTATTGAAGAACTATGTGTTCTATTATTAATGTTATTTTGATCTTTTGACATACTATTTTTATAATATGCATTATTTGTATTATTTTGTTTAAAATTTTAAATCTGCCAACAATTTACTAATTTCTTGAAATAATTCATAAATACGTTCTTGATAAATTTCAATATTGTTTTTATTTTTATTTGACGCTTCATCTAAAAATATTTGTGCTAAATCTTTAATTTCAG
>ERZ795060.4873-NODE-4873-length-11053-cov-4.256956_pt1 | contig 11053 bp, 9 predicted proteins | sample MGYA00375144_ERZ795060 | MGnify/ENA primary metagenome ERZ795060 (study PRJEB30189, sample SAMN05720157) | activated sludge metagenome | isolation source: anaerobic digester from wastewater treatment plant | place: Japan | collected 2015-05-15 ... | reverse complement strand
AAATAAAAATTTTCATCTCTTCAGCCATAACAGCCTTTAAAAAATATAGTGAAAATCAATGTTCTAATTTGTAAATGGCATCCACTATGAAATATATTTCATACAGAAAATAAAAAAATAAAAAATTAGAAAAAATATCTATGATATACTTAATTGATTATGGAATGGGAAATCTATTCAGCGTGGAAAAAGCTTTTCGCGCAGTTGGTGCAGAGATAACAATAACTTCAAAACCAGAAGATATAAAAAATGCTTCGGCAATTGTCTTACCAGGTGTTGGTAATTTTGGCAAGGGAATATCAAATATAAGAAATTATAAACTTGAGGAACCTATAAAAACCTCAATTCAAAAAGGTAAACTTTTCTTCGGTATATGTCTTGGAATGCAACTACTAATGGATGAAAGTGATGAAGCTCCAGGACAAAAAGGGTTGTCAATTTTCAATGGAAAAGTCGTTAAATTTAAAACGACATCCCTGAAAGTTCCACAAATAGGCTGGAACTGCGTTAATTTTAAAAAAGATTCTCCATATTTCCATGGTATCAAAAATCCTTCTTATTTCTATTTTGTCCATTCTTTTTTCGTAAAACCCCAGGATGAAAGGATTGTAGCAGGAGTCACAGAATATGGGGAGAGCTTCCCATCTGTAATTTACTATGAAAATATTTTTGCCACTCAATTTCATCCAGAAAAAAGTCAACAAGCAGGATTACAGATATTAAAAAATTTTGTAGAATTAGCGAAAAAAATTAAAACAAAAAATGACACAACAAACTAAACACAAAATTATTCCAGCAATAGATATAAAAAATGGATGTTGCGTAAGGCTCCTCCAGGGAGATTATCAGAAAGAAAAAATATATAACCAAGATCCTCTTGCGATTGCAAAAAAATGGGATATATCAGGGATAGATTTCATACACATTGTTGATCTAGATGGCGCGAAGCAAGGATTTCCTGTAAATCTAAAAATAATTGAAAAAATTGCAAATTCCATTAATGCAAAAATTGAAGTCGGAGGGGGAATAAGAACAGAACAGGATGTAGAAAAACTATTAAAAATTGGTGTTTCAAGGGTGATACTCGGAACAAGTATATGTGAAACACCTGAAAAAACCGCAGATTTTGTAAAAAAATATGGAACAGAAAAAATTGTTGCAGGAATAGATGCAAAAAATGAGAAAGTGGCAATACATGGATGGACAAAAAACACAGGTATCAACACATATGAATTAATTGCGAAAATCGCAGATGCCGGAATAAAAAGAATTATTTATACAGATATTCTCACCGATGGCATGCTATGTGGACCGAATATTAATGCAATTAAAAACTTATCAAAACAATTCCCATATCTGAAATTTATATCATCTGGCGGAATATCATCTCTGCAGGATATAAAAAAATTATTTAAAAATACTCCAGATAACCTCGAGGCTGTGATAATCGGTAAGGCTCTTTATGAAAATAAATTTTCCATTGAAGAGGCAATCCAAATATCTTTTTAAAATTCAGATTTCTACAACCTATAACATGGTGACGAAATAAAAGCACCTACACTATATTTTATTTTATTATTAGTACTTCTCTTTCCAAACATTGAGAAATCAACCTTCCATCATCCTTTCGTCAAAATTTTTCTAATTTTACTAAATTAAGAAAGAGAAGGATTATTTATAAAAAATAACATAAAAGTAAATATATTAATTTGTTTAACTCAAGTTTTTTTAATAAGGAGTTCTTTCATATCCGCTATAAAAACACGCCGAGTTCCACCGACAAAAGCGTTGAATGTAATGTACCGCCACGTGCGATCCCATGCAGGATGTGGATCTACACGCATTACCCCATCCTTACATGGTTGGTTAGTATTGATCCGCACAATTACCTCTTCTTTTCCATTGCTAAGATTAATCCAGCGTAAAGGAATTGTTCCGTCTCCAAATGCAGTTTTCTCAAAGGTATACGTATCGGTAAGGAGGTGTCTTCCATCAGGGTGAATAGTTGGATGTCCTGATCCGGGTGTTTCATCAAGAATTTTTTGCAAACCGCTCCCATCCGCATTTACTTTAACAAAACGCAATCCATCACCATCAATATTCAAATTCATTGATATTTGCTTGCCATCAGGAAACCATGTAGCATGATGACCACCTTTTTTCCATTGTTCAGGTCCGATAGCACAATGTTTCTTTTCTCCCGTAATTTCTACTGTAATCCAGGCAAAGTGAACTGCCGAATGATCAATAGCAAACATATTCCAGCGAGGTTCTTCTGTAGCAGGAAACCAACGTAAACTGAGCATAAGACGATTACTTTGAGGATTGAATTTACTATGAAAACCATATATCTCCTGTTTTTCAGGATCTTCAATTAAAACTGGTGGATTTGCTTTTTTTATCAAATCGGCAATTGATGCAAATAATCGTGATTTTCCAGTCTCTGTATCAGTTAAAGTAAAACCATCATCCTCAGCCGAACCAATGTTGCGTCGCATTTTCTCTAAAGGAATACATACTCCATATCCCGGTTGGGTCCTACGCATAGTTGTCATATTTGCTGAGATCAGCCAGCGCCCATCGGGTGATGCATGATAGACGGTTCCTTCCATACGTTCTTTCTTTCCTGAAAAAGGATTAAGCTTCCAGGCAAAAGGCTGCCAGGTAGAACTATTTACATCATTAAAAAATATTGTATCATCAGATGCTCCCCAGTTGATGTTAGCCCCCATTTGTGGTTCCCAACCACTGCTTTTTGCTACAATCCAATCTTTTCCTGTTTCTAAGTCAATAACACAGATATTCCCCTCTTCTCCTGGTCTCGGTTGACGGTTTTCAAATGGTAATTGAAATACTGCGAGATAGCGGCCTGATGGGCTTATAGGCGAAGTATCAAAAAAACGGTGAATACATGCAGGCCGACTTGGTGTTACGCACCATACTGGAACTTTTGGATTAAAATCAAGATATCTTGGGAATTTATTATGTATTTTCATTTTAAATCAATTATTAAAAATCAATAATTTAATCAATTTACCTTTTTGAATCACAAAAATCAAGATTTAAAAATGGCAAACTTTTTGCGTATCCTCGTGGTTTTAAATTAGATGCCATAATATTAATCAATTGACCATTTTTCCGTCCTTCTATAATAGTTGAATAGAATCCATCCTTAATAAAGGTCATTCCATAGAAAGGATAATAACTTTTTAGAACAGTTATTTATAATATGATTGTTAGATCTAAAAGTCAGGTATAATTTTCTATTTTTTTTAATTTTTTTATAATTTTGTTATAAAAATATGAGTTTTTCTTATTTTTAGCTTACTTTTTTATAATTAAATCTTCTTTTTCTCTTATCAATAAGACTTTTAAATGTATTAAAAAATAAAAGCGCCTAACAACTTAAATTAATTTGAAATAGGCGGTTTTTGTTCTTCTCCTATAAAACCTTTACCACTACAATCAGGGCATTTCACTATACCACTTCCATTACACTCAGGACATATTTTAATAAGAAATCCTTGACCATTACAAAATTTACACTTTTCAGTAAGAGGGCAAGATAATCTGCCGGAACCTCCACAAGTAGAACATATTATCTTTATCTTCCCACTTCCATTGCAATCTGGACAAAACTGAATCGTTTCATAATAACAAAAAGGATATCTTCTGTATCTGATGATAACTTTTCCATCTATCACTTTTATATCATCTAACCATGGTCTATTTAAAAACCTCGAAATATACCCTGAGCCTCCACACCTTGAGCATCTACGCAAAAACCCACCATTACCATTACAAACCGTGCACGTTTTCCACCCCTCTCCGCCGCATATAGAACACTTCACCTTGCCGTTGTCACAATAAGGGCATTTTTCTGTTATTCTTCCCTTACTACTACAAATGACACATTTAATTATTCCGGAGCCATCACATCGGATACATTTTTGTTCCGCTTTTATCCATGAATCACCTAACAAAATATTTCCATTATTAATTTGCCATTCTAAAAACTTATCAGGAAATATTTTGTAATTATACATAGATAAATTATTTTTAATCAATAAATCTCTAATTTCTGCAATATGAGAGATTGCAATTTTTGCAAGTTTTGTCTTTTCTTTTTTATAATTTTCTGATGCCGATACTGGGAACTCTTCCAATTCCTCCAGAGCATAATCGCAATTTTTCTTTATCATTCCTGCCGTATCTAAACCAATATTATTGATTTTTTCAAGAACTTGTTTCACTGTAAATATTTTTCCCGCTGCAATTATATCCGGAAGGCTCATATCAGCCAACTGTTCAAATTTTATGAACTCTGCATTCTCTCCGCTCTCAAAAATTATACCACTATTATCTTGCCCTGTCATCTTTCCAGATAAAATTTTTCCATCTGAGAAAATTACGTAGCCCAATAAAGCACCATTTATTATGTTTTTCTTTTTTTGAGCAAGTTTTATTTCTTCTTCTTTTTTTTTCTCAATAAAATCTATTACATCAGATTCTTTAAGCGATTTTGAATTATAAAAAACGAGCCCTTTTTTCTTTTGTTCTTTTGCGAATTTCGCAAATTTACTTTCTTTTGAAAAATAGAATCTATTATCTTTTTTTGACAATCTAATTCTTATTATATTTTCTCCATGCTTCTTTAATACAATATAGTCGTCATCAATAATCTCTTTTATTGGCAATTCTTCTGATTTTTTTATTTCAACTTGAACAGTTTCAAGCTCAATAGGTCCTCGAAAGAGGAGTGTCCTTTCATCATTAATTTTTTCTGTCATTGAAATAAATTTCTTCTCCTTTAGAAGTCTGCATAAAATATCTTCTTTTTTCAAGGGGGCTATTAATATTATATCCTCTTTCCCCTCATCATAGATTTCTAAAATTTGATTTTGTAAGACAAATATTTTTTTAAAAGATGGTAGAACTGATGTATCCTCTGAAGCAACTAAGTAACCTAGTTCAGATTCGAAGAAAGAAGGAGAAATTACCTCATCATCTGCAGAAATAGAAAAGATGAAAATATAACAAAAAGAATATTTAAGGACATTCTTAAATAACTCCTTGAAATAAAAGAAATCTTTCAAAAATGACGAGATAATATTTTTTACATAAAATCTATATTGATAAAAAAAACTAAGAGAGTAATAGCTAATATTTCGTATAAATGAGATAATTATTTTTTTGTAAAATTCCAAAGAGGAAATAGACTTCCTATTTTTATATTCAAAGCTCATTTTTTTTCCATTTTTATACCAAATTGGGGATCAATTTTTAGAAATGGAATAATCAGAAAACCAGGTATAGTTGAAATACAAACCCATATGAAAAAGTTCTTATAGCCAATAAGTTCCTGTAACCAACCACTCCACATTCCTGGTAACATCATCCCTAAAGCCATAAAACCAGTCATAATAGCATAATGAGTCGTCTTAAAATCACTATTACCAGCATAATAAACCATAAAAAGCATATAGGCTGCAAAACCAAATCCATAACCAAACTGTTCTATTCCTACAAGTGCAGTAATAATAGATAGTTTTTCCGGTTGATAATAAGCCAGATATACATATACTATATTGGGAAGATTTATTGCTATAGCCATTGGAAACATCCACTTTTTCAATCCATGACGAGCGACCATAATTCCCCCAATTATTCCCCCTATAGTCAAAAGAAAAACGCCCATGGTTCCATACACAAATCCCAGGGCACCAGTACTGAGAGAAAGTCCCCCATTAGTTTTTGCATCGAGTAAAAATGGGGAACTAAGTTTGACGAGTTGAGCCTCGCCAAGACGATATAGTAATAAGAAAGAAATTGCAGGTAAAATATTGTCCTTTTTAAAAAAACTTAAGAATGGAGAAAAAAAACCAGAAAAGGTTTTAAAAAATGAGGTTAATGATGAAATATCATTAACTGGTTTGGGCAGTAAAAACAAATGATAAATAAAAAATATAAAAAAAAGTAGAGAGAGTAATACGAAAATAATGGACCATGCTAATTTCACATTTCCAAAACGCAAGAAAAAAGTCGCTGAACTTTCTCCATTAAGATTTGGATCTAATTGAAATAATAAAGCATGCGGTTTTGAACAATTTTCCGAAGTAAACTCGTGCCTTTCCCCTTCAATTAGCTTTATACTTTTATCTCCTTCTTTGAAATCAAAATTTACAACTATTTTTTTATCAGCTTCAAGTTTTGAATCAAGTGAAACTAAGATAACTCCTATATTTCCGGTGAAATCAGAATTTTTATATAACTTTCTTTTATCCTCAGCAAAAAATTTCTTTATAAATGATTCTATAGATTTTTTTATATTATTTTCTTCATATTTTTTAATTTTCACAGTTTTTAAATCAGAATCTCTTTTATCTGAAGAGTTAATTTTTTTTACTTCATAAAGTATTTTTGAGAATTCTTCTTTTGATATTTTTGAATTTGGAATTGCGATACTCGCAGATGGAAAAAATTTGAAATTTATTTTATTCGAATTCCCAACTGAGTTTGATGATGGAGGAAATAAAAACAACGTAGAAATTTCACATTTTTCTTTTTTTAAGATTTCTGGTTTTATTGCATTTACTTTTAGTTCAAATTCTCCTCCTTCAAAACTGCTTTCAAAATACCCGACAAGCATTACCATAAGTCCCTGTCCTACAATCATAGAAAGCCTGTAAAAAGTGCTCCTAAAACCAACAAATAAAGCCTGTTTATGAGAATCAAGTGCAAGTATATAAAAGCCATCTGCAGCTATATCATGAGTTGCAGAGTTAAAAGCAAGTAACCAGAATATTATAAGTGACCATTTGAAGAAGTTATTGGCATGAAGAGATAAGGCTATTGACGCAAAAGATGCCCCCATAATGAGTTGCATCAGTAATATCCAGATTCTTTTTGTAGAAAAAAGTTCAATTAGAGGACTCCATAAAGGTTTTATAACCCACGGCAGGTAAAGCCAACTCGTATAAAAAGCAATTTCTGCATTTGACAATCCAAGGCGTTTATACATGATAACTGATAATGTCATCACTACAACATAAGGAAGCCCTTGAGCGAAATACAAAGATCCTATCCATAAGAGAGGATTTAAATTTTTCCCTGTTTTAAACATAAAGTAAAAAAAATAGATTTTTCTTTAGAAACATTAGCATTTCATTTCTCTGTTTTCAATCAGTTTTTTTATTTGATTTGAAGACTTAATAATACATATTAATTGGAATCTTATTAAAAAGCAAAGGAAAAATTATGGTTAAATTTCCTGAAGATGACATAAAAAAGGCAGAATGGCTTCTTGAGCAAACAAAAAAAAATAATGGACTAGCACCCCTGGACATAGAAAAATTCTGGCAAGACCAGGAAGATGCACAGAAAAATCCATTCTCGGAAAAAATTAATCAGGTACCTCTTGGCATATTTTATAGCTGGGAACCCATATTTGATGAGCTTGGAATTAAAGAGGATTTCTGGCGTTTTGAAAACGATATTGACTGGCGTCTTTCCCTTATAAAAAAATACAATGATAAGGCAGAACTGATTATTGGAAAAAGGATTCTAAATGAGTCCCCTCCCCCTTCAAAAGAAAAACAATACCCTCCAGTAAAGAAACTGCACGATATCTTTGAAGCTAAAAACATCTGGCACAATGGCTCATGGTGGCTTGAACAATCGGCTACCAATGAAATAGAACTTGAAAATTTACTAAACAGAGTTGAAAAACGCCTTGAAAATTTGAGAGACTTTATCTTACCAAAAAACTGGGAAACAGAAAAAAAACGCCTCACAGAAGAAGGAATAAAACCACCTCTCTATCGCCACCAGCGTGGACCATGCACATTTGCCACAAGTATATATGGTGTAGAAAATACTTTATTTCTCATTATTGATAACCCTGAATTAGCTACCAGGTTCCGCGATAATATTACAAAAGCAATACTTGAACTTGCAAAAATCATTGATGAAGAAGCTGGATACGATCAAAAGACAGCACCACATGGTTTTTCTTTCGCTGACGATAATTGCTGCCTCTTTAACCCGGAAATGTATGAATTCTTCGGCCTCCCTATTTTAAAATCAGTATTTGAAAGATATTGTCCAGCACCACAAGACTGGAGATTTCAGCACTCAGATTCAAATATGGCTCATTTGTTACCTTTATTATCAACATTGAATTTAAGCGGAGTAAATTTTGGACCAACTCTTTCAGTAAGTGAAATTCGCAATTATTGCCCAAATGCCATTATATATGGACAATTAGCTCCTTTCACATTTAGCAGGAACGAAGAGTTAAATATGATTTGTGAGTTTCTGCGCGATTTTAGAGAAGCAAAAGAAAAAAGAGGTCTTGTCTTTACCACTGCCGGTTCAATAAATAATGGTTCTCGTCTTTCTGGAATGAGAATATTAATGTCAGCAGCACAAATGTGGGGAAGGTACGAACAATAAAAATATAACAACTATATTATAGAAAATGATTATCAAAGGAAGAACATCAATCTGTGTGGTGAATTATAAAACTGAACAATTAACCAGAATTTGCCTGAATAGTATCAGGGCAAATACAAAGCCTGATGAGTATGAACTAATCGTTGTAGATAATAATTCTGCTGATTCTTCTCTCGAATATCTCAGGTCTCTCAATTGGATAAAGTTAATTGAGAGAAAAAATGACGTTGAGGAGGGAGGTTCGCGTTCTCAAGGAACAGCCCTGGATATAGCATTAAAAAACGCCTCCGGCGAGTTTTTTCTTGCAATGCACTCAGACGCTTTTGTTAGAAGCCCCGATTGGCTCGATTTCTTAAAGAAAAAAATAACTGAGGCCGACTACGCTTCTGCTGGAACCGGGAAACTGGAGATTACAAATCCTATTATTAAACTTTTAAGAGACCTCTTCGATATAAAAAAAATTATCAGGAAGATTTCAGATAAAAAGAAGGAAATTTTTTATATTCGAGCAATTTGTGCCATTTATAAAACAGAAGTCCTCTTAAAAGAAAATTTAAGTTTTGCAAAAAATACAGACATTGGAGTTACGTGTGCAAAACAGTTATATCTTGATTTAATAGAAAAAGGATATAAGTGCAATGTTATTCAGACTCACGAAATGCTCAAATATATATTTCACCTCGGGCATGCAACAATGGCTTTGAACCCTGAATTTAAAGTAAGAAATAAGACCAAAAAAAAATATATAAAACAACTTGAAAAAATTCTGAATATGCCAGAAATCAAAAAGATATTAGAGCTAAAAGACTAAGATGTTGCTACGTAATAAAACAAGAAAAATAAGAATTGGTAATGTCGAAATTGGAGGAGATGCTCCTGTATCTGTCCAATCAATGACAAATACCGATACAAGAAATTACGAGAAAACTATAAAACAAATAAGGGAACTTTTCTCTGTAGGATGCCAACTCGTAAGAGTTGCTGTTCCAGATATTCAGGCAGCCAAAACATTTGCGAAAATCGCATTAAAGAGCCCTATACCAGTGATTGCAGACATTCACTTTAATTATGAACTTGCCTTATACTGCATAAAAAATGGAGCAAATGCCATTCGAATTAATCCAGGAAATATCAAAGAACCAGATGCTATCGCGAAAATCGCAAATGCATGTAATGAAAGAGAAATACCTTTAAGAATAGGTGTAAATTCTGGTAGTCTTCCGAAAAAATTCGCAAAAGATATTTCATTTAAAAGCGAAGAAGAAAAAACTTCATCCATCGCAATGGCTTTAGTAAAAAGCGCTATTGAACAATGCAAATTATTAGAGAAATACAATTTTCACAATATAAAGGTCTCCTTGAAAGCATCTGATGTAATAACAACTATCACAGCTTATCGTATTTTTGCAAAAAAATATAATTATCCTCTCCATCTGGGCATTACAGAAGCAGGAACGTTGAGGAACGGAATAATCAAGTCTTCTATCGGTATTGGGACATTACTTCTTGATGGAATAGGCAATACTATCAGGGTAAGCTTAACGGCAAACCCTATTGAAGAAGTTATTACCGGAATTAAAATTTTAGAAGCTGTCAAAATCCGTAAAGCATGTCCAGAAATAATCTCTTGTCCAACTTGCGGAAGAACTGAAATTAATCTCGAAAGTCTTGTCAAGAAAGTGGAAAATGAAATATATAACTTAAAGAAAAAAGGGAAATGCTTTAAAGCTGCGAAAATCGCAATTATGGGTTGTGCTGTGAACGGACCCGGTGAAGCAAAGGATTCAGATATCGGGTTAAGTGGAGCAAAAGATGGCAAGTTAGTAATATTCAGAAAAGGGACAATCATAGACTCCTCAAATGAAAAAACGGCTTTTTGTGTTTTTAAAAAACTCCTCAAAGAACTAATAAAAACATAAATTCTAATTATTTCAAAAACTTTAAAGTTTTTTATGAAGCCTTTTGAACACAAAAAATAACTATTTTTGTCACAATGCATTACAAAGCAGGTTCTACCAATAAAAGATATTATTATTTTTTTTATGATAAATCAAATATAGTAAATCCCATTTTAAATCATAATAACTTTATATCAACTCTTCTAAAAATATTTGATGAATTTTTCTTAAACATTCGAGTTAGTAAATGAAAAATATTTTTTAAGTTAAAAAACTTTTCTTGATTATAGAGGGATTATCATTATTTTAATAGAAAATAAAAGGAGTTTTTGAAATTATGAAAACAATAGCATTTCTCCTCGAATTTGGTTTTGAAGAAATAGAAACGATTGTACCTGTTGACATCCTGAGAAGACTTGGCTTTAACGTGATAATTGCTGGGGCAAAGGATATAATTGAAGGTTCTCACGGACTAAAATTAAAACCTGATATTATGATAAAAGACATTGATTGTAATAAATTAGACGCGGTTGTCTTACCGGGAGGAATGCCAGGTTCAATAAATCTGGCGAAGAATCCTAATGTATTGAAGATTTTAAAGGAAATGGAAGCAAAAAACGCCTTAATTGCCGCAATATGTGCCGCTCCAATTGCTCTTGCAGCAGCAGGATTAATTACTGGAATCAAAATTACTGCACATC
>ERZ795060.4868-NODE-4868-length-11062-cov-11.594531_pt1 | contig 11062 bp, 18 predicted proteins | sample MGYA00375144_ERZ795060 | MGnify/ENA primary metagenome ERZ795060 (study PRJEB30189, sample SAMN05720157) | activated sludge metagenome | isolation source: anaerobic digester from wastewater treatment plant | place: Japan | collected 2015-05-15 ... | reverse complement strand
ACGTCGTTACAGTCTTTACGTCACCTGTTACGCGTCACGGCGCTGCCTCTACCCATTCTGTCTCATCTCTCAAAGAAGAGTTCACTCATATTGTCATTCTACCAAACAACTTCGACTATATCTGCGCTTTTTATCATCTCATCACTGGTAAGTAAAGCTGTACTAAAATATAAGGCAGTAGCTACAATCAATCTATCATGCATTTCTAAATCATATTCAAGCTTACTAGCTATTCTAACAATATATAAATCTAAGGGGATAATTTCAAATTTTTCACAGTTCTCTATCTTTTCTAAGGTCTCTTTAAAAGAAATCTTAACTTTACCCTTCTCTGAAATAAACATCATCTCAGCCAAAACTATTGTGGGTATAAATATCATACTCTTACTAGCTGACTCTTCAAAAATTTCTAAAGCTTTCTTACCTAGGCGAGAATCTTCAAGAAGATGCCATACTATGGAATGAGTATCTGTCACATAATAACGAGTACTATTCATCACTTTTCATAAGAGAAAAGAGACTTTTTTGCTTCATCAAACAAGGAATCATCGACTTGACTTCCCTTCCAAAGTCCTTTTAGAGTAGTCTCTTCCTTTTGCTTAGGACTAAACTCTTTAATAAGTGTATGTATTATTATATAAAATCTTGGCAATTTCTCAGCAGGAATTTTTTCTATATCCTTCAGTATTTCCTCTTTATATTCTTGAGTTTTTATAGACACCTTTAGACCTCCTAATTAAGTTAATTTTCTTACCACTCATCACGCTTCATCAGATACTATTTTATCACACTCTGCTCCTACCAACCTATTCCATCCATACCTTACCGTCTCCACTTATACCAAGACGTTCAACAAGAGCTATCCAACCTTCTTCTTTAATTTCACTAAGACTTTTTAACATACTCTTTCATCGCCTCTATAAATTCCAATATACCACAAATCTTTACCTTAAATTTTTAATGATGCAAAAGGCTCTTGATTCCACAAAAACTCTCTCGTTACTTTGATCATCAAGAGGTCTATTATATACACAATTATCAAGGTATACTTTTATCATTAATTACCTTATCAAATTTATTATTCTTCATCGCTAGTAATATTATAACACAGGGAGTAAGGATAAGAGCTAGTCTGATCCAGAATTACCTGGGTAACCTTTTCTCTCCAATTTGAGTATAAAATCTTCTAATCTTTTGACCTGCTCTTCTCTTGTAAGTCCTGTAGTTACACTTTCAGGAAGGTCTAAAATTACACCATTCTGACTTTTTATCTGGATCAGATCGTAAAGCCAGGATGCAATTTTATCAGGGTCATTTGATACAATACCTGAATTTCTATTCAGGATAAGTTCTGCTGCCACATTATCTGCAGGACCTATCGCCAAAATAGGTCTGCGTGCCCCAATATATTCAAATAATTTTCCAGTATATACCCCTCGCTCTCTAGGGTCATTCCATAAAAGAAGTAATAATATATCAGCTTCTCTCTGCTCCTTAAGAGCCTCTTTATATGGTATAGATTTACATACCTCAACAAGATGTTTTACTTTATGTTGCACAGCTATTTTCTTCACTATATCTAATTTTTTACCATAAAAAACAACCCTTATATTTTGAGATACAGGACCTAATTTATTCAATGCCATAAACAGAGGTGTTGGATCCTGTTTACCTTCATATATCATCCCTGTATAAACTATTCTGAGAATATTGTCCCCTGTAGAAGAATTGCCTCTATAATCAGGGATATCTCCAGGATCAAAGCCATTCAAAATAACTTCTACAGGCTTGTTATATTTATGCTTTAAAGTTTCAGCTAAAGGCTCAGAGACAGTTACAAGTGCACAGGCAGAGGATAATATTTTATGCTCCAATTCTGTTTCTATAATTCTTCGTAATTTTATATACTCATCTTCATAGTAAGGATTATCTGTCCAGAGATCTCTTAATTCTGCCACCCAGGGTATCTTATATTTCTTAGATAATGAACTTGCAACAATCAGAGATGTCCAGGGTCTTGCACTGGCATAAATTAAATCTGGTTTCCAATTTCTAATAATTTCTGACGCTCCCCTATAAGCTGCAGGATACCATCCTATCTGCCAATCAGGAAAATTTAAAAGTGTCTTATAAAAAACCCTGACACTTTTTATAAGATTTGAAATAATACTGGAAGAAGGTGATATCGAATATCCTTCCTCAGCAATTTTATCTTTTCCTCCCCAAATAATTTCAACTGGCTTATTTATATCTATCCATGGAGTATATATAATATTTTCTTCGGGAATTTCGAGGGATAAAGTCTTGGGCAATGGCTGTTCTCTTGCCGTAATTACTTTGATTTCATGTCCAAACTTAAATAGATACTTGGCAATTTTCCCCACCCGGACAGCACCAATAGTGTTAAAAGGAGGGAAATAAAATGAGATTATTAAGATACGCATAAAATTTGATAACCTACCATTTTAATTTTATTGAATGATATAAATCCTGCACCGCCAGTAACAAGAACTTTCATTTAAAACCTCCGATTCAGGTAAAGGTAGATTTTTGAGAAACTACCCTTGAAATCAGGAATAACTCTTCTTCAATAACTTTCTCTTTACCAGCTTTCCTTAAAATATCCTCATGAGCTTTATATGACATTTCTTCCAGTCTCTCAGGCTCTTCATTCAATTGATCAATTATTTTTTCTATTCTCCAAAGTTCATTATTTTTTATCCTTATAGTTCCTCCAGTCTCAAATTCCTTATTCCCTTCTATATCTGAGGTGATTACGGGTAAACCAGTCATATTTTGTTCGCATACGCTTACTCCCTGTGCATCCAGTCTTGTTAACATTATTCCCAGATTATATTGTCTATAAAGTTCTGAGAGCTCACTCTGAGTCAAAAACCTATCTACAAACTCAACATTAGCATTATATTTTTGAGCCAATTTTTTATAGTAATCCAGGAGTTTACCTCTGCCATAGATTACAACATGATATTTAGATTTTCTAAAAGCTTTTATTACAAGATCTACAGCATATTTTGAAGAATTAAGCGATCTAACACAAATTAATTTATTAATTTTACCTCTCCTAGGAGAGAAGTAGAATATTTCATCATCTATAGGATTGGGTATAATTGAAAATCTTTTAACTTTAAAACCTAGAAAATACTCTACTTGCTTTCTCAAATAATCGGAGACAAATACCAGATGTGGATCCTGTTCAATAATAAATTTTCTAAAAATATTTCTCCTGATAAGGTCTTTAACAAATCTCAGTGTAAAGTTAACAGGCAAAAGAAGAATATTCCCATCATAAGGATAGAGGAATGATGTCCACATTAACTCTGCTCCATGAACCCAAATTATTTTAGGTATATTTGTAAAATATTGCGAGCATATCGCAACGGTAGTTTTTAAAAGGCAGTGTATACATAGAACCTGTGGATTATAACTGGTAATATTAGATACTATAAAATTCTCTTCACCCTTAAAGACCTCTACATCCTCAAAAAAATACTTACCATTCAGTACATTTGAATCTAATACAAATACTTTACAATCATGCCCTCTTTTAATATAGTTTTTCACTCTTATATGAACAAATCCCCCACTATATAAATCTTCTTGTGAAGGATAATAGGCTGAAATTATTGCTATTTTCATTTTTACATACCTAGCCAGTCTGCACTGCAAGAATTCTTATCCCAGATATCTCCCATTATCCCACATATCTCTGGTACGGAATGCTCACTCATAAAGTCTAATATATCATCCCTGGTTTTATACTCAATGACATAAAGACCGTGACGCGTGACGGGGGAACTATCCTCTTCTATCAGGACACCTGTAGATACTAATAAAGACTTATCGCTAACCATTTTAATATAGAATCCCTGTATTTCATAAAATCCTCCAGATTCTTTTTTAGAATATCCAGTATTATGGTTTGATCAAGTTTATCATAATTATGGACAATAATATTTCTAAATCTAGCCATCCTTTCCATTATGCTAAAAAGCTCATTATCTATTACCTTATTTTCTTTGAGAACCTTAAAGGTATCACTATAACTTACTGGTACTCTCCATCCCTCATCAGAAATTATATGATTAGCTATATCTACGCATAGTTCTATAGCTATCTGCAATGTTCTTTCAACTGCCCTTTGAATCTTCCAGTCTTTTGAGTATTCCTCTACCGTTACATCTTTAAGCTCTTCCAATTGTGTTATGTATTCTTCTAATTCCGATATCTTTCTTAATATTAGATTTTTATCTACCAAGATTGTATCTCCTGGAAAAGATAGCTCTCTCCTTTATGGAAAAATCGAAGTATTCTCTCAACACTAAGGATTCAAAGGAGTATCTTAATGCCGGGTCTTTATCAACAAGTACCTTTTTATTCTGTATGATTCTTGCTCTCAGTGGTAACGGTGCTGTATTAAGTATAACCAGATCGATTTCATCTGTATTTAATGTGTCACTCAGTAAAGATAATATTTCTAACTTTACTTCCAGGATATCATCAACGTTAGCCAGATAAACCGCTATATCTATATCACTTACAGGAGAGATTCTCCCTTTAGCTAAGCCTCCAAAAAGATAAGCGAAGATAATATTGGGATGCCTCTCAAGAATATCCTGTGCGTTTGGAATAAGTTCTTCTATATTCTCAGGAAGAGATTTATCTCCAGTTCTCATATCTCTATTATACTACCCTCATTTTGTTCCTTTCTATATTCTCTTATAGCTTCTTTTATAGTTTCTTCATTAACTCCCTTTTCTTTCAGTTTATTCCCTGTTCTATCCCACAGGTCTTCTATATAAGCAGGACTTATTCTTATAATTATTTGAGTTGACATTGCTTTTCACCCCTTTTACATTATATACAGAGAGCAATCAACTCAGTTCTATAAAACCTGAGCCTTTCACAGGTATTGCCTCTTCCACCAGGGGCTCCAAACTAAATGGCTCATAGTAGCTCTTTGTAAGCTTATCCTTAAGTAGGTCTATAACATTACTTCTACACAGAACCATTACACATCCCCCCAGACCTGCTCCAGCAACCTGAGCACCCAAGACACCTGGGACTGAGTTCGCCAGGTCCACAAGCATATCTATCTTGTATGTGCTACAGCCATAGTCACCACTCTGATATGCTATGGAAAACTTCTTATCATTCAGTCTTTTATTTCCCTCTATAAGCTTATTCAAATAATTTATTGATACATCATTGATATGTAAGACCCTTTCTCCATATTCGTTAATCCCTGTTACCCTGTCTCCGTTGTGTGATATATTCATAAGTTCACCAAGTGTTTCTGTATCTTCTCTACTTAAAAGGTCAAGACAAGCCTTACTCCTTGCACATTCTGAGATGCCAAACAGACATACACCTCTTATAGGATAACCTTCAAACGGGGCAGAGTGTGTTGAAAATATACGGTCCAAGGTATCTTTCCCTGAATTACCAAAAAATTGCCTCACTTCTTCTCTGGAGATTCTTTCTGGCAATGATTTTAGAATCTGATATATCTCATATTCAGGTATACCAAGATTTTCTGGGGTGATGTCTCTTAGATACCTCATTTTAGATGAGAGTTCGGGAAAGACCTTCCTCAAAATCATAGTTCCCAGTTCATAGCAGGCAACCTTCTGATTAAACACATTCTTTGCATTCTCAGCCTTCTTTGCCTGCTCCTGAGAATAGCAGAAGACGATGCTGTAACCTTTTGGTAATGGAGCACTCCCGGCAAATTCAAATTCAAAGAACTTTATCTGGCTGATATTCCCCTTCATACCAAACTTTATCGCCGCATGATCTCCAGAACCTCCCCTTGTGCCAACATACCATTCCCCTTCTCCACAGAGTTTAACAAACTCTTCCGGAGATATATTAAGCTGGTTGACCAGGGTGATAGCTTCTGCAGATGCCACAACCATACTGGAGGAAGAACTTAAACCAGAACCTATGGGTATATCTCCAAGGACCACAGCATTCATTCCTAGAATCTTTATATCTCTAAATCGTTCCTGTATCTTTAATGCGGATGCCTTTACATAGTTTGCCCAGTCGCCCGAATTCTTATTTAATTCTTCTTTAAGACCATCACTATTTATAGCATTAAGCCAGCTAGACCAGTCAAGTTTTGACATCTCTTTAGATATAGAAAATTCTCTTGGGGGAAACTTATCCTCCTGTATATTGTAGAGGTTTATTATATCGTCTTTTCTGGGTTCAGCTACCATTATTATCTCTTTATCTATGGCTATGATATTTACCGCTCCTCCCCTGTGGTCTATATGACGTCCCATAATATTCAGCCTGCCAGGAGACCTTATTATGGATACATATCTATCGGGTCCAAATCTCTTTCTGAACTCATCAAGAACCTTAAGATACATATTTATCTTTTTATCTATTATGGATGTGTCATCTCTATATATATCAGCAAGGAGCTTTAACAGATTACGGTCTTTTCTGGTAAAGATTTCTATCCACTCTGATACCATCTTGTAGTTGGCAGGATTCCTGAGATTTCCATTCAATTCTTTCAATTTTATTCTCTGAAAATACATCTCTATCTCCAGTAACTCCTGAGGGGTATTGAAACTGAGAATCTTATCCTTATCTGTTACCAGAAAGGTATCTATCTTTGCACCAGCTTTAGACAATATGTTTACTATATCTGTAATATACTCTTCCTGCTGTGCATTATTACTTTTTATCTCCTTTAGTGCGCTGTAGAGTAATGGTGCTTTTATAAAATAAAGAGACTGATTTGTCTCATCAGATTTCTCTACCAGAGTTAAGATATCTTCTCTTCCCTGCTTTTTTAGAAGTTCTATATCTTTGGCTTCCACTATACTTACTATTCTGCCAGTATCATCTCTTATCACTCTGCCAAACTCACCACCACTGGATGTGCCTGTAGCGAAGAGAAGGTCATAATCACCTGATTCAAAAGTTTCTCTCATCTCTACAAGCAGATTGCCATCCACCAGTTTATCGCCAGCGGAGATAAATATATCTCCATTAAATCCGACAGACTCCAGATATCTGCAGGCACATTTAACTGCGTTTCCAGTGCCAAGAGGCTGTTCCTGATAGATAAAGTTTATATCACTGAATCTCTCGTTTACTACAGAGATTACATCTTCGTATCTATAACCAACCACAACGATTATATCCTGAAAACCACAGTGTTTATAAGTTTCTATGATTCTGTTTATAACAGGGATACCTGCTATAGGATAGCATACCTTGTTTCTGCCAGGGTCCCCCATCCTCTTCCCTTTTCCTGCAGCAAGAATTATAGCAATCCTCTTAGAATTGGCTATATCAGTTTTTATTATTGGAAAATCCAAAAGTCACCACCTCCATATGTCTTCTTCTCTCATATCTCTATTCCTTCTCTTTCTATATCAAGAGCTATTCTTCGTTCCCTGTTTTTAAGATGCTCAAACTCTTCTTTTGAAATAATAAAAGTAGAAAGAGGAGTCAGATATTCAAGTTCCAGAGCAGTCACCACATCAAGTATTTGAGCCTTAAGCTCTCTCGTTAGACCTTCAACTATGATAGCCACATCAGTATCGGAATCACTATCATAATCTCCTCGTGCTTTAGACCCATAGAGGATTATAGAAAAAGGTCTGGAACCCAGTAGTTCTTTCAGTTTAACCTTGAGCTCAGTAAGAACTGGTATCTCCTTAATATTCATATCTAAAAAGGTCTTATTCTTCATTATTCACTAGCTATTCAACCCTGAACGATCTTAAATAGTCTTTTACACCTTGCCATACGACCTTCAGTATGATGTTTTTCAATAAATCTAAGAGTTACCTCAAAGTCACAGAAATTAGAGATTACCCGGGACTCAAATCTTATTCTAAATTCAGGGTCACCATCATATATAAGTCTACCTGTTTTCAGAACATTGTGCTGGAAAATAAGCCCCTGACTGTTAAGCTCAACCAGATCAATTTCTCCTACTTTCAGCACCTTTTCAATTCTATAGGAAAGATAATCTTCTTCATGGATCAATTCTCTTCCCTTTGGAGCGTTGTCCTTAATAAGTATCGCTATATCTATATCACTCATAGGAGTCGTCTTGCCTTTTACCTGTGAACCAAAAAGGTATGCTGCCGCTATATATGGATATTCCATAAAGATAGGCTTCAGGACTTCAGAAATCTTCTCAATTTCTATACTTGAACCATTCACACTCATAATTGTAGTTTCTCTGATCCCCTTTAATTATTTTATAATCTTTCAGTTTCATTGATAATTATATCATAAGCTTTGTTACATTCCCATCTTCTAACTTATACTTATCAGGGATTTCTTCCCTGCTGAATAGTAATTAATTCTATATCCTCGAAGTTTTCAAAATCCTTTACATTTATAGTAAATAATTTGGTAATTGTATTATCGAACATTGTAGCAACAATATTGGCATCATGAATTCTTTTCCCTTTTATTTCATATTTTCTAATTAACCCCAAAAGAATCTTTGTGACTCCTTCTATCTCATCTGCTATTCGAAAAATATCTTCAAACTTTTCTATGTCTGAAGAACCTTCTTCTGAAGATAGAGGTTTCTCTACCATTCCAGGTCTGGTTACAATAACTGCATATTCTCTTAATACCTGTCTAGAAATCCACAATTCATATTTTCCTACCAGATCTTTAAACTTCTCTACAATTTTACCGTAAAAAGGTGAATCCTTATTAACTAGATACACTAAAATATTCGTGTCTAAAAAGATCTTATCTTTCATTATTCACTAGTTATAAATTTCTTCTCTACTAAGATTACCTGAAACTTTTCCTAATGTATGTTCTGGTAGTTTAGATAAGATATCATTAACATTATTTAGAGGAAGACCAGCTCTTCTTTTCTTTAAAGTTCTTGGTTTTATTCCCTTTCTCTTACCATGTTCCGTTTTCTCTTTTAACCTTTTTGTTACTGCCATCTTTAATCTCCCTTCTATCAAGACTTAAAGGTCTATCTAAAATAATCTAATGTAAGTTTAGCATATTAGCATCAAGGATTTCTATCCCTATAATTTTGCCATCTTTATCATAATCTACATCTGAAGAATAACTTATCCTCATGTTCTTTCTCCTGCTTCTCAATATGCTTACTCCATATCCAGATCACATAGCATCAACCTTTCCCCTATTACTTTATACTTCTTTCCACACGCTTTGCAGATTGCTATATTATTATCATCAAATTCAAGCCTTACTCCACACTCACACACCCAGCCAATCTGCCTTGCAGGAACCCCAACTACAAGGGCATATGGATGGACATCTTTTGTAACCACCGCTCCTGCACCTATAAAGGCATACTCTCCTATTGTTACTCCACAAACTATGGTAGCATTAGCCCCTATAGTAGCACCTCTTTTAACCAGAGTCTTTCTGAATTCGTGTTTTCTCTCTATAAATGCCCTTGGGTTTATCACATTTGTAAAGACCATAGATGGTCCACAGAAGACATCATCTTCAATCTCTACCCCATTATATACGCTTACATTGTTTTGGATTTTTACATTATTTCCTATCTTTACAGCAGGTCCAACCATTACATTTTGACCCAGCACACAATTCTGTCCAATCTTACTTCCTTTTAATATATGGCAGAAATGCCAGATCTTTGTCCCTTCACCTATCTCTACATCTTCATCTATATAGGAGCTTTCATGAACAAAATAGTTTTCATCTGACATTGCTTTGACACCTCTCAATCTGCTTTAAGTCTTATGAATTTATCATAACTCTTTTGCATAACTTAAAACTTCCCTTATAAACATATTATTTGATTCTGATAATCTTTCTATCTCTTCATCAGTGTATACCAGTATATTTACATCCAGAGGAATCTCTCTAAAAAATTCTACGAACTTTTCACTTCTATACAGGAAAGATAAATCTATGTCTTTGACTATTATTAAAATATCTAAGTCACTTGAAGGGGTATAATTGCCCTTTGCAAAAGAGCCAAAGAGTAAAATCTTTTCTACATCAGGGATATTTTTTTTGATATTACCTGCTATTTCCTTTAGTTTATTTATGAGTAGATCATATTCTATTGAGATTATCTTCACAGAATCTAAGGATTTCTCCCGAAGCATCCAATGCCTCCCTTGCTATATGTTCATCAAAAAACTGAAAAGGACTGCCATCAGGAAAACCATTGGGATATCTGCTTTCTTTATAATATCTGTCAAGAATCCTTGCAGAATGCATCATCTCTTCTGGTATACCTAATTCTTCTTTTAAGCCCTCCAGCATTTTTACAATTGAATGTCCAAAGATTAACTTATTCATCCTATAATATAATGCTTTTACAGCCTTTTCAGCTGCCTGTTGAGCTGTAAAACTGCACCACTCATAATATGAATATTCAAAGTCAAGCTTCGCTTTTTCATAATCTCTCTTTGCCTGATTTAACCAATCTAAACTTCTATCCGCCATTTTATAATCTTTCCACCCTCTTGTCTATTTCGATCCCTCTTCTCCGCAGGGCATTCCTCGTATCTACAATTCTTTTTGCATTCTTAAAGATGAGGGAGTAATCAATATTATCGTGGTCGGTAATTATGAGGGTACAATCCGAGTCCTTTACTTTTTCTTCAGAAAAACTACAGGACTTGTAAAGTTTTTCTCCAATTTTAATCTCCTTTATATACGGGTCATAATATTCTACTTCTCCACCAAGCCTTTCAAGCTCAGGGATAATCTTTAAGGCTGGAGACTCTCTGGGGTCTGCAATATTGGGCTTGTAAGCAATACCAATAACAAGAATCTTTGAGCCATTTACAGCCTTTTTATCTTTGTTTAACCCTTCCATAACAAGCTGGACTATATACTTTGGCATATTATCGTTTATCTCTCCTGCAAGCTCTATGAATCTTACATCAAAATCATACTCCTTAGCCTTCCAGGAGAGATAGAATGGGTCTATTGGGATACAATTGTGAACATATACTCCCTTCCCTACCGCAAAAGTATGGGTATCAGCAACTTCGAGGGAATATACAGGCACGTTATTCCCTTC
>ERZ795060.4862-NODE-4862-length-11068-cov-4.425043_pt1 | contig 11068 bp, 7 predicted proteins | sample MGYA00375144_ERZ795060 | MGnify/ENA primary metagenome ERZ795060 (study PRJEB30189, sample SAMN05720157) | activated sludge metagenome | isolation source: anaerobic digester from wastewater treatment plant | place: Japan | collected 2015-05-15 ... | reverse complement strand
GAACCCGTCGACGTCGCTGATGCCGGTGTCCGCCGTGAGCGAAACCCAGCGGCGGCCGTTCACGACCTTGTGCGTCGCACGCGGCCAGTAGGGATAGCCGTTGAGCGCACGGTGCATGTAGTCCGGCGCGTTGATGATGAGCGTGCCGTTGAATGCACGGATGGTGCCGCCCTCGCCCCCGTTGTCGACCCACTGGCTGGTTTCGACGGTGGACGTGATGATGTCCTGCAGTTCGCGCAGGCGTTCTTCGGGAGACTTCTGGCCTTCGACGCCCTGCCCGGGAGCCGAGCCGCCCCCGGTGAACGGACTCTGACCCGTGCCGCCCTGGCCCTGTCCCAGCACGGACTGAAGATCGATCGCCGGAACGTCGGTGAATCGCGGCACGACCATGAGCAGGTCGTGCATGTCGTAGATCACCAGGCGCTTGTCGCGGTTGAGGACCGCCTTGGGCGCGATCTGGATCGTTCCGTAGTCGGTCATCTGCCAACCGTTCTCGTTGAAGGCATCTTCCTGCGCCTTGATCAGGACGCGCTCGAGCACGTCGAGCGCGGCCATGTCCTGCGCCTTCATCGTGATGAGTTTCTCTTTGTCGAGTCCGGCGGTCGCGTTACCCTCGAGCCACTCGGGTTCGAGGTCGGCCTGCGTGTACTCCTGGATGAACCGGATGACGTCCTCCAGGCGCTGGTCCTTGAACTCCACGGTCATTTTGCGCTGCATGCGCGAGAGGTTGGTCACCGCCGGGTTCGCTGTGGACGCCGCGGGCGTGCCCGTGGTGGAAGCGCTGCTGACCGCGCCGCGAGCCGCGGGGGTTGCGGGGGCCGCGGGCTTTGATGGCGCGGGCGCTTTGGGGTCGGACTTCGCCTGCGCGAGCGCGCCGCCCGCGAGCGCGAGGAGCGCCAGGGCGGAGACCCAGCCACGCCGCGCACCAACAAGGGCCCTGGCGTGATCGGACGAAGTCGGGCGATTGAAAAGGCTGCTCATGTCAACACTCCGGCGGAATCCGAGCAAAGGACCGAGGCCGGGAATCCGGACAAGGTCGTTTCGCCACGCGTGAGGGCTCATCGGCACGGCCAGGTGGAGAGGCCTCCGCACTTGGTACGCCGCGGACCCGCTCAGAGATTTAGACGCATCTTGGACGGGGGAGTTCCGGTGTTTCGGGCGCCGAGCCATCCAGGCACGAATCAGTTTGCGAAAACCCGAACGTATCCCGTACGTTCGCTCGATGGGGATCAAGTCACCACTTCGTGCACGCTGCCGTCGCCGACGGATTCCGAGCCGGGGAGAGCGGCGGCCCGCGGCGGGAAGGGATCGCCCTTGAGCAGGGCCCTCGGGTGGCGGGCGCCCAGCACGCCGCGCACGCCCTCCTGCATCTCAACGACGATCGAGAAGACCAGCGGCACCAGCACGAGCGTGAAGAGTGTCGAGCAGAGCATGCCGCCGAGGATGACCGCGCCCATGCCCCGGTACATCTCCGAGCCGGCGCCCGGCGCCAGCGCCAGGGGGAGCAGGCCCCCGATGGTCGTGAAAGTGGTCATGAAGATCGGGCGCATGCGGCTGACCACACTCGTGCGGACCGCCACGAAGAGCGGCATGCGGTCGCCCTTGGCGCCGTATCGCTCCGGGTCCTCGAAGTTCAACGACTGCTCGATGATGAGGATGGCGTTGTTCACTACCGTGCCGATGAGCACGACGAACCCCAGCATCGTGACGACGTCGAACTGCTGCGGCGCTTTGGTCGGGTCCTGCAGGGTCGCCCAGTGCACCAGCGCCAGCCCCGCGAAGCCGCCCACCACGGCCAGCGGCACGCTGAACATGATCACGAACGGGTAGAGGAAACTCTCGAAGACCGAGCACATGAGCAGGTAGGTCACCAGCAGCGCCCAGATGAAGCGGGCGGTGAGGTACTGCGGCTGGTAGGCGATCCCCGCGAGCAGGCCGCCGATGATGAGCGAAAGCAGCGCGAAACCCAGCGCGCCGTACACGAACCGGGCGCGCGGGATCGACGAACGCGTCTTGACCACGCCCGAGGCCTTGAGCAGGCTCCACAGGGAGGCGAGGACGCCCACGCCCGCGATCACCAGGGAGAGCGTGACGACGCCGCGCTGCCAGCCGGCGAGGCCCTCGTTCGGGCGCGGCGATCCGAAGAGTGATGCACGCACGGAGTCGAGGTCGGCCGCGGTGCCCTCCATGCGGACGCGCATGCTCGAGTCGATCAGCGCCGGCTTTCCGTTCGCGCTCTTCTCGAGCGGCGCGACGACCTCGGTCCGCACGTAGTTCATGATCTCGTCGACGGTCACGCCCGGGGGCGGAGAGACCTTCACGGTCACGGACGGGAGTTCCTCGCTGCGCTGGATCGCCTGCGGGGCGCGGGTCTCGTAGACGTCGACGACCGAATCGAGCGGGACGACGCGCGGGCGGCCGTCCGGCCCCAGCGAGCGCGTCGCGATCGGCGTCGAGGCGAGCTGCTCCTTGTAGTCCAGCCGCCCGCCCGGCGGCACGAGCACGAGGGACACGGCGTCGCCGTCGAGGAGGAAGTCGTCGACGAACGCGCCGTCGAACAGGCCGCGGACCGCGGTGCCCACGTCGCGCGACGTGAGGCCCAGTTCCCTGCCCGTCGCGTTCACGCGCAACGTCCACTCGGGCTGCGTCAGCGAGAAGTTCGCCGGGTCGGGCTGCACGTTGCGGAAGGAGTACTTCTGGGCGGCGCTCATGAAGACGGCCTGTGCCGCGGAGACGACACGAGACAGGTCGGGGCCGGCGACCTCCACGTTCACGGAGTTCCCGCCCTCGATGCCGCCCGCGAAGATCGACGTCTGGCGCGCGCCGCCGAAGGCGTCGGGGATCGAGTTCATCGAGTTCGAGAGCAGATAGCCGACGGGGATGACGCGGTCGGGATCGGCGGACGTGGCGCCGACGAACATTCCACCGCCGAAGGAGCCGATGAAGAAGTTGTCCACCGCCACCGGGCTGAAGGGCTTGTTCGGCGCGTCGAAGCGGAAGATCGGCGGGAGCTGAGCGATCGACTCGGGCTTGCTCGCCGCCTCCATGTACGGCTTGATCTGGCCCTCGATGCGCTCGGCGATGTCGCGCTGGTGGTCGACGGAGTATCCGGGCGGGATCAGGAGTCCGCCGAAGACCAGGTTCCGGTTGCCCGTCGGCAGATAGTCGAGCGGGGGGACGAGTTTGTACGAGCCGACAATGGAGAGCACGGCCATGCCGATGATGACCGCGGGGCGCAGCGTCCACGCGCGCCAGCCCGTCATCAGCCAGTAGAGCAGGTCGCCCAGACGGGCCACCAGCCAGTCCGCGGCCGTCGCGAGCCCGAACAGGTCGTCCACGCGCCGGGCGAACGCCGACCGGTGGTGGTGCGGCTTGTGGAAGCGCAGCACGAGGTTGCAGGCGCACGGGATGACCGTGATCGCCACCACCAGCGAGAGCGTCACCGAGGTGGCGATCGCGAGCGAGATGTCCTTGAAGAGCTGCCCGGCCTCCTCGCGGATCGTCAGCACGGGGATGAAGACCGCCACGGTCGTCAGCGTCGACGCGAGGATCGCGACCCAGACTTCCTTCGCGCCCCAGTACGACGCGGCCTTGATGTTGTCGCCCAGCGCCAGGCGCCGGTACGTGTTCTCGAGCACGACGATGGCGTTGTCGACCACCATGCCCACCGCGAAGGCCAGCCCGGCGAGCGAAACGACGTTGAGCGTGCGCCCGAAGGCGACCATCACGAGGAACGTGCCGATCACGGAGATCGGGATGGCCAGCGAGATGATGCCGGTGGCGATCCACGAGCGCAGGAAGATGAGCAGCGCGAGGGCGGCGAGCAGGCCGCCCTGCCAGAGGTTCTCGGTGACGAGCGAGATCGCCGAATCGATGTAGGTGGTCTCGTCGTAAACCTGACGCATGCGCAGGTGCGGGCCGACATCGCCGGCGAGCCTGGGGAGCAGGTCCTTTCGGATGTCCTCGAGCCGCGCCCGCAGATCGCGCATGACCGACACGACGTTCGCGTTGCTCTGGCGGATGGCGTTCATCGCGATCGACGGGTAGCCGAACGACCGCACGAATCCGCGCATCTTCTGGTAGCCGAACTCGACGTCGGCCACGTCGTGCACGTAGACGGGCTTGAGTGCGCCGGAGGTCGAGCCCGGGTCGGGGCGGTAGGCGACGATCGTGTTCAGCACGTCCTGCTCGGTCACGAACTGGCCGACGACGCGCACGCGGTAGTCGCGCTTGCCCTCGGCGATGGTCCCCGCGGACACGTTGCGGTTCTCGCTCTGCAGCGCGCTGATGATGTCGAGGTGGTTGAGGCTGCGCTGCGCGAGCCGCCGCGGGTCGAGCAGCACGCGGACCTCCCGCTCACGCCCGCCGTAGATGTTGATCTCCGCGACGCCGTCGATGCGCTCCAGGAAGGGCTTCACCTCCTTGTCGAGGGCGTCGTACAGCGTCGTGATATCGAAGTCCGGGTGCTGGTCCGCGTACTGGGGATCGACGTCGACGATGATCCAGGCGATGGCGTTCTCGCTCGCCCCGTCGGCCGCCTTGATCACCGGCTCGTCGACCTCGTCCGGGTAGTCGGGGACCTGGCGCAGCGCGTCCGACACCTCCTGCAGTGCGCGGCTGATCTCCGACCCCACGTAGAACTCGAGGGTGATGACCGCCTGTCCTTCGGAACTGTTGGAACGCATCCGCTTGAGGTTCGCGACGTTCTTCAGCCGCTTCTCCTGCTCGCGCGTGATGCTGTCGACGATCTCCTGCGGCGAACGGCCCGGCCAGTTCGTCGTCACGGTCACGATCGGCTTGTCGATCGTGGGCGTGAGCTGCAGCGGGATCGCGCCCAGCCCGATCAGGCCGAACATGACCACGAGGATCACGCCCACCGTCACCGAGACCGGCTTCGAGATTGACCAGCGGATCATGTCCATGGAGCGTTCTTTCCCTTCGTAGAGCGGTTTGCAGCGCGGGGCGAGGGGGGGGTGGAGCCGGCGCTCCCCGATCGCCGGTCGAGGTTTACTTGGCGGCTGTGGGCTCGGCTGGCGACGCGGGTTGCTCGCGGCCCGACTCCGGCGCGCCGCCGGAAGGCAGGATCATCAGCGGCTGCGTGGGGAACAGGCGCTCGTTGCCCTCCACCACGACCTCCATCCCGGCGCGGAGCACCGGCGACTGCACGACGAGCCGGTTGTGGAACGGGTACCGCACGATCACCGGCGCGACGCCCGCCACGCCGCCCGCGTTCATGTACACGAACGAGCCGGTCTCCGAGCGCATGACCGCGTCGCGCGAGACGGTCAGCGCCTCCTCGCGTTCGCCCGTGGGCACCAGCCCCACGACGCTCATGCCGGGGCGCAGCAGGCCGTCGCGATTGTCCATCCGCACGCGCACCGGGAAGAGGCGCGAGAGCGGGTCGCCCAAGGGGATGATGCCCGCGACCATCGCGCGGCGCTCGCGCTGGTCTTCGGGCAGTGCGCTCACACGGACGATGACCTCGATCTGCTGGCCCGGCGTCAACTCCCCTGCGGGACCGATCTTCGATCCGCCCGCGAGCGCGCCCAGCCGCTTGAGAACGGTTTCCGGCACGTCGAGGTACGCGTCGATCTGGTCGATCTGCACGATCTCGACGATCGGCGAACCCTCGCCCAGCCACTGTCCGGTCTCGGTGAACTTGCGCACGACCGTGCCCATGAACGGCGCGACGATGGTCATCTTCCGGAGTTGCGTCTGCGCCTGATCGAGTTCGGCCCGGGCGACGGCGACCGCGGCCTGGGCCTCGCTCAGGCGCGCCTCCGCCGCGGCCACGTTCGTCGAGGCGTCGTCGCGCTCCGATTCCGTCGCGCTGTTCTGGCTGAACGCGTTCGAGATGAGCCGGAAGTTCCGGCGCGCCTTGTCCAGGTCGGCCTCGCGTTCCGCCACCGACGCGATCTTGGTCGCCAGCGTTGCCTTGGCGCGCTCCACCTCGATCTTCGCCAGCGCGTCGTCCTGCTGCGCCAGTTGCTGGCCCTCGTCGACGCGGTCGCCCGCGTCCACGCGGATCGACGCCACGCGCCCGGTCTGCTCCGCAGCGACAGTCGTCTGACGCACCGCCCGCAGCTCGCCGGTCACTTCGCGCCAGCGTTCGACGGGTTCGAGGCGCACCGCGTCCACGCGCACCTTCGCCGGGGGCGGACCGCCCCGGCCCGCGGGCGGGCCGTCGGTCTTCGGCGCTTCGGCCTTCTTGTCCTTCGGCGCCTCGTTCTTGCCGGCTTCGGGGCTCGACGCCCCCGGCTCGGCCCCCGCCCACGCAAACACCGGTCGCACGCCGATCAGGCCGGCGATCAGCGCGGCGATAACGACCCACTTCACTCTGCTCGCCGACATGGAAACAACCCCTGGGTTCGAGTGTCCGACGTCCGCCCTTCCCCGCCTACGACTCCGCGACCCGGAGCCGGATTCACGCCGGACCCCGTGTGTCCCGGCGAATCGACGCCGCGTTTAGAGGCGTTCAAATGGCCGGGCCCTGATCCTATGCGGACGTCGCGCGTCGCACAGCGATTGCGGGGTTCAATATCGAGTAAACCGTTCGACAGCAGTCGAATCAACCGTCGGGGCTTCGCGGGCCGGGCGATCCCCTGAGAAACGACGCGACGCCGCGACCCGCGACGGTTCCCGAAGACCATGCCCACTGGAAGTTATACCCACCGATGCGCCCGTCGACGTCGCACACCTCGCCGCAGACAAACAGCCGCGGCTCCAGGCGCGACTGCATCGTCTCGAGGCGCAACTGGCCGAGCGGGAGCCCTCCGGCGGTCACCTCGGCGTGCGTGAAGCCTCGATCGCCGACGACGTGCGCATCGCACGCAGTGACCAGGTGAACCAGCGTGCGTCGGGCGTCCTTGGAGAGCGTCCGCGCGTTCGTCCCGGGCTCGATGCCGGCCTGCTCGCACAGCGCCCTGGCGAGCCGCTCGGCGAGGCCGGCGTCCTCCTGCAGCCGCCGCATCACGCTCACGCGCGCATCGGCAGAACCGGGAGATGCCAGGAACCACCGCTCCACCTCCTCGAATGTCCGGCCCGGCGCGAAGTGGATCACCAGGCGTGCGCCCGGATCGTCGGCACGGGCCTGCGTGAAGTACCGCGAGATGTCGAGCACCACGGGACCCGAGAGCCCGAAGTGCGTCAGCAGCAGAGGCCCCGTGAACGAGGCGAGTTTCTTGCCGGTGGACGACAGCACGGCCAGTTCCGCATCGGTAGTCACGCCCGAGAGCGCCGTCAGGAACGACTTGTTGACGTCGATCACCAGCGGCACAAGGGCCGGGAATGTGCGCTCGGTGGTCGTGTGGCCCAGGGCTCGCGCGATGGCGTAGCCGTGCCCGTCGCTCCCGGTCTTGGGCAGGCTCCTGCCCCCGGTGGCGAGGACCGCGGCGCGCGCCAGGATCGGCTGCGCCGACGGCGCCGGTTTCCCGGGGTGGATCAGCAGCCCATCGGTGCGTGCCTCGACCGACTCGACACGCCAGGGGTGCCGCAGTTCGACCCCGGATTCCCGCGCGGCCCGCAGCAGCGCATCGAGCACGGTGCGGGCTGAATCGGTTACGGGGAAGAGCTTCCCGGTCTCCTCGCGCTTGAGTTCGACGCCCAGTCGACGGAAGAACTCCACGGTCTCCTCGACGCCGAAGGCGCGCAGCACCTTGCGCACCGCGTTTCTCGAAGAGCCCGCGTAGGCGGACTCATCGACGACGTCGTGCGTGACGTTGCACCGCCCGCCCCCCGCGACGAGGATCTTGGCGCCGAGTGTTCGTGCACCGTCGAGCGCCACGATGCGGGGCGGGCTGTTCTGATCGGCGTCGATCGACCCGGCGGAGGCGGTTCGCAGGATGCGCGCCGCCTGGATCGCGCACATGAGTCCCGCCGCCCCGGCGCCGATCACCGCCACATCGACCCGCTCGGGCGCGCAATGCAAGTTCTCTTCATTGCGAGTCTTACACAAAGTTGTCAGGGCCTCTTCCGCGGCCGGGTCGCTCACGCCTGAGCTCCGGGCGGTGTTTTTTGTGGGGGTTCGACGGGCGAACCATATAGTGGATACGCATGATCCGCTTCGCGCGATGGCTTTCGGCGTGGATTCTTGTCGCCCCCGCGGCGGCGCTGGGCGACACCCTGGTCCTGAACGCGACACGCGACGTCACCCTGTTCGAGCCGCCCGCGGGCTTCCCCGATTCGTCGAACGGCGCGGGCTCAACGCTCTATGTCGGCATGCTCCAGCCCTGGAACGTCGAGCGTCGTGCGCTCCTGCACTTCGTGCTGCCCGTCCTGCCGAGCGGGGCCGTGGTGGATTCCGTCAGCCTCGCCCTTGACGTCTCCGCTTTCCCGGCGGGCTCGGGCGCGTTGACGCTCCACCTGCACCGTGCGGCCGCGCTGTGGACCGAGGGCATGTCGAACGCCGGAGAGTCCGGCGTGCTCGGGATCACGCCGACGCTCGACGACGCGACGTGGGCGCACAAGCAGTTCCCGGGGATCCGCTGGAGCGCGCCGGGCGGTGATTATGTGGCCGCGCCGAGCGCGTCGGTGTCGGTCTCCGGTCCGGGCGTGGCGGTGTGGACGTCGGCCTCCATGCTGGGCGATTTTGAGGGATGGCTTGCATCGCCGGGCACCAACTTCGGCTGGCTGCTGCGTCAGAGCGCGGCGCCCGGGCAGGACACGCTCGTGCGGTTGCGCTCACGCGAGTCGGTCGCCGGCACGACGCCGAAGTTGACGATCGTGTACCACGTCCCCGGCGCGTGCGCATCGGACTTCAACGGCGATCAGACCGTGGATGTCGCTGATCTGTTCGCGTATCTTGACGCTTGGTTCACGCAGTTCGGGCTCGCGAGCCCGCCGGCGGATGCACAGGCACTGACCGCCGATTTCAACACCGATCTGCGCGTCGATGTCGCCGATCTGTTCGGCTTCCTGGACGTCTGGTTCGGCGAGTTTCTCAACTGCCCCTGACCGTTGGATAGTGGCCGCCGCAGCGCCGAGCGTGTCCGTTCGCACGCCGGCGTCACGCTCGGAACCGACCATGAAGTCGAGCCCCGTCACGACACAGGCGTCGGTGCTCGCGAAGCGCCGGGCCGCCGCGGCCAGGCACAAGCCGCGAAACATCGAACTGCTGCTCATCGCCGAAGCGCCGCCGTGCACCGCGGATCGGTACTTCTACTTCGAGCACGTCGACCCGCACGACTGGTTGTTCCGTTACGTGTGGGAAGGGCTCATGGGCGGCAAGCCGGACCGTGAACTCAAGGCCCAGCACCTCGCGGCGCTGCGCGACGCCGGGGTGTACATGATCGACTTGCACGAGGAGTCGATCTCGCAGCCCGCGCTGAGCGACCTAATGCCGAAGGTGCCCGGGTTGATCGAACGCTGCGCGCAACTCCGGCCGCGGCACATCGTTCTGATCAAGTCGAGCGTCTACGACGCGGCTTTCACTGCGCTCCGCGCCGCGGCGTTGCCCGTGATCGACGAACGGATCCCCTTCCCGTCGAGCGGGCAGCAGAAGCGGTTCCTGGAATCGTTCCGGCGGGCGGCTGCACACGCCGGGTTCGTTGCCCGGGTCGGGTGAGGGGGTGGGAGGGGGGTGAGAAGTTCCAGCCCCCGATCCGAAAGGATCGGAGCGGGCGTGTTCACTCAATACCAAACAAAAACTTGACGAATACTACCCAAATGTTACCCTTACAAAATGGGACAGTTGCCGCATTTGTCTGTGATTCTCGGCGAGGAAGGGGCGCGGGCGCTTCGACAGCGGCTTGAAGCACTCGCCACCGGCGTGAGCACGTCGAGCACGGCCTTTCCCACAGGGCTATCGCCCATCGACGGAGTCCTGCCCCGGGGCGGGCTGGCCTATGGCCAGGTGCACGAGTGGATCGGCGTTGAACCTTCGATCGCCGGCGCCCCGCACGCATCCGCGGCTCGGCTGACGCACTGGGCGCCGCCCCTCACCCTTCTTCTCGAACTCACCTGGCGCGGGACCACCGGCGTTTCGGGTGGTGCGCACGGACGGGCGGTGTGGATCGGCGAACGCGTATGGCCGTACCCGGCCTGCCTCGGTCGCGTCGACTCTGCGTGCAGGTTGGACCTCGACGCATGTCTGTTCGTCCGCGCGCCCGCTCCCGCCGACCGCCTGTGGGCGACGGACCTGGCGCTGCGCAGCCGAGCCGCTCGCGTGGTCGTCGTCGACGGGTCCGGGCTCGATCTCGCGTCGACGCGCCGACTTCAACTGGCGGCGGAGATCGGCGGCGGGGTGTGCCTGCTGGCTCGTCCGCCGCGGGAGCAGGACCGCTTGACCGCCTCGGCGACCCGGTGGCGCGTTTCGCACGCCCCGTGCCCGTCGCCGCACCGACGATGGACCGTCGAACTGATTCGCTGCAAGGGAATGCCGCCCTCGACTCTCGCTCGATCCGCGTGGATCCTGGAGCAAGACCGTGAGACGCGTGCTCTGCGTGTGGTTGCCGACGTTCTCGACCGATCTGGTGAAGCGCCGGCTCGAGAGACGGCGCACCGACGGACCGGGTAGGCCGGACGGGCGCCACGCGGGGCCCGTCGTGCTGACACGCGCCGTGAACGCTCGCGAGGTCGTGGTTCATCGCTGCGACTGGGCGGCGAGGGCGGGCGTGCGCGCGGGCATGGACCTAGCGCACGCGCGTTCGCTCCTGCCCACGCAGCCCGAGGCGCACGTCGAGACGCACAGGCCGGACCGCGACGCCGCGGCCCTGCACGCGCTGGCGTGCCGGGCGCTGCGGTTCTCGCCGCTGGTCGCCCCGGACGCTCCGGACGGCCTCTGGATCGACATCACCGGCACGGAGCGTCTGCACAAGGGCGAGGACCGTCTGATCCGCGCCGTGTCGGGGGCGATGACCCGGCTGGGCTTTGGGGCGCGTGTCGCGAGCGCGTCGACATACGGCTGCGCGTGGGCCGTCGCCCACTACGGGCCGCACGGGCTTGCGATCGTGGCGCCGGGCCGGGAGCGTGAGGCGATCGCCGACTTGCCCGTCGGTGCGCTGCGCCTTTCGCCCGAGACGGCCGATGGACTCGGGGAGATTGGGAGAGCACACGTCTGAACTCCAGTCAC
>ERZ795060.4861-NODE-4861-length-11070-cov-6.730277_pt1 | contig 11070 bp, 9 predicted proteins | sample MGYA00375144_ERZ795060 | MGnify/ENA primary metagenome ERZ795060 (study PRJEB30189, sample SAMN05720157) | activated sludge metagenome | isolation source: anaerobic digester from wastewater treatment plant | place: Japan | collected 2015-05-15 ... | reverse complement strand
CCGTTCGTCCTCCATCTCTCGATCTCCTCGCACGTCACCCCCACGACGTGTCCGCCCGCCTCGGCCGCGCCGCGCGAGACCGCCTCCATCGTGCCGATGTAGCCGCCGTTGAGAACGACGTGTCCATGCTCGGCCAGCATCTTGCCGAGCGCGTAGGCCTCCGCGTAGACCGCGTCGCCTTCTTTGGGTTGAGAACCGCCAAATACGCTGATTTTCATAATGACTTGTCCTGTTCAGTTTTCAACATCCCATTCGCGGGACTGGTTGACTTCCAATTTTTTCAAAACGGCCTGCTCCAGGTCAATGCCTGTGACCGAGGCCAGTTGCAGGAGATACAACGTCACGTCCGCCAACTCGCTAGCGAGTTCGTCTTTGTCTTTCGCGTCCTCGCGCCACTGAAAATGCTCCATGATCTCGGCCGCCTCCAGCGCCAGCGAAATCGAGATGTTCTTCGGCGTCTGCGGGCGTTTCGTCCCTGCCGCGTACCAGCCTTTCGACCGGACGAAAGCGTCCATGCGTTGGGTCAATTCTTTGATGTCCACAGACTGCTCTCTTCTCACTATTCTCTGTTCTCTTCGCTGACAAATAAAAACGGCTCGCCGGGTCTGGGAGCCGTTTGGGCGTGACAAAACGAACCTATCCAGACCGGGTAGATCGAAATTCAGGGGACGGGTTCGGGCGGAAAAATTTCATGCGCCGATTATACACATTTCTCCCGAAAACGGAGGAAATTGCGCCGCTCGGATTTCCTCCCTTGTGATGTAAAATATCCGCATGTTGGACATCCCCCGCTTCCTCCCGGACGCGCGCCTGGTTCCGCTTCGACGCGTCGCCGCGGCCTGCGCATCCCTCGGGCTGCGCGCCTACCTCGTCGGCGGATTCGTCCGCGACGCGCTGCTGGGACGTCCCATCGGCGATTTCGACATCGTCATCGAAGGCGACGCGACCAAAGTCGCGCGCCGCCTCGTCAAAGAGTTCGGCGGACGCGCGACCGTCCACCCCAAATTTCACACCGCCATCTGGTTCATCCCCGAAACTTCCAACTTTCAACCTTCAACATTGGATTTGGTCTCTGCCCGTTCCGAGACGTACGAACATCCCGCCGCGCTTCCCACCGTGAAACTCGGCTCGCTCGCCGACGACCTGCTCCGCCGCGACTTCACCGTCAACGCCATGGCCGTTAGTTTGGACGAAGACCGCTTCGGCGAACTCGCCGACCCGCTCGGCGGCCGCGACGACCTTTCACGCGGACTGATCCGTGTCCTCCATCCGCGCTCGTTCATTAACGACCCGACGCGCCTGTTCCGCGCCGTGCGATACGCGCAACGCTATGGATTTCGTCTCGCGTCCGAGACCGAAGCGACGGTCCCGCCTGCCTTGCAATATGTGGACGCGCTCTCGCCCGAACGCCTGCGCCACGAACTGGATTTGATCCTCGACGAGGACGATCCCGTCCCGATGCTGGATCAACTTTGGGCGTTGGGAATCCTTCAGGCGGCGCGCCCCGCCCTCCCGTGGGACGAAGCGACGCGGACGCGTTTCCGTCAAGGTCGGTCGCTTCCGTCCAATGTCAATCACATCCGCCTGCGCTGGGCGCTCTGGCTGCTCGCCTCGCCCGAAAAAGAGATTCGCGCTTTTAACAAGCGGCTGCATTTCGACGCCGATTTGAAGAAGACGGCGCTGGCGGCTTCCTCGATCTTTTGCGACCTGGATTTTTTCGGGCGCGCCCGTCCCAGCGAATGTGCGGCGCGTTTGGACACCCTGCCCGAGGACGCGATTCGCGCCGCGGCTGTGTGCGCGCCGCGCGGCAAGTCGCGCGCCAACTTGACGATGTACCTGGAAAAATGGAAGGCGCTCAAACCGTTCGCGAACGGCGAGACGTTGAAATCTCTCGGCGTCCCGCCCGGGCCGCGCTACGGGGAGATCCTGTCCCGACTCCGCGCCGCGTGGGTGGACGGGCAGGTCGCCAGCGAGGAACAGGAAACCGCGTTGCTGAATGAAATGCTGGCGCGGAAAAGTAACGACGTATAACCACTGCGATCCAACCATGCCCGAATCCCTTCGCCCGACCCAGCTTGAAATCAACCTCGCGCAATTGCGCCGCAACCTCGAGGCCATCCGCGCGCATGTGGCGCCCGCGAAAGTCATGCCGGTCCTCAAGGCCAACGCCTACGGTCACGGGGTGGAGGGCGTCGCCAAATTCATCGCGCCCTTCGCGGATTACCTCAGCGTGGCGACCATTGACGAGGGCATCCGTCTCCGCGAGCTGGGCATTGACAAACCCATCCTCGTGATGGGCGGGATTTTCTCCTGGCAGATTCCCTTCTTCCCGCGCTACGACTTGACGCTCACCGCGTCCTCCCCGGACCTCCTGCTGGCCGCGGAACAATTCGCCGCCGCGTCAGGACAGCGCGTCCGCGCGCATTTGAAGATAGACACGGGCATGGAGCGCGTCGGCGTGCGCGACACGGAGGCGGAACCTTTCCTCGAGCAGGCGGCGTCCTGCCGCGGCGTGGACGTGGAGGGCATCTATAGTCACTACGCCAACGCCGACTCGTCCGACCTGACCCACGCGCGCCTGCAACTGGAACGTTTCAACGAGACCCTGCGCTTCTACGAAAAACGCAGCCTGCCGCCGCCCGCGCTGCGTCATATCTCTAACTCAGGCGGGATCTTGCAATTGCCCGAAGGCAACTTTGATATGGTGCGCTCGGGCATCATGTTCTACGGCGTCTATCCCACGTTGAGCGTCCCGCATACTGTGGAGGTGAAACCCGCCATCACCTGGCGGTCGCGGGTGGCCTACTCCAAGATCACCCCGCCCGGGCGGCCGGTCAGCTACGGGGCTTTGTGGCAGGCCGAACGTCCGACGCGAATCGTCACCGTCCCGTGCGGCTACGCGGACGGGTATCTCCGTCGCATGAGCGGGCGGGCGCGTCTCTTCGTCAACGGGAGGCTGGTCCCGCAGGTGGGACGCATCTGCATGGACCAGTTCATGGCGGACGCGGGCGAGGCCGAGGTCGCGGTGGGCGATCCGGTCGTTCTGCTCGGCGAGGGAATCACCGCCCACGATTTTGCCGAGTGGGCGGGGACCAACGCCTACGAAGCGCTGACCAATTTCTGTGTGCGCGTGCCGCGCGTATACGTGGAAGATTGAGAATTCGTTACAATTTTATTCGGGAAATATGACGATTTGCCTCTGGATTGAACTTCGCAGAGGGCATATAATTCGGCCATCATTGCTCGTGCAGGGATTTGCACAGCGAACAAACAGGAGGTACGAATGTTAGTTGGTGAAAGAATGTCCCGCCCGCCCATCACCATTGGGCCCGAGATGAGCATTAACGACGCGCTGGCGCTGTTCAAGAAGGAACGCATCCGCCGCGCGCCCGTGATCAAGGGCGGCAAGCTGGTCGGGATCGTCTCGGAAAAGGACTTGCTCAACGCATCCCCGTCTCCCGCAACCACGCTCAGCATCTGGGAAATGAACTACCTGCTCAGCAAATTGACGGTGTCCGAAGTGATGACCAAGAACGTGATCACCGTCGCCGAGGATACGCCCATCGAGGAAGCCGCCCGCATCATGGCGGACAACAAGATCGGCGGCCTGCCCGTCGTCAAGGGCGCGCGCGTCGTCGGCATCATCACTGAGACCAACCTGTTCAAGATGTTCCTCGAGTTGATGGGCGCCCGCGAGAAGGGCGTGCGCGTCACCGCGCTCATCGAAGACCAGCCCGGGACGCTGGCGAAAGTCACCCGTTCCATCGCGGACGCGGGCGGGAACTTCATCGCCTTCGGTCAGTTTGTGGGCGAGGACGTGAACACGCGCGTCATCACCTTCAAGGTCAACGGAATGGACCAGGCGCAGGTGAAGAAGGTGTTAACTCCCCTCATCAAAAAACTGTGGGACATCCGCGAAGTATAGTTTTTAAAACCGTACACGGATGACGCGGATTTGACGGACCTTTGCGGTTGGATTTAAAGATCCGCGCGCGAAGCGTCCCTCTTGCCCGTGTAATCCGTGTACCTATTTTGGGGGCTAGAAATTTCCCGCCTCATCCGCCATGCGGACGACGCGCGGGGTGAACTTCCCGACTACTTCCACCAGGTCGTGCTGCGCGGCGATGACCGTCTCGATCGGCTTGTAGGCCTGCGGCGATTCGTCCAGGCCGCCGCCGAGGAGGGTGACGCCGCGCTCCCTGAGATACGCGTCCCGCGCGGATTTGGAGATGGAATTCAGCGCGGCCTTGCGGCTCATCATCCGACCCGCGCCGTGCGAGGCCGACATGAGCGACTCAGCCGCCCCGCGCCCGCGGACGAGATAGCCCGCGTCGCCCATCGAGCCGGGGATGATTCCCAACACGCCCGCGCCCGCGGGCGTGGCGCCTTTTCGGTGGACGATGACCTCGCGCCCGTCGGGGAGTCTCTCGCGCCAGGCGAAGTTGTGATGGTTCTCCACGACCGCGGCCGCTTTCAGCCCGGCCGCCTCGGCGACGCGGCGATGGATGACGTAATGGTTGGCCGCGGCGAAGCGTCCCGCCAGTTCCATCGAGAGCCAGTATTCCTGTCCCTCCTCGGAGTCAAGCGAAAGCCAGGCGAGGTGACGGACGCTTTTATCGAGGCGGGGGTGCAGTTCCATCGCCAGTTTGCTGTAACGGTCGGCGATCTTGAATCCCACCGAGCGCGATCCGCTGTGCGAGAGCAGCGCGAGATATTCGCCGGGCTGCAATCCAGACAGCGGCTCGTTCAGGCGGAACGCGCCCCACTCCACAAAGTGATTCCCCGTCCCGCTCGTGCCGAGTTGTTTGACGGCGTTATCGCGCAAAGTTTGGAGCAGGCGCGTCGCCTCCCAGTCGGGGTCGTCCAAAACGGGATGCTGGGCGCGGCGTTCGCCCTTCCATTCCGCGCCGAGGCCGAAGGCGGTCTGGGTCAACAGCGCGTTTTCGAAGAGCGCGGGTTTTTGCTCCAACAGACGCGGGGAGACCTCGTACAGCGAGAGCCGCATCCGGCAGGCGATGTCCACGCCGACGGCGTAAGGGATGACGGCGTTATCGGTCGCGAGGACGCCTCCGATGGGCAGCCCGTAGCCGACGTGCGCGTCGGGCATGAGCGCGCCCGCCACGGAGACGGGCAGGCGCATGGCGTTGTCCATCTGCGCGATGGACTGGTCATCGATCTGCTCCTTTCCCCACACGGGGTAGGGCGACGCTTCGCCGCGCAGTTCGGCGGGACTCTCCTCCCGAGGCCGGTCCGCGCGCAGGCATTCGCGCGCCAGCTCGGCGAGAGTCTCGTCGGCGAGGAAACGGCCAGGGTCGGCGCGCACCGCGTCCAGTCGCGCGAGAACCGTGTCGCGGTCGAGTCCCGAATCGAGGAGTCGAGTCGCCGCGTCTTTGGCGAGTCCGATGATCCGTCCTTCGGGCCAGCCGCGGCGTTTGAGCGTTTTGCCGGTCACGATGTCCATATTTCAATGATACCGTATGCGGGAAGAAAAAACGCCCGCGTTTCCGCGAGCGTTTGACCATGCGCCAACTGCTTGACTACCCCTTCTTCTGTTCCCTGGCCCAACTGTCTTTCAGCGTCACCGTCAAATTGAAGACGGGTTTGCCGGGCGTCGAGTCGGGATCGGCGCAGAAGTAGCCCGTCCGCTCGAACTGGAGTTTTTCGCCCGCTGTCACGTTGGCGAGCGACGGCTCGACGTAACCGTTCAGCGTTTCGAGCGAGTTGGGGTTGACGATGGAGTCCAGCTCGCCGTCGTCGGGACGCTCGACGGTGAACAACTGTGAATAGAGGCGGACTTCCGCGCGGACGGCGTGCGCGGCCGAGACCCAATGGATGGTGGACTTGACCTTGCGTCCGTCGGGCGCGTCGCCGCCTTTGCTGGCGGGATCGTACGCGCAGTGGACTTCGGTCACGTTGCCCGCCTCGTCCTTGATGACGCCCGTGCATTTGACCAGGTAGGCGTAGCGCAGCCGCACTTCGTTTCCGGGGAAAAGGCGGAAATATTTGGGCGGCGGCGTCTCGCGGAAATCGTCCTGCTCGATGTAGAGGACTTTCGAGAAGGGGACTTTACGCGTCCCCGCGGACGGGTCTTCGGGGTTGTTGACCGCGTCCATTTCTTCGACCTGCCCTTCGGGATAGTTGTCAATGACCAGTTTGAGCGGGCGTAGGACGGCCATGCGCCGCAGGGCGTGTTTGTTCAAGTCGTTGCGGATGACGGCTTCGAACTGCGCCATTTCCACGTAACTGTCGTTCTTGGTTTCGCCGAGTCCCGTCACGAAGTTGACGATGGCTTCGGGCGTGACGCCGCGGCGCCTCAGTCCGCGCAGGGTGGTGAGACGCGGGTCGTCCCAGCCGCGCACGATCCCCTCTTCGACGAGTCTCCGCACCTTGCGTTTTGACATCATCGCGTAGGTCAGGTTAAGGCGCGTGAATTCGATCTGGCGCGAGGGGAAGGCCTCCAGTTTTTGCAGGAACCACTCGTAGAGCGGGCGGTGGATGATGTACTCGTTGGAACACAGCGAGTGGGTGACGCCCTCCATCGAGTCGTTCTGTCCGTGCGACCAATCGTACATCGGGTAGATGTGCCACTTGTCGCCCGTGCGGTGGTGATGCGCGTTCATAATGCGGTACATGACGGGATCGCGCAGCAGGATGTTGGGATGCGCCATGTCAATTTTGGCGCGCAGGACGCGGCTGCCCTCGGCAAATTCGCCGTTCTTCATGCGTTCCAGCAAATCGAGATTTTCTTCGACGGAGCGGTTGCGATAGGGCGAGTTGACGCCCGGCTTGAGCGCGGACTCGGTCTCGCTCCACTTCGTACCCTTCGGCAGGGTCCCGCGCGACGCGCTCATCTCCTCCTGGGTCTGGTCGTCCACGTAGGCGAGTCCCATTTTGACGAGTCTCACCGCCCAGTCGTAGAGCAGGTCGAAGTAGTCGGAGGCGTAGGTCTCCTTTGCCCACTGAATTCCCAGCCAGGCCGCGTCCTCCTTGATGGCGTCCACGAACTCGGTCTCTTCCTTGGACGGGTTGGTGTCGTCGAAGCGCAGATAGAGTTCGCCGCCAAATTCCTGCGCGGTGAAGTAGTCAATCAAAAAGGCTTTGACGTGCCCGATGTGGAGGTAGCCGTTTGGCTCGGGCGGCAGGCGCGTGCGGACGTAGTTGAAGCGTCCGCTTTTCAGGTCTTCGGCGACGGCTTCACGGATGAAGGCAGGGATTTTGCTGGCGGTTTCTTCGGTCATTTTGTTTCCTTTGTACCGCAATTATAACAAACGCCCGGCGGTTCTTTGGCGCAAAGGGTTTTTGTGTCTTGGCGGTTTTGCGTAAAAGGGATTCCGCAAGTTTTACTTGCTGCTTTCCCGAAGTAGAACTTCGGGATTCCAAATTTTCATCATTCGGAGGCGCTCCCCCGTTCATGCTTTGCAAAAGCCATGATGAAAGCGCGTTCCGCCCTTGCCCGAAACGGACGGGCGTGCTAAAATACCGCCCGCTGGAATAGTGGGGGCTCGTCTAATGGCAGGACGACTGACTCTGGATCAGTTAGTAGAGGTTCGAATCCTTTGCCCCCAGCTTGAAAAGACTCCCAACCGGGAGTCTTTTCATTGAGCGGTTCGGATCCCCATTCAGGGGACGATGTCCTTTGTCTCCAGCTTGAAAAGACGCCCAACCGGGAGTCTTTTCATCGGTTTGCGTTCGGTTTGCGTTATCCCAAAGACTTGACACTGCAAGTAATCGGTGCTAACCTTCCAAAAAAACGCCTAACTTGGATTTAGGCCTCGCGACTGTCCGGGCGGATCGTCCAAAGAAACTGGCGCGCCGTTCGACGCGCCAGCAGGCTGTTAGAGGGTCTGCGCTTTTTCTCCGCGACGGAACCACGTTGTCCATTCGCGGTTCTGCCATACCACCAGCAGGGGCGCGGCGATGAAGATGGACGAGTAAGTTCCGCTGAGCAGGCCGACGAGGAGGATAACGGCGAATTCGCGCAGGGTGATCCCGCCGAAAAGGGCCAGGGCCAGGAGCATGAATTCGACGGTCATCAATTGGGTGTTGATGGAGCGCTGCAGGGTCTGGATGATGGAATGGTTGGCGAGCGTCTCGAAGGGCAGGCGGCGATAGATGGACGAGTTCTCGCGGATGCGGTCGAAGACCACGATCTTATCCTGCACCGAAAAGCCGATGACGGTCAGCAGCGCGGTCAGGAAGAGCGCGTCCACCTGCCAGCCCCAGAATGTTCCGCCGATGGCGGTGACGGACATGACGATGGCTACGTCGTGGGCCATGGCGACGATGGCGGTGATGCCGTAGCGGAAGGCATGTTCGAGGCCGCGGAAGGTGAAGGTGATGTAGATCACCACGGCCAGCGCGGCGATGCCCACCGCCAGGGCGGCGCGTTTAGCCACCTGTTCGCCGATGGACGGGCCCACGCTGTCGAATTTCTCGACGGTCAACTCTCCGAATTTTTCCTTGAGGGCGCTTTGGATTTCCCTGCTGGAGGCTTCGTCCAGGAAGGAGGAGCGGACCTGGATCGTCCCCGCGCCGGTCGTCTGCACCTGGGCGTCTTTCACGCCGAGGCTTTCGTAGACGGCCACCACGTCGGCGGGCGCGGGCTGTTCGCCCGAGAAACGCACCTCGAGGATCGAGCCGCCCGTGAAGTCGATCGAGAGCGGCAGGCCGTTGAGCGCGATGAGGATCATCCCTGGAACGATGATGAGCAGGGAGATGGCAAAGTACCAGTAGCGTTTTCCGAGAATGTTCATGTGTTTCTCCCTAAAGACCAAACCATTTCAAGTTTTCGTCGCCGGGTTTAATGACTTTGAGGACGAGGTTGAGCAGGGTGCGGGTGACGAGGATGGCGGTGAAGAGCGAAATTCCCACGCCGAGGGCCAGGGTCAGCGCGAAGCCTTTGACGATGGTCGCCCCAAAGGATGAGCCGAACCAGAACAGGATGATGGAAGTGATGATGGTGGCCAGGTTCGAGTCGCGGATGGAGGACCAGGCGCGCGTCCAGCCCAGGTCAACCGCGTTGCGGAGGGTGCGCCCGGCGCGCAGTTCTTCCTTCATGCGCTCAAAGATGAGGATGTTGGCGTCCAGGGCCGCGCCGGTCGAAAGCAGGAAGCCCGCCACGCCCGCCAGAGTCAGGGTGATGGGGATGTACTTGAAGACGGCAAAGGCGATCAGGCCGTAGATAATGATGGACACATCCGCTAAAATACCGGGCAGGCGGTAGTAGATGCCCATGAAGAGGAAGACAATGATGATGCCGACCAGCCCGGCGATCAGGGATTTCTCCAGCGAGTCCTGGCCGAGGGTTGGACCGACCACGCGGCTTTCCACGATCTTGAAGGGGATTGGCAGGGAGCCGTAGCGCAGTTGGATGGCCAGCGTGTTGGCGGCTTCGTTGGTGAAATCGCCGGTGATCTGGCCGCTTCCGCTCGTGATGGGCTCGTTGATTTGAGGCGCCGAAATGACCGTTTTATCGAGGACGATCCCAAGATATTGCTGGCTATGAGTGGAAGTGTGGTCGCTGAAAATCACCGCGCCTTCCGCGGTGAGCGTAAAATCAATGGCGTTGCGTCCATAGGCGTCTTTGGCGACCAGCGCGGAGGCGATCTTATCCCCAGTCATTACGGTGTGATAGATGATCGGCTGGGCCGGGTCGGCGTTGTTCAGGTCGGTCGCGACGCCCCCGTCCACGTCGGTCTGGACGACCGTCCCGGCGGGGACTCTGGTGTGGCCGAAATCCACGAATTCGAGGCGTCCCGTCTCGCCGAAACTGGCCTTGATCGAATCGGGATTCGCGGCGTCGGGAAACTCGCCGACGATCCGGTTGCTGCCCGCCACCTGGAGCACGCTTTCATTGACCCCGAGCGCGTTGGTGCGATTCTCCAGAATTATGCGGGCGGTTTCCATTTGCTCTTTCGTGATGACCGTGCCTTCGGGAACGTCCGCTTCAAGCACGACCTGCAGGCCGCCGCGCAGGTCGAGGCCGAGTCTCGGGCTGACGTCGCGGCTCCACAGGGGCTTCTGGGTGAAGGGGTTGGTGATGCTTATCTTCTGATTGAAGTCGATCCAGACCGCCAGGACGACAACCAGAACGATCAAAATTACTCTGTTCGTTAGATTTCTCATGCGCTGAACTCCACTCACAAAAATGCCTGCGGCTGGCAGGCGACGGAAGATTATACTACGGGAATTCCGATTTCTGGCTTACGGATTTGGCTGGAACGTGGACAGAAAATCCAGCGCTCGCGCCGCCACTTCGCCGGGCGTCAGCGAGTCGGTGTCCACGATCAAGTCCGCGCGTGCGAGGGCGTGGGCGAGACGGCGCTGCTGCTCGGCGTAATCGGCTTCGCTCCAGTTAAGTGTCCGCCGCGCCGAGCAGACGGGGAAGGAGGCCTGGAGGAAGATCAAAACGTCGGGATCGCTCATCCGCCTCCACATGTCCTGAACGTGGGAATGTTCCTGCGCGATGTGACGGCAGACGAAGCCGCGGGCTTCGAGCGCGGCGATCAGCGTGGACTTCCCCGATCCGCACGGGCCAACGACGCCGACGACGAATCTATCCGACGGCATGGCCGGGGGCTTTCGACGCCGCGCCGGAGCCGCGCCGGGCGTTCATGCGATGGGCAGGCGTACGCTCATGCGCCGCGCCTGGTCGGCGGCGTGCGGCGTCACTTTCACCGCCACCACGCTGATATCGTCCACGGGGCGGCCGTCGTCCAGGTGGACGGCGTGCGCCAGCAGCGTGTCCGCGATGATCTGTGGATCGGGCGACTCTTCGTCGTCGAGCATGGACTGGATCACGGTGCGGACTTCCATCGGCTGGCCGCGGCGCTTCCCGGCGTGTTCCAACCCGTCGGTGTAGACGATGATGACGAGGCCCGGTTCGATGTCGATTTCTGTGATGACCGGCCGCGTGTCGCGCGCGGCGCCGAGCGGAACGCTTTCAGTCGAGGCGCTGTCCAGCTTCCCATCCCGGCAGATGAAGGTCGCGCAGGGGTTGTTGCGCGTCAGGACGATGGTGTTCGTGTGCAGGTCCACCGAGACGATGTTCAGCGTGCAGGAGACTTTGCC
>ERZ795060.4860-NODE-4860-length-11073-cov-4.696497_pt1 | contig 11073 bp, 5 predicted proteins | sample MGYA00375144_ERZ795060 | MGnify/ENA primary metagenome ERZ795060 (study PRJEB30189, sample SAMN05720157) | activated sludge metagenome | isolation source: anaerobic digester from wastewater treatment plant | place: Japan | collected 2015-05-15 ... | reverse complement strand
GGTGGCACATCGTCGCTCGCAGTCGTTCCGTACCACGAACTGCTGCACCGATTCGAGGCGCGGCGCTCGGCGCTCCGGGCCCGGCGCGGAGGGGCGGGCTCAACCGCGGGCACCGGCGATCGCCTGCGCGCGGCCCGAGCGATCGACACGTTCCTCGACTTCGCGCCGGGCGACTACGTCGTGCACCGGGACCACGGCATCGGCGTCTTCAGGGGCCTGAGGGTCATGCAGGCCCGGCGCGTCAAGGCCGCGGGCCCCGTGACGCTCCCCTCCGAGCGCCCGCGCAAGAAGCGCGACGCCCGCGGCGGGGGCGGGCCGGACGCCGGCGACGGCACGCAGATGGGCGAGGAAGAGTTCCTGACGATCGAGTTCGCGGGGCGATCGCAGATCCACGTCCCCGCGGGCAAGATCGACCACGTGCAGAAGTACGTGGGCGGGCTGGGGGCCAGGAGCGCCCCGGCGCTCTCGACGCTCGGCGGCACGCGTTGGAGGCGCCAGAAGGAGCAGGTCGCTGAGAGCGTCAAGGACCTCGCGGGCGAGCTGCTGCGCATCCGGGCCGCGCGCGAGCACCTGCCGGGCACGCGCTTCCCCGACGACACGCGCTGGCAGCAGGAGTTCGAGGGCGAGTTCCCGTTCGAGGAGACGCCGGACCAGCTCGCGGCGCTGAGCGAGATCAAGCGTGACATGCAGACGCAGCGCCCCATGGACCGCCTGCTCTGCGGCGACGTGGGCTTCGGCAAGACCGAGTTGGCGATCCGCGCGGCGTTCAAGGCGTGCGAGTTCGGGAAGCAGACGGCGGTGCTCGTGCCGACGACCGTGCTCGCCGAGCAGCACGAACGCACGTTCAAGGCCCGCTTCGCGGACTACCCGTTCCGCGTCGAGTCGATCTCCCGGTTCAAGACGCCCCAGGAGATCAACCGGATCCTGGCCGACCTGCGCAAGGGCTCGGTCGACGTGATCATCGGCACGCACCGCCTGCTGAGCAAGGACGTGAAGTTCGCCGACCTGGGCCTGGTGGTGATCGACGAGGAGCAGCGTTTCGGCGTCGAGCACAAGGAACGGCTGCTGTCGCTGCGCATGACGGTCGACGTGCTCACGCTCAGCGCCACGCCGATCCCGCGCACGCTCCACCTGTCGATGCTGGGCCTGCGCGACATCTCGAGCCTCACCACGGCGCCGGTCGACCGGCGCGCCGTCGTCACCGAAGTCATCCCCTACAACGCCCGGCGCGTGCAGCAGGCGATCGCGCGCGAACTCTCGCGCGGCGGGCAGTGCTACTTCGTCCACAACCGCGTCTACGACATCGTCTCCGTGGCCGACGAGATCCAGAAACTCGCGCCCGACGCACGGATCGTCGTCGGCCACGGCCAGATGCCCGACCACGAGCTCGAGGAGGTCATGCTCCGGTTCATGCGCGGGCCGGGCAAGGACGGCGCCGACATCCTCGTCTCGACCACGATCATCGAGTCGGGCATCGACATCCCGACGGCGAACACGATGTTCATCAACCACGCCGACAAGTTCGGCCTGGCCGACCTGCACCAGCTGCGCGGACGCGTCGGGCGCAGCAAGCACCGCGCTTACTGCTACCTGCTGCTCGACCCCGAGCGCCACATCCCGGAGAAGAGCGTCAAGAGGCTCAAGGCCATCGAAGAGTTCTCGATGCTCGGGGCGGGGTTCAAGATCGCGATGCGCGACCTGGAGATCCGCGGCGCGGGCAACATCCTGGGCCCCGAGCAGAGCGGGCACATCGCCGCCGTCGGCTACGAGATGTACTGCCAGCTGCTCGATCGCGCGGTCAAGGAACTCAAGCACGAGCGCACCGAGACCGCCAGCGAGACGACCATCGAGATCGGCGTCACGGGGCTCATCCCCAAGACCTACATCCCCTCGGACCAGCGCCGCATGGAGGCGTACCGGCGCATCGCGCTGGCGCAGAGTGTCGGCGAGGTGCAGCGCGTCGAGACCGAACTGCGGCAGGCCTACGGCCCGTTCCCCCCCGGCGGCGGGGTCGACCGCCTGCTGCAACTCGCGACGCTCCGCGCCGCGTGCTCGGCGTTGGGGGTGCGCTCGGTGGGCCTGCGCGAAAAGGACGTGCTGCTGCGGGTGCGGAGCGAGAACGCCCAGGAGGTCGCCTCGATGCTCGCGACGCCCGCCGGGACGGGTACTTCGAGTTCCGGCACGAACAACGACCGCGGCAGGAGCGTTGGTGTGGGCGGAACAAGCGAAGCGGGAGGCGGAGGAGGCGGGGGGGCGCAGGTGACGCTCTTGCCGCCCGCCGCCACCGACACCGACAAGGCCCACTTTGAAATCTACTACCGCCCGCCCCAAAACTACCTCATCCAGCCGCTGTCACTCTTGGCGGTGCTTCGTGCTCGGCTCGCGTCGACCAGCGGGGTCTCGTTGACTTCCCCGCCTTCACAGCCGGCTCCGGCGACAGCGGCCAATCCGGCCAAGCCACCCATCGGCGTTCCGGTGATCACGCGGCCGCCGACCTCCCGATAGAGACCCAGCCCATGCCCCGACTCGTCGCGCGACTCATCATCTCGGTTTGCATGCTCCCGATCCTCGCGGCGTGCTTCGGATTCTCCGTCATGCTCGCCGAAGAGTTCGTGAGCCGCTGGGTCCCGTGGAGTGAGCGTGACACCTACACCGTCGGGGCGATCCTGGCCGTGCTGGTCGGATGGGGCCTCGTAGGGCTCGGACTCTTTTGGCTGACATGGCGAAAGGTGGTCTGCTGGAACCAGGCCCGGAAAGAACGCACGCTGCGCGGCATCGTGTACGGATACCTCCTCACGGGCGCATCGGCAGCGATGAGCCTGCTCGTCCTGCCCTTCCCGGAGGTCGGCGGACCGGTGAGCTGCGTGCTGGTAGCACTGGCGCCGGCGCTGATCCTCATCTTCTGGATGTTCGCGTGGACCGAATCGCCGCGCGAGCGGGCCAAGCGCCTGGGCGTCGAAAACCTGCGCCGCGTGCTGTGCCCCAACTGCAAGTACGACCTGTCGGGCCTGACGAACCTCTCGTGCCCCGAGTGCGGGCACCACTACACGCTCGGGACGCTCATCGAAGAGACCCGCAAGCGCGAGGTGCCGACTTCGCTGGAATGAGTGCGTCGGGTTGTTCGAAGCGCCGACGCCCGGAGGCCACGCGGCTCAGCCGACTTCGCGCTTCTGGAACAGCGCCACGGCCAGGCTCAGGAAGGCGCCGATCATCAGCAGGGCGTACAACGCGACCAGGCCCAGGTGCCGCGGCGGGATGTCCTGGTGCTGGGTCACGGCGTCGGTAAGCCAGAAGAACTGCATGTTCGGCACCGCGCCCCACGCCGCGAGGAAGGGCCTGCTCACGCGTGTCGGCTTGAGGAACACATAATCGCCCGGGCGGGGCACGCGCGAGGCGATCTTCACCCCGTCCTCCTCACCCGCGCCGACGCGGATGAGCCGGATTTTCTTCTTCTCGACGCTCTCGACGACCAGGGCCGCGGGCGTCTTGCGGTCGGCGACCTGGTTCATGTCCTTCAGATCGCCCTTGAAGGGCGTGTAGGGGCTTGTCGCCAGGAACAGCCCGCTGGGGTTGGGGCCGTAATAGAACGGCGAACCGACCCGGATCGGGGTCCGCGGCTCGAGCTCGAGCACGACGTCGTACTCATCCGAGTTGTTCTGGAGTGCCGGACGGCTGGGCATCACCGGCGAACCGCTCTCGATCCGGGCGATGGGCGTGTTCTGCACCGCGCGACGACCCAGGAAATGGTTGGACGAGAGCCCCAGCACGAGCGCCGCCGAGCAGATCACAATCGTCATCACCTGGCCCAGGCGCGCCGACGCCGCCGTCGCGATCGCCGTCATGACCAGTTGCGAGAGCAGGATCGCCACGCAGGTCATCATGATCTGCGGCTTGAGGTCCGTCGCCAGCGGCTGGATGTGCCACTTCTTGCTGACCATCAGCACCAGCACGTAGGCCAGCAGCATGAGAGGGCACAGGAGCAGCGTCGTCGTCTGCGAGAACACCCACCCGTAGAAGTAGTTGCCCCACGTGCCCACGCCGAACGCGACGACGACGGCGGCGAACGAGAAGACGAGCACCGGCTGGTCCACCGTGTCGCCGGCGGTCATGAGCACGCCGTGCCGCACGCCCAGGAGCGCAAACAGCAGGATCGTCACCATCGCGATGGCGATCGCCGTCGCGACCCCGAGGTACTTGCCCAGCACCACCGAGGGACGCGGCACGGGCTTGCTCACGACCGTCAGCACGGTCTTGCGCTCGATCTCCTTCGAGATCACGCTCGTCGCCAGGAACGCCGCCAGGAGCATCCCGATGAGCATCGCCATGCCCAGCGACAGCCCCAGCATCATCTGGTCGTCGCTCGACACCTCCGCCGACTCGGTGTAACCCATGCTGAACGCGGCGGTCCAGGTCGTGAAGACCTGGAAGACGCCCGCCAGCGCCACCAAGATGAAGTAGATCGGCTGACGAACGCTCTCGAGGAACGTGTTGCGGGCGATGGTGAAGATGACGCCGAGCATGGGTGGGGGAGAAGGTACCTTGGCGGCCGGCGGCGCGGGGCGCGAAACCGGTGAGCGAATCGACAGCGCAAAACTCGCCCGAAGGGCGTTCAGAATCCGGTCAAATCCATCGTAAGATCATTGGCAACAGAGGCTTAGGTGATCTTTTCCGATCGCCCGATTTCACCGATAGCCGGCCGATCTCCGCCAACCGCGAGCGCCGACGAACATAGCGACCTTTCCGTCGTACATCAACGTGCGGCGGAGCGACCCGGTTCGCTTTCGCGGCGCGCTCCGATTGGACTCTCCGGCCTGTCTCGCGCAGAATGGTCCCCACTCGCCTCTCGACCGGATCCTGTTCGTGCCGCTCTCTCGGACGTCTTCGAACTGCTCAGAGTTCGTCCTTGATCGCGGCAAGGTTCGTCGGGTCGAAAGGAATCCGGTTCGAGTCACTTTGAACGGGACGAGCGCGGGCGCGCGGGATCGAGAGGCACAGCCGGACGCCGCCGCCGTTTCGACACAGACTGGATAGCGAGAGAGGGATGGGGCCGGGGGAGTGAGGTTCCGCTGAGATGACGATGCCTTCCGACTCCGCGCCGCACTCGCACGCCTCCTCGCACTCCGCCGCCCCGGGCGGTCCGGCGCGCACAGGGTCGGCGGCCCAGGCGCCCGCCTCGGCCTACGCCCGCGCAAGCCGGACATCGCTTCTGGGCCTGGCGCTGCAGGTCGTTCTCGGCCTGGCCCTTCTGATCTACGCCTTCCTCGCCAAGGACCGCACCGCGTTCAGCGGCGCGACCTTCGTGCTGCTCATGGGCATCCCGTGGATCGTGCTGGCGATGCTCTTCGACCAGCACCGGCGTGAGCGTCTGGAGGCGATGGAGGAGCAGGCGATCCTCAGCGCCGGCCAGAACGCCTCGGCGTTCGGCGACGCCGCCCAGGAACTGCGCGTGGCGCACAAGCGCCTGGGGTGGATGCACCGCGTGCTCGTGCCGGCGGTCTCGCTGATCCTGGCGCTGGCGCTGGGCGGCGCCGGGGCCGCGTTCTTCACGTTCCACAAGAAGTACGTCGACGAAAACTTCGTGCAGACGCACTTCGGGTGGGCGCTGGCGCTGGGGGTCATCCTCGGCGTGGTGGGCTTCATCTTCGCCCGCTTCATCGCCGGGATGTCGAAGGTGCCGCACTGGTCGAACCTGCGTGGCGGGGCCGGCTCGGCCGTCGCCGCGTCGCTCGTGGGCGTCGGGCTGGGGGTGGCGCACTTCGCGGCCTATTTCAACGCCGACCTGCCCGCGCGCTACCTCCACCTGGTGTACCCGAGCGCGATGGTGCTCATCGGCGTCGAGATCATCCTGAACATCCTGCTGGGGCTGTACCGCCCGCGTGCTGCGGGCGAGATGCCGCGCCCCGCGCTCGACTCGCGCCTGCTCTCGTTCATCGCGACGCCCGACCGTCTGGCCAAGTCGATCGGGGAGGCGCTGAACTACCAGTTCGGCTTCAACGTGACCGACTCGTGGTTCTACCAACTGGTGGCGCGCTGGCTGGGCGTGCTTGCCTGCGTGGGGCTCGTGGTCGTCTGGCTGATGACCTCCCTGGCGATCGTGCAGCCCAACGAGCAGGGGATGATCCTGCGCTTCGGCAAGCCGCGGACCGACACGCTCCAGCCCGGGCTCTACGTCAAGGCCCCGTGGCCCATCGACGTGCTCGAGACCATCGACGCGACCACCGTGCGCTCGGTGCAACTCGCCTCCGAGCCGCCCAAGGTCACGCGGAGCATCCTCTGGACCAACGACCACGGCGTCACCGAGACGTTCTTCGCGGTGCAGCCCAGCGATGCAGCCGGCCCGGCGCCCGAATCGATCATGAGCGGGCTTGGCCCCGCGGCGCCCGCCGATGGGGCGTCCGGTCCTCTGGCGGAGATGCCCGGCGCGGCCCGCACCGAGGCCGCCGCGCGCGACCTGGCGCTCGTCGCCGCCGAGGTCCCGCTGTACTACGTCGTCAGCGACTACGCCGAGTTCCGCAACCTCGTCGCCCCCGAGCACCGCGACCAGTTCCTGCGCGCCATCGGGCGTCGCGAACTTGTCGAGTTCCTCGCGACGCAATCGGTCGACGGCGTGCTCGGTGAGCGCCGCGCCGAGATCGGGCGGCAGATCGCGGATCGGATCAACAAGCGCCTCGCGCAGCTCAACGGGGGCAAGGGCGCGGGCGTGTCGGTCCGCTATGTTGCGCTCGTCGGCGTCCACCCCCCGCGCGAGACCGCGGGGATGTTCGAGTCGGTGGTCCAGGCGCGCCAGACGCGCATGACCAACCTCCAGGCCGCCCGCACCTTCGCCGACAGCGAGCTCATCAAGGTCGCGGGTTCGGTCGAGACGGCCCAGAAGATCGTGGGCCTGCTCGAGCAGTTCCAGACCGCCAGCGAGCAGGCCCGGAACCAGGCCGCCGGGCCCGCGTCCGCGGGCGCTCAGGAAGCCGCGAAGAAGGCCGCCGATCTCGAGCACCGGGCGGCGGAGATGCTGCTGGCGGGCAAGGGGACCGCGGCCGACTTGCTGACCGAAGCGAGCGCGGCGCGCTGGGTGCGGCACATGGACGCGCGAATCCCCGCCGAGCGCTTCGCGTCGCGCCTGGCCCTTTTCAACGCTTCGCCGAAGGTCTATCGGGCGCAGATCTACTTCGACACGCTCAAGGAGGTCCTGGGCAAGTCGCGTGTCTTCATCGTCGCCGACGACGAGAACAAGGTGGAGATCCGCCTGAACGCGGAGGATTCGAACCTCAGCAACCAGCTCTTCGACGCCCCCAAGGCGATCGGGGAGCCCAAGTGAATCGGCGGCGCGCGGACGCCCGGGGTCGGCGGGGGACAAGGACGGCTGAAGATCGGACGCAACGGGAGCAGATGCCTTGAACAAGATCATTCGATATGTCGTCGTGGGCGTGGTCGTGCTGGTGTTCGTCGCCGCGCTGACGACCTACACCGTCCGGTTCAACGAGACGGCGGTGGTCTCGACCTTCGGGCGCGCCGACGAGAACTCGGTCGTGAAGGAAGAGGGCCTGCGGTTTATCTGGCCGTACGTGCAGCGCGTGACGAAGTACGACAAGCGCGCCCGGTACATCGAGACCAACCCGGAGACGGCGCAGACGCGCGAGAAACGCCAGCTCATCGTGACGGTGGGCCTGACGTGGCGTGTCGCCGACCCGCTCAAGTTCTACCGCGCCATGTCCGGGCGGGGCCCCAGCGCCAAGGACCACTACCAGTTCGCCGAGGACCTGCTCAAGACGCGCCTGCGCGGCACGATGGGCGAGGTCGGGCAGATGGCCTTCGACCAGATCCTCTCCGCCAGCCCCGAGGGCTCGCGCCTGAGCGACCTGGAGGCCAGGATGCTCCAGGCCGTCAAGGGGGGCTCGGGCAACGACCAGTCGCTGGCCGAACTCGGCATCGAGCCGCTGTCGGTCGGCGTCGTGCAGTTGGCCCTCCCGTCCGACACGTCGAAGAAGGTCATCGACGCCATGAACAAGGCGCGCGAGGCGATCAGCAACGCCGTCGTGACGCAGGGCGCCAGCGAGGCGGCGACGATCCGCTCGCGCGCCACCAGCGACGCGCAGCGCATCACCAAGTTCGCCGAGCGCCTGGCCGAGAGCATCCGCGCCCAGGGTGACCAGGAGGCGCAGGTGTACGTGCGCCAGCAGAACGAGGACCCCGACCTGGCGGTCTTCCTGCGGACGATGGAGTTCATGCGTTCGTCGCTCGGCTCGTCGACGACGCTCGTCCTGCCGACGTCCATGCCCGGGATGGAGTGGTTCCGCCCCGACGCGCTGAAGCGCATGAGCAACAGCGGCATCCCGGGGCTGAACTTCACGAACCTGCCCGCGGTCTCCGACGACCCCAAGGGCACGGCGCACGCTGCGCAGCAGGAGGGCACGCGATGAGCGAGCCGATGAACCCCTCCCCGACCAACGAACGCGACCCGGTGCGCCGGCAGCGCTCCGCGGGCGCGAGCGTGCGCCTGCGCGATCAGGCCGGCGCCGACCCCTCGACCCTTGGCGCCGCCGATGACGGCATCACCGACCCCGCCACCAGCAGCCTCGCCGATGCGCTCCGCATCACGTACCGCCTGCTGCAGTACGCGATGATCGTCGTCTTCGCGCTCTTTCTGTTCTCCGGCGTTCAGCAGATCAACGAGTCGGAGCGCGGCATCAACCTGACGTTCGGCAAGGTCGTCGGCACCGACCTGCCCCCGGGCTTCCGCTTCTCCTACCCGGCGCCCGTGGGCGAACTCATCAAGGTGCCCACGGCCAACGAGCCGCTCGAACTGCGCAAGGAGTTCTTCTTCAACCTCTCCGAGACGGAGGAGTCGAGGATGACCACCGACCCCAACGGCGTGCAGGCGCTCGCGGGCGGCGGGGGCGACTCCCTCGACCCCGACGTCGACGGCATGCTGCTGCTGGGAGACGGCTCCATCGCGCACGCCCGCGTGAAACTGACCTACAAGCGGGCGAACATCGTCAAGTACGCCGCGGCGATCAACTCCGACAACAACCGTGAGCAGGAGAAGAAGATCGTCACCGCCGCGGTCCGCCGCGGGCTGATCCAGACCGCCGCCACCATCACGATCGATGAGTTCCTGACCAAGCAGCTCAACCCGGCGCTGCGCAACGGGGACGAGCGGAGCCTGGACACGGCGGCCCGCGACGCGGCCCAGAAGATCCTCAACTCGCTCGACTCGGGGATCGAGATCGGCGAGTTCACGATCCTCTACCCGACCCCGCCGCGCCGGGTCATGCCCGAGTTCAACCGCGTGACCAGCGCCAGCACCGAGGCCAAGAAGGCCATCGAGGACGCCAACGCGTTCCGCAACGACAAACTCGTGGAGGTGGCGGGCGAGGCGGCCCCGGCGATCCTCGGGGCGATCGACGGGTACGAGAAGGCCCTGAGCACCAGCGACGCCGCGCAGGCCAAGAAGATGCTTGACCAGATCGACGCGCTGCTGTCGGGAGAGCGCCCGGCGGGCTGGCAGGGCGAGACGGTGCCCGTGGTGACCGGTGAGGTGACGACGATCCTGGACGACGCGCGCCAGTACCGGGCGACGATCGCCAGCCGCGCCCGGTCCGACCTGGCCGTGTTCAACGCCAAGCGGGAGACGTTCCGTGCCAACCCGCGGGTCATGGTGGCGGGCGAGTGGACATCCGCCTTCGGGGCCTTCCTGTCGCGTCCGGACGTCCAGACGCTGCTGCTCCCCCCCACCGCCGAGCGGATCGTGATGCAGATCAACCGCGACCCGCGGATTGCCCGCAAGATCGAACAAGACCGCAACGCTCGGGAGTATGAAGAGGCGGAGAAGGAGCGCCAGCGCCGCATGGAGCGCAGCCGCTTCCAGGAGAAGTTCGACGCGGAGACGCACAAGGTCGGCCAGTGACCGTGCGGCGCACCGCGGGGCCGGCCCCCGGTGCGAGCGATGGATGCGGGGCGGGATTCTTTGAGGACGGGTCGAACGACCCTCGCGGAACGACCATGGTCCAAACTCTCGACAGCGCGGCACAACCGGGCGCGTCCGGCGCGCCCAAGCCCGGCGAAAACGTCGTCGTGGTCCAGAAGCTCAACAAGGTGTTCAAGGACTTCTGGATGCGCTCGCGCGTCCGCGCGGTGAACAACGTGTCGTTCGAGATCCGGCGGGGCGAGGTCTTCGGCCTGCTCGGCCCCAACGGCTCGGGCAAGAGCACGACGATCAAGATCCTGCTGGGCCTTCTGCACAAGACCAGCGGGCTCGTGAGCGTCTTCGGGAAGCTCCCCAGCGACGTGGTCGTGAAGGAGCGGATCGGCTACCTGCCGGAAGAGTCGTACCTCTACCCGTTCCTCAACGCGCGCGAGACGCTCGAGTACTACGCCAAACTCTTCGGGCTCGACGCCTCCATCCGCAAGCGCCGCATCGACGAACTGCTCGAGATGGTCGGCCTCACCGCGGTGCAGCACCGACCGGTGCGCGAGTACTCCAAGGGCATGCAGCGGCGCATCGGCCTGGCCCAGGCCCTTATCAACGACCCCGAACTGCTCATCCTCGACGAGCCGACCACCGGGCTCGACCCGATCGGCACCCGCCAGGTGAAGGACCTGATCGTCGAACTGGCCCGGCGCGGCAAGACGATCCTGCTCTCGAGCCACCTGCTCGGAGACGTCGAGGACTGCGTGGACCGGCTCGTGATCCTCTACGGCGGCAAGATCCAGGCCGAGGGCACGTGCGACGAACTGCTCGAGGCCCGCGACCGCACGATCATCGAGAGCGAATCCCTCGACGACGCCACCGTCGCCGAGATCGACGCCGTCATCCGCCGACGCAGCATGGGCGAGAAGGCCATCGCCCGCGTCTCGCGCCCGCGTCAGCGCCTCGAAGAACTCTTCATCGACATCGTCGACCGCGCCCGAGCCGTAAACCTCGAAACCTCCGGCGCGCAGCACGGCGGTACGACCGCGGCGTTCCTCAAGGGCGACGGCGCCTCGGGCGATGAACTCATCGCGTCCCTGGTCGCGGAAGGACGCAAGGACGAGGGCCATCCGGCGGGCGGGGCCGCCGCCGCGGCCCAGGCCCAGGCA
>ERZ795060.4858-NODE-4858-length-11077-cov-8.444293_pt1 | contig 11077 bp, 8 predicted proteins | sample MGYA00375144_ERZ795060 | MGnify/ENA primary metagenome ERZ795060 (study PRJEB30189, sample SAMN05720157) | activated sludge metagenome | isolation source: anaerobic digester from wastewater treatment plant | place: Japan | collected 2015-05-15 ... | reverse complement strand
CCTTTCTTATAACCCTGTGGACATCATTTATCCCTATAAGAATACTCAGCCAGTCGGGTTTATAATAGATAACATCATCTTCCCATCTATCTTTAAGGTCTAAAACTGTATTGCCCGATATCCCTTTGTTGACAATCTCTATCTTCCTCTCAGGGTAATTGGCAATAAGAAGGTCTCTGAAAAGTTTTACATACCCGTTACCCAGTGGAGCAAATTCCCCCCTTCTTCCACAATCGGTAATGCTATCCCCTATAAACAATATCTTCTGTCTATCTTTTAAAACCATTGCGTCTCTCCTTTCATTTTAGCAGTTCTGCTGGAAATATGTTATCAAGACCCAGTATACAGTAAGGGTCAAATATCTTTTTTATCTTCGCCATCTCCTTCAACCCTTCTCTTCCGTACATAATTTCAAGCCATCTGTGTTTTATCTTCCCAATCCCATGTTCTGCTGCGACCGTACCCCCCAGGGAAAGTGCCTTCTTTACGCATATCTCGTAAATTTCTTTTGCCCTTCTTTTCTCTTCATCAGAAGAAGGGAAAAGGTTAAAATGCAGATGATTTTCCCCTATATGTCCGAATAGAATAGAGTGTATTTTCTCGCTTTTCATTATATATCTGTAAAATCCATACATCTCAGGAAAACTATCTTCAGGAACCGCTATATCCATTGCCACTTTGACAATCCCTATTTTTCTGAAGTATGCATTTATATTCTCCGGAAGACGATGTCTGAAATCAATAAGTTTTTCATAGTTTTTAACATCCTCAGCAAGCCAGGTATCAACTGCACCATATCTCTCTGAAATATCCAGCCACCTCTCTATCTCTTCGGTAGTAGCAATACTTTCTGCATATATCGCACAGGCGCCATCTGGAATTGCAGGAAAATCATTTTTCAAAAACTTTAAACTACCGCTATCAAAAAACTCTAACGAGAAAAGAGCATCTCCACACATCTTTTTTATTTGCTTCACAATAAGCGGTACTCCTTCTTCATCTTTTAAGAAAACTATAACAATAAATCTTGGTGGAAGCGCCTCTATTAAAGAGACCTGCACCTCTGTAATGACGCCCAGCGTCCCTTCAGAGCCAATTACAAGGTCTATCCCATCCATCCCTTCCTGAGAGAAATATCCTGCAGAACATTTTACAGGAGGTGTCCTGTAAGAAGGAAGTGGAACCTTAAAAATTCCGTAGTCAATTATCCCGTTGCTTTCATAGATATTATTCCTTTCTATCTGAAGTATCCTGCCATCTGTAAGAACCATCCTTATTTTTTTTACATATCTGCGCGTGGGACCAAATCTGAAACTGTATTCTCCAGAAGCATTTGTGGCAACATTTCCACCTATAAAGGCAGTCCTTTCTGTAGGAAAAGGTGGATAAAAAAGGCCCTCCACTTCTATCAGTTTAAGGAATTCATCAATTACAACGCCTGCCTGTAATGTAGCAGATTTTTCTTCTTTATCTATCTTGGGTATTCTGTTAAACTTCTCCATAGAGATGATAACACCATCCCTCGGTATTCTGCCTCCAACAGTTCCTGTTCCACCGCTTGATATGGTAACAGGTATACTATTTTTTGCACAATCAGTCAGTATATATATAAGGTCTCCCTCATCCTCAGGGATATATAGCTTTTCGGCATTACCCTCACGGAAGTTGGATGCATCCTCCAGGTATGTAAGTATCTCTTCTCTCCCTGCCTTCACTATCATCTACCTTCTCCTTTAATCCCTATAAGTGTTATCCTGTTTTTGTTGCAGAGAGCCACTGTCTTTAAACGATCAAATATAATGCTCCTGCTCGACTCAACAGCAATTACTCTGGCTTCTGCATCTCTAAGAACCTCTATTGTGTGAGGTCCTATAACAGGTATATCAAATCTTTCATCTTTATATCTTCCTGCTATCTTAACCACAACAAACTCATTACAGTACATTCCTGCCCGTCTTATCATCTCATCTGTTCCCTCTACCCCCTCAACGGCAATTATTACACCGCTCTTTACAGCAACAGATTGTCCAGCTCTGTATTTTATAATATCTGTGAGAAACCTAACTCCCGTCTCTATATCTTCTTCTTCACCCTGCCGTAAAGGTATGTCTGTATAGAGTTTTTCTTCCGCAAGTTCATCGCATAAAATATCTGTGAGGGGCTCTACATCTATATCTTCTTTTTTGAGAAAAGAGACCAGGTCTGTGAGGATTCTCTCACCGTATAGAGGTTTATCACCTTTTAAAAATATATCAGACGAAGAGTGCATCTCTTTAAAAATAATCTCGGGAGGAATTCTTCCTATAAAGACCAGTTTTTTTATTTTTTCTTTTTTAAGATATCCTAAAATACCTGTTACATCTCCCGGCTGGAAGGTTTGCGACACAGCAAAATGACATGGAGCAAAAGAAATTGGATATACTTTTATTCCTTTACCCTTGAGTTTTTTATAAACATATTCAGATAATTCATCATTACTTATAAAAAGTCCTGTGCGTTCTTTTTCCATTTCAGAATATTGTTATCTTGCAATACCACGACTGGAGTTTTTGATAAAATCCATCATACAGGAAATCTCTTCTGTCCTTTCCACTCTTTCCAGTTCTGCCATTGCTTCTGACACATTAAGTCCGGACCGGAAGAGTATCTTATATATCTCTTCTATGTGCTCTATCTTTTCAGAAGGAAAATTTTTCCTTTTCAACCCTATCTTATTAACTCCGTGAGGGACAGCAGGATGGCCATCTGCGATAACAAAAGGAACTATATCCTTTGTAATTTTAGAGCACCCCCCTATGATGGAATATCTACCAATCCTGCAGAACTGATGTATACCAACAAGCCCGCCTATTATTGCAAAGTCATCAATCACCACATGTCCCGCAAGAGTTCCTCCATTTGCTATAATAACATTATTTCCTATCATACAATTATGTGCGATATGAACATATGCCATTATAAGATTATTATTGCCAATAACTGTGCTCTCTCCTTCTGATGTTCCTGTATTTATCGTAACAAACTCTCTTATTATGTTTCTCTCTCCTATTTTAAGATATGTCCTGCCTCCCTTATATTTCAGGTCCTGCGGAATGCTACCTATAACTGCACCTGTAAAAATCCGACAGCCCTCTCCTATCTCTGTATAACCCTGAATATGAACATAAGGACCTATCTTACATCCCTTATGAATTTTAACCTGTCCTTCAATAATGGAATAAGGTCCAATTTCCGTTGACTCATCAGGGTCTATAAAAACTTCCGGTGAGATAATTGAAGCAGGATGTATCTTTGCCATAAGTTAAACAAAAAGTTAAACCTACGAACTACCCTATCTTTAAGTGATGGCCACAGCAAGGAATTACCTATTCCTCTACTATGGTGGACATAAATATCCCTTCTGTAACAACATTACCATCCACAAATGCCTTTCCTTCAAGACGTGCAACCTTTCCTTTTGATTTCAAAACCTCTACCTGCAAAATAAGCTGACACCCGGGTCTTACTGCCTTCCTGAATTTTACATTTTCTATACTCATAAAATAAGCGAGTTTCCCTCTGTTTTCATCCCTGTGGAGCATTAACACCCCTCCAACCTGCGCCATCGCTTCTACAATTAACACCCCCGGCATTATAGGCCTTCCAGGAAAGTGTCCCTGAAAGAACCACTCATTCATACTTACATTTTTAACTCCTATCGCTTTATTATCATTTAATCCAACTATCCTGTCCACAAGTAAAAATGGGTATCTGTGGGGAATAATCCTGCATATATCTTCAGCATAAAGAACTCCGTCTCCGGAATAAATCTTATCCCCTGTATCTATTTTCTCTCTTTCCTGAAGACCCTTCATCTTTCTTATAAATCTTGTGTTCAATGAATGACCACTTTTTATCCCTATTATATGTCCTGTTATATAACAGCCAAAAAGGGCAATATCCCCTATAAGGTCGTTTATCTTATGCCTTACTGGTTCATCTTTAAATCTGAACTGGTTATCTATAGGGCCTTTACCCCTGTCAATTACCAGTGTATTTTTATAGTCAGACCCTTTTCCCAGCCCCAGCTTCTTAAGTGGTTCAATTTCTTCTTTAAGACAGAATGTCCTTGCGGGGGCTATCTCCTTTTCGTATATCTCAGGAGTAATAGAATAAGAGGCATATTGAGAACCGAGAGAAGTACCAGGATAGTCAAGTATATATGAGATTTTTAATTCGCTTGATGGAAGAGCAATTATATGGGTGTTATTTTCCGAAATATAAATTGGCTCCTTCACTATAAAGACATCTTTTTTCTTATTCAACTGCCTTATCCCTGCCTTCTTGATGATATCAACAAACGGTCTCGCACTTCCATCCAGTCCGGGACATTCACTCCCTTCTATCTCAATTAAAATATTATCTATCTCCATTGAATAAAGTGCAGATAGAAGATGCTCAATTGTGTGAATCTGTATATGTTCATTTCCTATAGAGGTTCTGCGTGGAAATTTTGCTGTATCAAGAAGATTCTCTATTACTGGTTTTATCATATCTTTTTTAGAGCCCTCTTTCTTCATAAAAACAATACCTGTATCAGCAGGGGCAGGATGAAATATCAATCTACTTTTCTCTCCTGTGTGAAGTCCTATCCCTTCTATCTCCACGCTTCTTTCAATTGTTTTCTGACTCTTCTCCATACATCTCCCTTATCTTTTTTTCCATCTTTTCAATTTTTTCTTCTAACTTTTTAATCTTCTCCATCAGTTCAGGATTTCTTCTTGAGTATGCCTGTATCCTCATATCCTCCCACTTTTCCCTCGCTGGAAAACCTGTCACATGGACATTTGGTGGCACATCCTTGGTTACACCTGCCTTCCCTCCAATAATAGAATTATCCCCTATTGTAATATGTCCAATAATACCTGCCTGTCCTGCTATTATTACATTCTTCCCTATAACAGTACTGCCTGATATGCCTACCTGTGCCACCACAATGGTATTCTCTCCTATATAGACATTATGGGCTATCTGTACAAGATTATCTATCTTAACCCCGTTTCCGATATAGGTCTTATCAAATCTTGCCCTGTCTATGGTGACATTTGAGCCAATTTCAACATCATCTCCTATCTCAACCGTTCCTATCTGCGGTATCTTGTGATGAACTCCTTTAACAGTAGCAAAACCAAATCCATCACCCCCTATAACAGTACCGGGATGAATTATAACCCTGTTTCCTATCTTTACCCTTTCTCTTATTATTACATGCGGATATATCAGACATTCCTTTCCTATCTTTGTATAATGGCCTATATATACACAGGAACCTATAATAGAGCCATCTCCTATCTCAACATTGTCCTCTATAACTGCATAGGGCTGAATGGATATATTTTTACCCAGTACAACGTTTTTACCTATAATAGCTGTGTTATGTATTCCTGGATTGAATGTTATGGGTTCAGGACCCACAAGAGCCATTATCTTTGCAAACGCCAGGGAAGGATTTTCAACCTGAATGAGTGAGGCCTCCACTGTATTGTTTATATCTTTTGGTACTATAACGGCAGATGCCTTTGTGGATTTTAAAAGAGGCCTGTATTTGTTATTGGCAATGAAGGTAATCTCGCCCTCTTTTGCCTCTTTTATACCGGATATTCCTGTAATAATAGCATCTTCTTTACCAACAACCACTCCCTCTACAATATCTGCAATCTCCTTAACTGTAAGTTTCACTTTTTATCTCCGGCTTTCTTATTAATACTCTTTATTATATCTTCCGTGATATCAACCACATCCGTTCCATAGTAAAGAATACTTGTAGAAGCTAATATTACAGTATACTTATTCTTCTCTCCATATGCCTGAACTTCTTTCTTTATCTCATCAATTATCTTTTCTGTCTCTTTCTGCTTATCATCCATTTTTTTCTTGAATTCACCTACCGTGGTAGAATATTCCTGTATCTTTAGCTTCAACTCTGCCTCTTTTTTTATCCTTTCATCCGGTTTCATAATATCTTTATTCTGCTCATACTCTGACTGCATCTTTTTTATAGTTTTTTCCAGTTCTGACACCTTTTCAACCTCTTTATTAAATGCCTCTTCCATCTTAACTGCTTTATCATACTTGTAATAAACTTCTTTTACATCAACATATCCGATTTTAACTGTCTGCCCGAAGGCAATCCCTGAAAATATCGCACACAGCCCTAATATCTTCTTTATCTTCATTTTCCCCCTCTCTTTATCACTCAGTGAATATTTCTTAAAAGCCAAACCACATACCTATATGTACCCTTCCTTCCGGCTCACCATCCTTTCTATCAAGTGCATATCCGTAATAAATCTCAACCGGTGCATTGAGAAACGGAATCACCACCTTAATCCCTGCACCTATACCCTTCCGTAATTCGTCTATACTGTCCCAGTCCTCCCACACATTTCCCGCATCAAAAAATAAGACACCTTTCAGTATATCCTGATATAAAGGATAAATCAACTCCAGGTTCTGTGCAAATACTGCCTGCCCTCCCAGTGGATAATCACCATCTTTTGGTCCTAAACTCCTCTCTTCATATCCTCTTACCGTCCCTATCCCCCCTCCAAAGAATCTTTCATATATGGGAATCTCTTTCGTATCCCCTATCTCTTCAACTGCTCCAGCATAGGTTCTGCTATGGAAAGTCCACCTGCCTAATGGATAGTAGATATCATTTTCCAGTACCGGTTTCAGAAAATTCACATCTCCACCAAGTACATCCCCTGCATACTCTAAAGAAACTTCAGACCTGATACCTCTGTTAGGAGCCCTTTTTCTGTCAAGTGCAGAATACAGAAATGTCCCTGTAATACTATTTTTCCTGTAGTCCCCCTCCTGTCCTTTAAGGGAAGGAATATCTATATCAGAGAGGGTAATCCCTTCTATCCTGCCGGTTAACCCTAAGGAAGCCTTTTCCCACCTTCTCCCGAGTCGTAATGCTCCGCCTGTCCTCTCATCTGTGTAGTCAGAAAATAGACGCCTTGTCCTGTACAAATCAGTGCCGAACCAGACGGGTTTATCAAGAAAATATGGCTCTGTAAAACTAATTTTATAACTGTTTGTCTGTGTCCCGAACTGTGCCATAAGGGACAACTGCTGTCCGCCACCTGTGAACTTAGGAGGATTTGTAATATCAAAATTTGACTGGCTGATACTTATCATACCTACAACATCTTCCACGCTGCTATAACCCCCACCGATGAGAAACATACCTGTCTTTGCCTTTTCTTCCACATCAACCACAATATCTGCCGTATTTGTGCCTGTGAATTCAGGATATATATTTATTTTATCAAAGTAGTTAAGGTCAAAGAGGTTGTTGAAACTCTTTTGCAGTTTTTCAGATGTTATTTTATCCCCTGGAAATATCTTTACTTCCCTCCTTATTACTTTATCTTTTGTCTTATAATTACCTCTGATAATAACCTCTCCTGCAGTATAAACCTCTCCGGGTTCAATAGAATAGATTATATTTATAATGTCTGGCTTTTCTCCGGTTACAGGTATCTCGCTAACTTTTACCTTAAGATACCCCCTGTTTATATAGAAACCGGAAAGGTTTCTAACATTCTCATCTGCAAGTTTCCTGTTAAAGACATCCCCTTTTTTCTTCAGAGATAGTTTGTTTCTTAATTCCTTCTCATCCACCAGGAGGTTGCCTTCAAATTTTATATCTCCCACATAATACTTCTGTCCTTCACTTACCGATATCTCAATTTTAATTCCTTTTGATTTTGTATCAATGGATGTCACTCCTTCCACCTTTGCAGTCAGAAATCCTTTTTCTTTGTAAAAATTCTCTATAACTTTTATGTCTTTTTCAAATACATCTGGCTTGAAACTGCCTCTTATAAAAGGCATATTCCTCTGTTTTATCTTCATCAGCCCTCTTAATCTGCTATCAGAAAATGCTTTGTTGCCTTTAAATACAATTCTGGAAACATACCTCCTTCCCTGCTCATTGATAAGAACATTAAGGACAACACCATCCTCCTTTTCCAGGGTATCATAGTCAACTTCTGTAAAGTAAAATTGCTTTTCTTTATATTTCTCCTTTATCCTTTCAATCCCGGAAAGCAATTCTATCTCATTTAAGATATCACCTTTGTTAACCCCGAGAAACTCTATGAGGTCCTTTGTCTTAAAAACTTTGTTTCCCTTAAAATATATATTCTTAACAACGGGATTTTCAACCACAATAATTTTTATATCAGTACCTTTTTCCCCGCTTTCAATGTTATAACTGACACTTGAAAAAAATCCTGATTCTGCAATCCTTTTTATATCTTCCCTTAAAATCCCTTCATTAAACTGCCCGCCGGGCTTCATTTTCATAAGAAGCAGGATTTTTTCTTTGCTTACATTTTTATTACCTGACACTTCTATACTGTTAATGATATTTTGAGAAAACAACAGGACTGAATTAAGCAAGAGGCACAGTAGCAGAATTTTTGCTTTCTTCAAGGGTCTCTCCTTTCTTGACAGGTTTAAAGGTGAGTTTATCTCTTTTATGATAATGGTCAATAAGAATAGTGGAGTTTTTAGGATATATATCCTTCAATATCTCTTCTGAAAGAGGGTCTTCAAGATATTTAGATATCACCCTCTTTAAAGGCCTTGCTCCAAACTCAGGACTTGTGCCCTTTTCAATCAAAAATTTTTTCGCACTTTTAGAAACAGTAATAGTAATATGATGCTCCTGCATCCTCTCCTTTACCTTTGAAAGTTCAATATCCACAATCTGGTATAAATGTTCTTTTGTTAAAGGATGAAATATTATTGTCTCATCCAGTCGGTTTAAAAATTCTGGTTTGAATGTATGTCTTACCTGTTCCATTATTCTCTCATTCATATCTTCATATATCCCCTTCTCTTCCTGCTGGAATCCAAGGACCGACCTGTTCTTGAAAATCTCCGTTCCTATATTGGATGTCATAATAAGAACTGTATTCTGAAAACTGACGCTTCTGCCAAGGCCATCTGTTAATCTGCCGTCTTCCAGAACCTGAAGAAGTATATTGAAGACATCAGGATGTGCCTTTTCAATTTCATCAAGCAGTATAACACTGTAAGGTCTTCTTCTTATCCTCTCGGTAAGCTGCCCACCTTCTTCATATCCCACATAACCTGGAGGCGCACCTATTAAACGGCTGACAGAAAACTTTTCCATATATTCAGACATATCTATCTGAATCAGTGCCTGCTCATCTCCAAAAAGAAATTTTGCAAGTGCCTTTGCAAGCAGTGTCTTACCGACACCGGTAGGACCCAGGAAAAGAAAACTGCCTATTGGACGTTTTCTTTCCTTCATCCCTGCCCTTGACCTTCTTATCGCTCTACTGACCGCAGAGATTGCCTCATCCTGTCCTACCACCATCCTGTGAATCTCTTTTTCCATCTCAAGAAGCCGTTCCTTCTCTTTTTTACATATCTGCGCAACAGGGATACCTGTCCACTGGGATACAACCTCAGCAATCTCCGCTTCTGTTATCATTTTTTTCTCATCGGGTATAAGTTTCTCCCAGTTTGTCTTCAGATAGTCCAGTCTATTCTTAAGTTCTCTTTCTCTGTCCCTCAGGGAAGCCGCCTTTTCATAGTCCTGCTTCTTTATGGCTTCTTCTTTTTCCTCCGTAACCTTTTTAATCACTTCCATAACTTTTTCTATCTCTTCGGGTGGATTATAAAGTTTTAATCTATGGCGGCTTGCCGCTTCATCTATTAAATCAATTGCTTTATCCGGCAGAAACCTTTCTGTTATGTATCTATCACTCAAAATTGCTGCTGATTCAATCGCTCCCTCTGAAATTTTCACATTATGATGTATCTCATATTTTTCCTTCAAGCCCTTTAGAATCTCTATTGTCTCATCCACTGTAGGCGGGCTCACCATCACCGGCTGGAATCGTCTTTCAAGAGCGCCATCCTTTTCTATATATTTCCTGTATTCATCAAGAGTTGTTGCCCCTATACACTGTATTTCTCCACGTGAAAGTGGTGGTTTCAGTATATTTGAAGCATCTATTGCTCCCTCTGCACCTCCTGCACCAACAAGGGTATGTATCTCATCTATAAAGATGATTACATTACCAGAATTTTTTATCTCATCCAGTACTATTTTCATCCTCTGTTCAAATTCACCTCTATACTTTGTCCCTGCAACCATTCCTGGCAGGTCTATCATTATTATCCTTTTGTCCCTGAGAATCTGTGGCGCCTCACCTGAAACAATTCTCCCTGCAAGTCCCTCAACAATAGCGGTCTTACCCACACCTGGTTCTCCCAAAAGAACAGGATTATTCTTTTTCCTCCGGCACAAAATCTGCATCACCCTTTCTATCTCTGTTTCTCTCCCTATTACAGGGTCCAATTTCCCTTCCATCGCAAGTTTTGTAAGGTCTCTCCCGAATGACTGAAGTGCACTTACTCTGGTCTTCTGATAAGACGTAGAAGTTGCTTTACTATATCCCTGCCATTTCTGACCCGCATCCAGAATAACATCCTCAAAGACCTCACGGGCATTTTTCAATGTAATTCCGTATGCCCTGAGAATCCTGGAAGGGATACTCTCCTCTGTGCCTATAATACCAAGCAGTATATGTTCGGTCCCTACATAAGTGTGCATATAAAATTGCGCCTCTTTAACTGCCAGTTCAAGGACTTTTTTGGATTGAGGACTTAGCGGAATTTCTCCTACATAAACAGGAATACCCACCCTCATATTTCTTTCTATTTCCTGCTTTAATTTCGGGAAATCAATCCCCATATGATGGAGAATAGATACACCCACACCCTGATTATCTTCAAGCATTGCAAGGAAGATATGCTCTGGCTCAATCCTGTTATGCCCGTATTTAAGCGCCTCTTTCCTTGCAGAATCCAGGAGAACCTTTACCCTTTCTGTAAATCTTTCAAACATCTTTTTTCCTTTTCAGGATATTTTCCTGAAAATTTTTCTTCACTTCTTTTTAACCCTCTCTTTTTAACTTATTACTTTTGCACTATTATTATACCTTATTTTCTGGATTTTTACCAGTTTTATTCGTATACGGGTACT
>ERZ795060.4857-NODE-4857-length-11082-cov-4.310964_pt1 | contig 11082 bp, 5 predicted proteins | sample MGYA00375144_ERZ795060 | MGnify/ENA primary metagenome ERZ795060 (study PRJEB30189, sample SAMN05720157) | activated sludge metagenome | isolation source: anaerobic digester from wastewater treatment plant | place: Japan | collected 2015-05-15 ... | reverse complement strand
GTAAAGCCTATTTCAGTAAAGGTATCGATTACCGCTTCGATATCCTTGTACGCCTGCGGCGCCTCGTCCAGGTATTCCCGGTAATTGCGGCCGAGGACCAGGATCTCGCCTAAAGATTCCTTTAGCTCTTCCACTTCAATTTCGCGCTTTGCCGCCCCACGTGAGAGGACGCGGCCGGCCCCGTGATTTACCGAGTAGAAGGTTTGCTCTACTTTGGGCCCGGCAACGATGACATAGGAAGCCGTGCCCATGCTTCCTGGAATCAAGGCCGGGTGGCCGAGATCCCGGTAAAGCGGCGGGTTGTTGGGGTGGCCGGGAGGCAGCGCCCTGGTTGCGCCTTTGCGGTGAATGAGCAGCCGCTTCCCTCCCACCTCTTCAAATTTGGCAATATTGTGAGCCACATCGTAGACCAGCCCCAAATCGTAGCTGCGGTCATCTCCGCCAAGCACCGCGCTGAAAGCCTGGCGGACGTCATGGGTAATCCACTGGCGGTTGCAGAAGGCAAAATTGACGGCACAGGCCATGGCCGCCAGGTAGCGCTGCCCTTCCGCAGAGCTGATGGGGACCGCGGCCAGCCCTTTCGTGGGTATGTCCAGCTTCAGCCTGGCTGCCGCTTTCCACATCAGCGCGGAAAAATCAGTGCAGATCTGGTGGCCAAAACCGCGGCTGCCGGTATGGATCAGCACCGTCAACTGCCCTTCGGCAAGCCCCAGCTTCGCCGCCGCGGCAGCATCAAAGACGCGATCCACCCGGCCCAGCTCGATGAAATGGTTGCCCCCGCCGATGGTGGAAAGCTGGGCGCCGCGCTCCACCGCTTCGGGGCTTACCGCTGCCGGATCGGCTCCGCGCATGGCGCCCCCCTCTTCAATGCACTCCAGGTCCTCGGGGCGGCCGAAGCCCTGCTCGATCAGAAAAGGAACTCCTTCCACCAGGTACCTGGGCAGGTTTTTGCGCACCAGGGCAGCCTGGCGGCTTTTCTTCCCCACCCCGGTAGGCACCCGCTCCACAATGGCATGGAGCAGCTTGCGCAGCAGGGGTTTATCCAGCGATCCGGCCTCCAGGTTGGTGCGCAGAAGCCGCACGCCGCAGTTGATATCCATCCCCACCGCTCCGGCGGAGACGACCCCGCCGGCGGCATCAACGGCCATGACCCCGCCAATGGGCAGCCCGAAACCGGTATGAATATCGGGCATCCCCACCACCGGCTCCACCACGCCCGGCAGGGCGGCAGCATCGGCCAGTTGCTGCAGCGCTTCCTCTTCGCCAAAAGAGCGCTTCAACGCATTATTCAGGTAAACTACCGCATCAACGCGCATTTTGCCCCGCCGGCGGATGCGGTAGCAGTTGGCGCTTTCCCATTCCAGCAACGACATTGTATCCCTCCTTGACATAACTTTAAGTGTCTGACACTTAAAGTATAGTCCATCATCCGGCAAATTAGCATTATCCTCGTAGATTAGAGGCTGTTCTTTAAGCAAAGGATCCGGCTTGACATTGTGGTTCTATCCCATGACAGGGCCTTCCTTGCCGGATCCATTTCCTTCTAATTAGAGCAAACATTTAATCCTGCTGGCAATGCATTAAATAATTTCTGGCACTGGCTAAACAGGATCGCCTGCCTCTAGCGTGGCACCTGCTTTTATAACTTAAATAACTTTAAGTGTCTGACACTTAATGTTATTTAATCGAACAGGGTGGCCTGCCGGTAGCGGGGTGCCTGCTTTTGGGTACTCTCCCTTGCGAGCAGGCCTTCGGGAATGGCGGCCAGGAAGGATGACGGTTCGCCGCGGGTCAGCAGGATGAGCTCATCGCGCGCCCGGGTCATCCCCACGTAGAACAGCCGCCTTTCCTCGTCCAGTTCCGGGCCGGAAGAGCTTTGGGCGATCGGAATCAGCCCCTCGCTGACACCGCAGATAAATACTACTGCAAATTCCAGGCCTTTGGCCGCGTGCAGGGTCATCAGGGTGACTGCATCCGGCGCATAAGCCCTGCCGCCGCTGCGGATAATATCGCTCTCCCGCCCCAGCACCAGGTTCTGGATCAAGGAAGCCATATCCTCGTACATCACGGCGGTATGCAGGAGCAGCTCCATGCTCCTCACGCCGGAAAGATTGTGGTCGCTAATCCAGGACTCGATCACCGGCAGGGGCTTTTCCCGGTGGATCATCCCGGCGTACTTCTTTAACATTTCGCTGAAGCGGCTGTGCCGCTCCGGTTCGCAGGGCGATGGCGGCCCTTCCAGCAGGGCGGCCAGGGCCTCGACGCTCCTTTCACCGGGGAGGTAGCGTTCCAGGAGACCCCGGTCCAGGTTTGCCGCCTTCAGGCAGGTCAGCAGGGCACTGATATCCCCGGGATTGAGCAGATAACGGAAAAAGGCCAGGGCCCGGCGCACCGTTTGGTCCGCCAGGAACTCGTCCCGCCCGGCCACCACGTAGGGGATGCCTTCTTTTAAAAAGCGCTGCTCCAGCACCGCCGCCTGCTGGTTGGTCCGGTAAAGGACGGCCATATCGGCAAAGCCGCGCGCGCCGGCGGCAGCGGCCCTTTTTCTGCCGGCCGACCCCGGGTTGTGAGCCTTCAGCATATCGACACCGCCGACGATGCGGTTGATCTCTCCGGCCACGAACAGCGCCTCTGCGTGCGGGTCGGCGGTTTCGACCAGGCGCACGGCCACCCCGCTTCCCCTTTTAGGCTCCAGCTTGCGAGGAGCCCCGCCCGCTGGCCCGGTGGAGATCACCGCCAGGGCCGGGGCAATAATCTCGGGAGTGGAGCGGTAATTCTGCACTAAAGAGAATTGCCGGGCGCCGGGAAAATCCTCTTTAAATCTTTCGAAATAGCGGTAGTCCGATCCCCTGAAGCCGTAAATGGATTGATCGGGGTCGCCGATAATAAAGATATTATTGCTGTTCCGGCCCCACTCGTTAATCAGGCGGTACTGAATCCCATTGATATCTTGAAACTCATCCACCAGGAGATAGCGGAAAGACTGGCTTACCCGTTCCGGCACACGCTTCTGCTCAAATAAATCCAGGGTTTTTATGAGAATGTCATCATAATCCAGGGCGCCGTATTGTTCCAGCCGCGAGCAATATAAATTAAAGATCTCGTCTGCTTTGTTCCCGGTGGTGCGTTGATCTTCCGGTGACCTGGCGATGTTTTTTTGCAGCGATATCTTTCGCAAAATCTCACGGGCCGGCAGCTTTAGATTCCGCTCCCGCAAGATCTCCTCTATTATGGAGAGAGCCTGGTATTCATCAATGATCACCGGAGAGTGCCTGCCATTTTTCGCGGAGAGGATCTGCAGGCAGATGGCGTGAAATGTCCCGATGGTCATGGCCTTCACGATCCGCTTATTCCGGAAGTGGCTCTCCAGGCGGAGGCGCATCTCGTCCGCCGCCTTGTTGGTAAAGGTCACGGCGGTCACCTGCGCGGGAGGAACGCCACAGTTTTCTACCAGGTAGGCGATACGGCTGACCAGGGTCCTGGTTTTGCCGGTCCCGGGCCCGGCTACCACGATGGTGGCCGGACCATCTGCCGTCACCGCTGCCCATTGCTCCCGGTTTAAGCCGTAAGGAGCGGCTGCGGCAAAGCCGGCAACCCCGCTGCCGCTTGCCGTCCCTGTGCCGCCGGGGTCCTCCGTTGATCCGGCGGCCGCGGCGAGGCCGGTTTTCATTTGTTTAAGGGACGGCGCCGCTTTCTGCCCGGACCGGTCCCAGCCGTTCACCAGGCAGAGCTGGCCGGAAAACATCTTCAGATCACTTTGATCCAGAATTTTAACCTTGCCGTATGCTCCGTCATACCCGGGCTGAAGCTCAACCTGGCCGCTTCTCAAGCGGCGGATGCCTTCGCTGATATACGGCCCGGCAACCTGTTCAATATCGCCCAGCGGCGCTTCGCGCAGAATATGCAGCTCCGGGCCGAGGTTGCGCAGCAGATCCGTATATGCTTGCTGTACTTTCTTGCCGGCAACCGTATAGCCGGTAGAAGCGGCGATCACTTCCAGCAGCGGCACCAGGCTTTCAAAAGGCCTGGCCGCCGGGGGGACACTCCCCTCTTCCCGGTCGGCCAGCGCTTCAACGCGGTGCAGCACGCCCACGGTAATGCGGCCGCCGCAAACCGGGCAGACCCCTCCGGCAGCCCTGGTCTCGGCCGGCTTCCAGCAGACCTTGCAGTTCCGGTGGCCGTCGTAATGATACTTGCCTTCTTCCGGGAAAAACTCGATGGTGCCGTGAAACTCGCCGCTGCCGCGATTCTTTAAAGCGCGGCGCATGTGCGGGTAGGAAAGCTCCGTATGGAAGATATTCGCTTCCCGGCCCAGGTTGGCCGGGGAATGGGCATCCGAATTGGAAACCAGGGTATAGCGATCCAGGGCGGAAAGGCGCCAGTTCATGGGCGGGTCCGAGGAAAGCCCCGTTTCCAGGGCATCAATATGGCCGGTTAAATCTTCAAAGCACTCGTAGATATCGTCAAAACCGGAATAGGCGCCGTAGAGGGAGAAATGGGGGGTCCAGATATGGGCCGGGATAAAGATGGCTTCCGGGCACAGATCGAGGACAATCTCCAGCAGATCCCGGCTGTCAAGGCCCAGGATCGGCCTGCCGTCGGAGCGCAAATTGCCCACCATTTCGAGGCGCTGCCCCAGGGCCGCGGCCTGCTCCAGGCCGGGCAGCAGGATCAGGTGATGGACTTTCCGCACCTTGCCGTTCTTTTTGTAAATGCAGCTAATCTCGCCGGTGACCATAAAATGCGGCTTGAACCCCGGCCCCGCAACCGGATCTTCAATGCGGTAATCGTCCTTGAGCGTGTACAGGCCTTCCGCCGCCGGAACCAGTTTCTCCGCCAGCTCGGATCGCCAGGCCGGGTGGGTGAAATCACCGGTACCGATAACCGCAATCCCTTTGCGCCGCGCCCACAAATCCAGCCATTCGGGAGCACAATCCTTGCTGGTAGCCCTGGAGTATTTTGAATGGATATGAAAATCAGCGATAAACATGGCGATCATGGCTCCATTTCCCATATTATGCCGGCAGCCCTGCCGCAACTGCCCTCTAATAATTTGGCTTCTGCGGCAGCAAATTCCTTCTGTTGCCTGTGAATAGCGCTTTTTCCAGGCGAAGCCTGAGCATCACCCCAGGCCTAAAAAGAGGGCCGTTCTAAAATCAATTAGAACGGCCCTTCCTTTAGCTCTTTAAATTGCCGCACACCTCGCGCCTGGAAATTTCGCTGCCAGGGCTACTTCAGGGGAAAAATAATTTTGGTTAAAAGCTCGCTTTCGGGCACATCCAGGGGCGAATTGTAATATAACTCGTAAGCCGTGCCGGTGGGGATGCAGCCGTTCTCCTGGATCCACTGCAGCATGGCGTTGTAAACCGGCTCCATCTCACTGTACGGGCCTTGATAGAGGCAGGAAACCTGCCGGCCGGCCGGGATCTCCCCCGCCTTGATCTCCCCCTTGCCGGGTAACGCTTTGGTCATCACAAAGCCAATCTCCACATCGAGGTTCTGCATGTCCATGTTGTAATAACCGGCAAAAGCCGCATCCACCGGCTTTTCACCCAGCTCGTCCAGGTAGGCGTCGATGGCCATGTAAGCCCGCCCCAGTTCCTGGGGCAGCTTTTCCACCGCGGTAACAGTGCGCATGGACAACACCGGCCGGGCCGGCTCCTCACTTACTTCAATCTTATAATCCATGGGGTGAAACCTCCTTCATTTGGTCTGGTTGCCACCAGTAAATCCTTGCCGCATCGAGGTATAAACCGGCAACGCCGTAAAGATTTGCCATGGCCCCGTGATTATATCAGACACGGATTCTGTTGGCAAGACTTATGCCCCTGATCCGGCGTTTTTTCTGATTGATCGAAAACTCAGCTATACACCGGAAGCTGGCCGAAGCGGAACTTTTCCGGGGCATAAAAAGTCAATATCACAAACCGACAACATTATGAAAGGGGCATGGTCATGCGAAAAATTACAGCACTTTTACTTATGATGGCGCTAATCGGCAGCAGTTTTTCCGTTTCCCTGGCCGAAGATTACCGCGACCAGGTTTTGCCGCTTCTGGCGGAAAAGCTGCAGGTTTCTCCGGATACCATAAATCTTGACGGTCACCTGGTGGAGTTGCCTCTCAGCGGAAAACAGCTATGGATGGGCCGTTACTATACCGGGGAAATGGCGGCAGATACACCGCTTGATGATGACCCGGACACTCCTGTATCCCCGGATGAAATCCTGGCGGGGGTCGTATACCTGGATGTCAGTACTGGCGAGCTGTTGTCCGGGGAAGAGGCGGGCGCTTATTTCGCCGAAGAAGACAAGCTGCTCCAGGCGGAACTGGAGCGTCTCGCCGCCCAGTCAGGCAAAATCGATCCTTATTTCTATGGAAAAATTCTTGAGGTGGCACCCGGGGATCTGTTCAAAGTGATCATCTGGCTGCGCTACCAGGAAACAGCCTCCATGAAGGAGGCCATGGATGAGATCATCAAGGATTACCCCGATCTGGTGGAGAAAGGCCTGGTACCACCTGAATTGGCCGGAGGCCGCCTGCCCCTGCTGGAACCCCGCGCCTGTATCGATTGCGGTGAAGGAGGCGGTGTTTCCGGAGCAGAAGCGGGCGCAACAGGGGAGACTGCAGGAACGCCCATGAATGAAGCCGCTGTCGAGGAAGAATTTCAAATCCTGCCTTACCCCGGCCCGGAGATCCTGCCGCTGCCTGAAGATAAGGGCGGCGAAGATCCCGCTCCCGCCGATGATATCGACTGGGCCCGCTATGAAGAGATGATGAACCGCCTGGCGAAAGTGCAGGCGCAAGGCTACGCGGCCAGCCTGGCCGCTCTGGAGCAAGCCCTGGACCAAATGGGCGTTGCCTTTGAAGTCATGGAAAACAACAGCGCGGTGCTCTGCGCCTTGACGGCGGAGCAGTTGCAATCGCTCAAAGAGGCCGAATATGTTGAATCGATCAGCGAAGATGCTCCCGTTTATGCCCTGGATGGCGCCGCGGAGCGAGCCGCAGCCGTGCTGGACAGTGCCGGGGGAGTAGAAGAGCGCCCCGCTGTTTCCCCCTGGCTTCTGGCCTTGGCACTCCTGTTATTGGCCGGAGGCGGAGGACTTTATTACCGGCAGCGCAAAAAAAGATACTCTGCCGGCGAGAGCCATGTTTAACCACAACCGCCAGTGCTTTAGCAACTTATTATAAAAATAAGGGGCTGTCCCAACTAAATTTCGGGGCAGCCCCAACTGCTGCTGCCACAGGTAAAGGATGTTTTTTCTAACCTCTGACCTCCGACATCTAACTTCTAAAAGCCCCCTCTCCCTAACCCTCTCCCACCAGGGGAGAGGGAACTGCTGCTGCCATGCTGATTCCCGTTGAATGCTGAAAACAGGCCGCTAACCGTCCCCCTCTCCCCTCGCGGGGGAGGGCCGGGGTGGGGGGGATTGAAAGTAGTAGACAGATGGGATTGCCGGAAGTTTAGACGCTTCCGGGCCTGCGGGCTGCTTCCTCCGGTTTGGGCCCCTGTTCTTTTAAGACGCCCACATTGGCCAGGGTAAAAATAAGCAAGGCTACCCAGATAAAACCAAAGCTGGCCAGGTGAGCTGCTGAGAAATACTCTTTGAACACAAAAACACCGAGCACCAGGTTTATGGTGGGAGTAATATACTGCAGAAAGCCCATCATGGAGAATTTGATCAGCCGCACCCCCCGGGCATACAGCAGCAACGGCACCGAGGTAAAAATGCCGGAGCAGGCCAGGAGAGCCACCAGCCAAAGCGGGTTCGCGCCCATGGCCCCCGCTCCCTTCATTTCCAGGCCGGCAATATAAATTAAGGCCACGGGCATGACAATAAAGGTCTCCAGTACCAGGCCGGTTACCGGGTCTGTGCTGACCATTTTTTTGATTAATCCGTAGAGGGCAAAACTTGCGGCCAGGAGCAGGGCGATCCAGGGCACCCTTCCGTATTGCCAGGTGATGATCAGAACTCCAATCGCGGCCAGCATGATGGCGATACCCTGCCAGCGGCCGAGGCTTTCTTTCAGGATCAAGATGCTTAAAAGCACCACCACCAGTGGATTAATATAGTAGCCCATGCTGGCCTCGATAACATGGTTCGCATTGATGGCGTAGATATAGGTCCCCCAGTTCAAGCTGATGATAAAACCGCACAAAAAGGCAAACATTAGCTTTTTGCGCTCGGCCAGGACCGCGGTAAGTTTTGACCATCCGCCGGTGGCAAGCAGAACAATGGACGTAAAAACAAATGACCAGAAAATGCGGTGGGCCAGTATTTCCACTGCCGGAATGTGGTCCAGGATCTTCCAGTAAAGCGGCAGCAGCCCCCAGATGGTATAGGCCAGAATACCGGACAGGATCCCGGCCAGGCTGGTTGGCCTCTCTTTTGCCTCGGTCACGGCTTACCCTCCCCCAGTCAATTAATTAATAGTAACATAATTATCTGCTGAAGTGTAAACTGGAAAATACCGTCAGGCTGCTCCCGCGATTGCAGCGCCGGAACAGGCGGCCTTGAGAAGTGGGGGAGGTTTTCGGTAAACCAGCAGAAACATTTTTTCACCTTCTGAAAAAAAGTAAGACTTTTTTTGCAAAAAGCCTGAAATAAAACTTATTCGTTTACGGGTAATTTATATTATAGATTCATCATACCGGGGCGTCAAAGATGAACACAGCACTCTTCCTGATCGAGCCTGCTCCCGGTTCATGTCAACGTTCCGCGGCAACAGGCCGTCTTAATAGCCCATCTGCTTAAGAATCCTTGACAGTACGGCCAAGCGTTCACCGATTATTTCATCATCGTTACTTAAAGCCTGCCTGAAAAGCTGGATATCTTCGTCGATTTTCTCATTATCTGTACATACTGCCACCGTCATGGCGTCTCCCTGCAGGCCGACCCTGTCTACAACCGGATTTTTGGGGTCATATAGTTTTTCATAACGGTATGCTTCCCGGAAATAATGGCTGGCCCTGCATATAAGTATAGCCAGGTCAAGCACACGATGAAGCGGCAGCTCTTCTGATTGCCTGGACCACTTTTCTCCGGTATGTCTCCACACTTTTGCTGAAATCTCCACTTTACCGCGATCATTCCACTGGGCCAGGCCCAGCGACAGGCCTTTGGCATCAGAGCTGTAAGCGTACCTGCCGTCAACGCTTTCGTAGTCTTCGGATACGATTACCGGTTTGTGTTTTAGAGTGGTCGGTATCTTCATGGTAGGCATCCTCCTTAATTAGTAGCTTAGTAATCTAGTAGTTTACTGAAAGTAATTTTATCATGCCTACCCTATCCTGTCAACAGTTGCATTAGACTGGCAGGAATTGCCGCCCGCAAAGAAGAATTAAAAAGCCGCATATAGAGAGAGCTTGTTAGAGGCGCAACCTAACAAAATTAGCGATGATGGAGGCATGCAGGATGGATAAGCTGTTCTACCCGGAATCCATTGTCATTATCGGGTTATCCTCAAAACCGTCCAATATCCCCCGGCTAACCCTGGAAAACCTGCTGCGCTGGGGCTACCGGGGACGCATCTTCGGCGTTAATCCCCGGAGCGACGATGTCCACGTGGACGGCATCCGCATGTTCAAGAGCCTGGAAGAGCTGCCCGAAGTGCCGGACCTGGCTTACTGCATGATTCCGGCCAGGTTTGTGCCGGAAATGGTGGAACGCTGCGGCCGCTGCGGGATCAAGCGCATGGCCATTCCGTCGGGCGGATTTAGCGAATTCAGCGAAGAAGGGCATACCCTGGCTGAAGAAACGTTAAGGCTGGCGCGCCAGTACGGCATCCGCTTTGTGGGGCCCAACTGCGTTACCGTAGCCAACACCGACAACGGCCTCTGCCTGCCCTTTATAGCGCTGCACCGTGCCCCCAGGGGCGGGATGTCCATCATCGCCCAGAGCGGCGGGGTAGCCCTGTGCATGCTTAACTTCCTGCAGGATGAAAATATCGGCCTGGCCAAGTTTGCCAGCATCGGCAACAAGCTCGATCTGGATGAAGTGGATTTTCTGGAATACTTCGGGCAGGACCCCCAGACTAAAGTGATCTGCGTCTACCTGGAAAGCATGGAGCGGGGACGCCTGTTCATTGAAACGGCAAAAAAAATTGACAAACCGGTGATCGTTTTCAAGGCCAATACCACTTCGGCGGGGAAAAAGACGGCCATGAGCCATACCGCCGCCGTGAGCAGCGATGAAGATATCATCGACTCGGCCTTCGAGGAAGCCGGGGTCATTCGCATCCATAATTTCCTGGACTTCATCGAGGTAACCAAGGCTTTCCACCTGCCGCCGATGAAAGGCCGGCGGATCATGGTCATGAGCCCGGCCGGCGGTTTCTCCGTCATGGCGGCGGATCTGTGCGAAAAGGCCGGCTTCGAGTTCGCCGATATGGGGCAGGAGTTCTACGACAGCCTGAAGCAGTTCAGCAACGCCGGGGTCATTCGTTTTTCCAATCCCCTGGATATGGGCGACATTTACGATCCGCAACTGACCGCCCATGTGCTCTTTTCAGTGATGCATTCTGATCAGGTGGACGGAAGCATTTACCTGAGCCAGCGTCCCCTAATGCCCCAGGGAGACAATGTCTTTCACCGCATGTTCCTGACTGACCTCTCCAAGGAAACCTGGGGCACGATTCTCTCCGCGGGAAAGCCCCTGGGAGTTTGCCTTTTCGGGCCGACGCAGATGATCCAGCAGAGCAAGCGCTCCGTGGAATTTCCCATCTTCAACAGCCCCGAGGAGTTAGTAAACGCCCTGGCCGTGCAAATGAAATACTACGAATACAAAAGAGAAAGGCAAAACCAGGCGGAAGCGCCCCGGCCGGATGGTTGCGACAGCAGCGCCGCCGCGCACTGGCTTGCCGGCAGGCAGGGTGATTTCGGTGATGAGGTGCTTGACCTGCTGGCGGCCTACGGCATCCCCGCGGCCGCTTCCAGGGTGGCCGCCACCAGGGAAGAAGCTGTCCGCCAGGCCGGGGAACTGGGTTTCCCGGTGGCCATGAAGGTGGTTTCTCCCGATGCCCTTCATAAATCGGTACCGTCAATAATTTTTCGCAAATTCATTTACCCGCCTGGTAGGCATCAG
>ERZ795060.4854-NODE-4854-length-11088-cov-6.376144_pt1 | contig 11088 bp, 17 predicted proteins | sample MGYA00375144_ERZ795060 | MGnify/ENA primary metagenome ERZ795060 (study PRJEB30189, sample SAMN05720157) | activated sludge metagenome | isolation source: anaerobic digester from wastewater treatment plant | place: Japan | collected 2015-05-15 ... | reverse complement strand
GCTTTCTATTTCTGGTGTGACGTCTGGCGATAGCATTGCATCATATAGAACTGAATCAACGATTAAACTACATGGCATTGCAGCATCTACTACAACTGCTGGTCAGGGCGGCTTCGACGGTCAGGGGTTCTGGTATGATTCAAGTGGCGAGAGAATTTCCCGCCGCGGGGGCGGTTGTTGGACCAGTGCTCTGTGCCCCGGTGCGTTGTACTTCGACTTCGCCCCGTCGGACTTCGCCTGGGACCGCGGCGCCCGCGCAGTGCTTGTGCCGTGAAAACCATAACGACAGGAGGATAGAGAACGGTAGTTTGTCTTTGAACCCTGCTGTTTTGCGACTTGTCTTGCTTGATATGATTGCTACGTTAGGTAGATTTAATGTAGTAGTGGTATAGTTGGATGTAGTATGCGTACTGTGCTGCTGATACATCCGCCTCACTTGAACTCTATTGACGATAGGCTGGATGCGCCGTTGGGGCTCTTGTATCTTGCTGCTTCTATTCGTATGAGTAGCTTGGACTATGATGTACAAGTGCTTGATTTATCGGGTATGAGTGAGTTTACGTTTCCCCGAGCGGATGTATATGGTATTACTGCTTATGTTTCGTCGTTGTCTTTGGTGGAGGAAATTGTCTTTGCTTGTAGAAAGGTGAATCCTTGTGCAAAGATTGTGGTTGGTGGTGCGCATGCTTCTGCTTGTCCTCAGGATTTTTACTTTGCTGATTATGTTGTGCGTGGTTATGGAGAGCGTGCAATTGTGGATATATTGAATGGTTCTGTATCTGATGCTATAGTTGTGGGGAGTGCTCATGATTGTACTTTGTCTTTGCCGAGCTATGATTTAGTGGATTTGTATTCGTATCGCAGGAGGATACTTGGTAAATGTTCTGTGCCATTTGTGACATCCAGAGGTTGTCCTTACCGGTGTGCTTTTTGTGGAATGAGTGTGATGCACGAGTTGGGAGGTACGTGTATTTTTGCCTCGCCGGAGCAGGTGTATGAACAGTTACATTTTTTGAAGAGTGTTTATGGTATAGATAGAATAAACTTTCAAGATGATGTATTTACATTGGGCAAGTCGCGTCTTGAGCGGATGCTGGAGTTGATTGCTCCGTTAGGTATTAAGTTTCGTTGTATGGGTAGAGCCGGTTACGATGATGAGGACACTTATAGAATGCTTGCTGATGCAGGTTGTGTTCAGGTTTGTTGGGGAATTGAGTCTGGTTCTCAGTTCTTATTGGACAGGATGAAGAAAGATGTATCGGTGAATGATAATTTTAATGTTATTCAGTGGGCGCGTAAGTATGGTATTACGTCTCGTGCATTTTTTATTTTAGGATTTCCTGGTGAGTCGTTTGATACGATTCAGGAGACGAAGAGGTTTATACAGGAAGCTGACCCTGACCAGGTTTTTGTATCTAATTTTGTGCCATATCCAGGTACGGATGTATGGGAGAATTGGCGGGATTATGGTATAACCTATATTGATAGGGATTACAGTAAGTTTTATCAAGTTTCTCGTGATGGTACAGGTGGAGTCATTATTGATACGGAGTGGTTGACTCGTGATGAGTTTAGGAAGTTGGAATTGGAGTTTAGGAGTTGGATAAAGAGCAGAGGATTGAAAGGAGAGTTACAGGATTATGAAAGACAGTTGTATGGATAAAGTAAGTGTAGTTATCCCCACGTTACAGCCCGGCTTAGCTTTGAAGTGTATAGAATCGATTGGGCAGACTGCTGATTTAGATAGATTTCAGATTATAGTTGTAGCCACGGATGTGGAGGAAGCGATTTTTCCTGATTACGTAGAGGTAGTTCATTCGAAAGAGCGCTGGCTGCCGGCGAAGGCGTACAATGAAGGAATAAAGAGAGCGCGGGGGTCTTACGTACTTTTGTTGAATGATGATGTGGAATTTTTGGGGTATAAGCGTCGTAATTACTGGATTGATTTAATGTTGGAAAAGATGAATGAAGACTCTCGAATAGGGGCTGTTGGTGTAACGTGGTTAAGTGATGCATTTGGTAATTTTGAAATGGAGTTTTTGTCTAAGGAAGATAAGGAATATGGGTTTTTGGTGTTTTTCTGTGTATTGTTTAAGGCGGAAGTATTTGCTACGGTAGGATTGTTGGATGAACGTTTTGTTTGCGGGGTAGATGTTGACTTTTGTTTAAGAATGCGTCGTAAAGGTTATGTATTAAGTACAGTTGAGAGTAAGGTTCCTGTTGTTGGTGATGCTTACTTGATAGGGGACTTTCCGATTTGGCACGCCGGTGAGAAGACTGTTCATACTGTTTTTGGGGAGAAGGTATGGAATTCGATGATGGAGAAAGATTTGCAGTTGCTCAGGCAGTTGTATGGTGTTGTAAAGCCGGGTATAGTGATACCAGCTTGGGGTGATTGTGTAGAAAGTTTAGATAAATGTCTTGGTAGTATTGTCGATAATACTTGCTTGGACGGCATTGATGTACTGGTGTTGGCGAATGGCTGTGTAGACGCAGTTAGGCAAGTGTTGTATAAGTATCGTGGTTATGTACGATACGTATGGTATGATGAGGAGCTTGGTGCTACTGTTGCTATGAATCGTGGTATTGCTGAAGTCAAAGGTGATGTTGTGATTATCCTGAATCAGGATGTACTTATTTTAGGTGGTGATTGGTTGTCTATGTTGTTGAGGCCCTTCAGTGATTCTCAAGTAGGTATTGTGGGTCCGTTGTTGACCCCTGCGATTGGAGAGATAGACGCCCAGAATGTTATGTTTTTCTGTGTAGCTATTCGTCGTGAGGTATTTGAGCGAATAGGTATGTTGGATGAAGCGTTTTCGCCAGGTGGATTTGAGGATATCGACTTTTGTATAAGGGCAAAGGAAGCGGGTTGGAAGCTTGTTCAGGTACCTGATAGTACTTTTACTTACTTGGCTGATAAAGGTATGTTCCGTGGGCAGTTTCCGATTTATCATGTAGAACATCATGGAAAGTGGATGTCTAAGGAGGTATATGAACGAAATTACAATTATTTTGTTCGTAAGCACTGGAAGCATGCTGCCGTGACTGCTTATGTATTGACCAAAGGACGGTATGAAACGACGTTGCCGCTTGCTCTGATGGGTATAGTTTCTCAGTCGCTTCAAGTGAAGGAGTTGTTGATAATAGATGATAACGAAGAAAAATTGGATTTGTCTCGGCATGCTGTGTATCAGCATATATTAGGTATATTGACTCGGTTGGGGATATCGTGGAAGGTAATAGATGGTGCTCGTAGTGTTGTTCAGAATCATCAGTTGGCGATAAAGAATGCTACGTACGAGTTGTTGTGGAGAGTAGACGATGATAACTTTCCTATGTATAATGTACTTGAAAATTGTTTGAAGGTAATGTTTGCCCGGCCAGGGGTTGGTGCTGTGGGGTCTTTGAGTATTGTGTATGACGTTAATGTCTCTGTTGAAGATACAAGTGGTATGTTGAAGGATATATGGAGTAAGTTAATTCCCCAGTGGGCGTGTTTTAGGGGTGTGCAGGAGGTAGAGCACCTGCATAATAGTTTTGTTTATCGCCGTCGTGCCGTACAGCACGTTTTGGAATTAGACTTATTGAGTCCTGTTGGACACAGAGAAGAAACTATTTTTACTGCGGCAATGCATCGTGCAGGGTGGAAGTTGTATGTAGTAGGTGATGTGATTACTTGGCATTTGCGTCAGTCTCGTGGAGGTATTCGCTCGTTTGACGATGAACGGATGTGGAAGCACGATGATGAAATTTTTGCTAAGTGGGTGAATGGTGGCCAGAAGATAATTGTATTGGACAGTGGAATTGGGGACCATATTGAGTTTTTGAAAATTTTGACGTTGGTTAAGGAAAGGTACAAAGATTGTGAATTGATATTTGCGACATGTTATCCTGAGGTTTTTGAGGGGCAAGGTATAACGCAAATTAGTATTGCTCAGGCAAAGGAGTTGTTGTCTCCGGAGGAGTATGCAAGGCATAATGTATATCGGTTTATGAGTGAGCAGAAGTGGACGGGTTCAGTCAAGGATGCTTATATGGCGTTGTACGATTTGGGGGATAGTCATGCCGGAAGTAATAATTAGTCCTTTTGCTCGTAATGGTATTGATGGATATCCAAGTGCTAAGAATTATCCGTACTGGAGACAGTTGGTATCTATGTTGCGGCAAAAGCATTCTGATTTGTATTTGATACAGGTAGGGGTAGAAGGGGAAGAGGATATTGGTTGTCATTGTTTTTTGAAGGGTTTGCCGTTAAGAGTTTTGATGGTTTTGATACGTGGATGTAGAACTTGGATATCTGTTGACAATTTTTTCCATCATTTAGCGAGTTATGTAGGTAAGCCGGGGGTAGTGATATTTGGTGTATCTGACCCTCGGATTTTTGGTGACTCGATGAACGTGAATTTGTTGAAGGGTAGAGGGTATTTGCGAAAGGACCAGTTTGGATTTTGGACTATTGACTATCGAAATGATGATGCGTATTTGACTCCGGAGGAAGTACTTAATGTTTTGGAGGAGGTAATTTATGATAGAAGATAAGATTATTGCATCGGATTTTGATGGTGTAATTGCTGATAGTGCTGCTATAGAAGAGGTTTGGAGAGATGAGTATATTGACAAAGTCCTGCCAAAGTTTGAGGTATTAGAATTATTGGAGGACGGTACGATAGATATTATTTTGACTGGTCGTAGAGATGTATCTTGGGTCCGTCGTTGGTTGGATAAGTGGGTGAAGTCTTGGCATGGTAGGATAATTTGTGCTTTGTCTCCAGGTGATAAGAAAAGGTTTTTGGAGCAGTATGATGTTGATGTAATGATTACGGATAGGGATGTTTGGTACGATGAACTTGTTGAGTGGAGGGATGAGACAGGAAAGTTATTAGTTGTAGTTAATGAGGAAGTCAGAACTTAAAAAAAAAAAGCTTTACATTTTTTAATTTTTTGTATAATAATTATTATAAGAAAATAGAAAAAAGAAAGGAGATAGGACGATGAAAAAGAGCAATAAAGACACATTAAAGAACATTGATAAGATGATTCGTTGGTTTGTGAACAAGTGGAGCGGGATAGGGGAAAGTGATGATTTATATCAAGATGCAGTGCTTGTTGTTCTTTCAATGATGCAAAAGTATAGTCCTGATAGGGGTTCGTTAACGACGTATTTGGGTACTTGTCTATCGTCGCATTTTTCGACGATTGGGTTTCGTAGTAAGCGTAATTACGACACGTTTGTACATTGTGAGCAGCTTGAAAGTATTGCACCTGTCGTTGATGGTTTTAAGGATTTGGAGGAAAAACTTTGGATAGAGGAGTTGATTCAGCATTTGTCGGCGTCGGCTGTACAGGTCCTGCTTTGCCTTTCTGGATTTGATGATGCGTATGAGGAATGGAAGGATTCCGTAGCTTGTAAACGAGGTAGGAAAAACGAGTTGTCTATGTTACGAAAGTTCTTGAATCGTGATATAGACAAGGACGTTGATGAAATAAAAACTTTGCTGTTGAAGGAGGCGTATTGATGAGGACGAAGTCTATGTTACTTTATATAGACCAAGGTATTCACGAAAGAGTGAAAGAGGCAGCTCGTAAACAGCGGCTTAGCTTGAATGATTTTGTGAATTTAGTGCTTGAGGATTATTTGAAGGGGGAGTCCCGGGATATCCCGAAGAGGCAGGGGAGGAAGAGGGTTGCGTCAGCGAAGGTGTAGGATTTGTGATAATCCTGAGTTGAGGGTCTTTTTGCTGGACCAGCGGGCGAAGGGGATGTCTGTAACGCAGTTGCCTGTTCTGGTACGGCAGAAGTTTGGTAAGGGTATATCTCAGCGAACTATAGAAACGCATTTTTCTCAGCACGAAAGCGATGTTGTATTACCTTACGGTTACTTGAAGTGGTGGTTCACTTCTGACCAAGAGAGGCAGAGGGTTGAGACTGCGTTTTTGGCAAGGATGTCGTTTGTATTTGAGTTATGGGACAAGTACGTGGTATTGTCTGAAGAATTTCAGAGGCAGTCAGAGCTTTCGGGGGCTTCGCGATTGGGGACGAGTAATTTGGTTAAGTTAGGTGATTTGTTGTTAGGTTATCTTGACAGAATTTTGAATTTGCAGAGAGAACGTGATGTTGTGATGCAGGTAACGAAGGTTGTGGTGCACATGTTGGCTGATGATTTGGTACGTAAGCTTGCTGTTTTGCTGTCTGATTTGGATGACCAGAAGAAGGAATTGATACTGAAGATGCTTGTAGATAGTGTAAAGAAGAGTTTAAATTACGTAAAGAGTTTATCAAAAGAGGACATGGACGCGTTGTTGAAAAAGGTAGTGTTAGAGTATAACGATTTAAAAACGACGGAGGAGGTAGGATATGATAAAGAAAGGATTGATACTGAACGATAGGTATATTCCTTACAACGATGATGTTGATTTGTTGATTGGGGTTTTGGACTTGTCTGTAAAGCATGCTATGTTCCAGCCGGAGGATGTTATTGTGCAGAACGTTGCTGAATCATGTTATATGTATCTTGAGTTTTTAGATTTGTTGAAGGAGAATGTTTCTGACAAGAAAGAATTATCCAGAATAAATAGATTATGTAAGAAAGTGAAAAACTTTGTAAATAATTTTGTTCATGCAAAAAAGAACAGGTTGCTTTTGGTATCTCGTGTATACGATTTTATGTTGCGGTTGTCTGGTGCAGGTGTTTTGCATGGATTTGGAGTGACGAATAGATTTAAAGACCGTTTGAAGGTTAACCCTGAGAGAGTTAGTATAGTTCAGATTTGAGGAGGGTGTTATGACGGTAGCGTATTTTGTTGATGTGGGCCCGGTGTCTGTACAGTTTAGAGATAAATTGTATAGATTGCCATACTTGTGGAATCGAGTGAACGATATTTTTTTATTTAGGGTGACGGTGGATAGGGCTTGTGTGTCTCTTTACTCCAGCAGTCCGGATGTTTCGGCGGTAATTACGCAGAATGCGTTACAGGAGGGGTTGGATATACGGGTCTCGACGACGACGGGTACGGGGCCAGGGTATATTTTTTATCCAGAGGATGAGCTGTTTTGTTTGTATCCGGGAGATAAGGTGTTTTTGTGGCAGCCGATGATATTGTCTTTGAGAGATTTTAGTATAGCTTTATTGAGAAAGTGCGGGTTGTCGGTTTATTCGTACGCAGTTGACCCTCGGGTGGTGGTATATGGTCCGAACTCTAAAATAGTTGCTTCGTTAGGTTCGTTGCTGGATGGGAATGGTGCGTATTGGGGTGCGATGGTGTATAAGTTTAAGTGGGATGCCGGTCAGTTTAAGCGGGTATTTGATACGAGTAAAGCTACGCAGTCTTGCGACCACTTGGTGCAGATAGGTGTTTCGTATGAGGATGTTTGGGATAGTTTGGGTAAGTATTTGACGGTTTCGAAGGAATTTTTTAGAGATGAGCTTATTACTTTATTTGCCAGTAGGTACGCCTTGGAATTTTGCAAGTTGAATGTAAACAGTAGGTTGGATTTGGTATGAGGTTGCACTATTCTGATTTAGGTACGTTAGCGTTTGGTGAGGTATTTGATGCATTAGCTAAGCAGTCGGAGGACTGGAGGGTTTGTTTTAGAGTACGCTTGGCTGATTTAATGTTTTTGAAGCAGTGTGGATACGCTTTATGTGTTACGGATAGCAGCGATGGAGATGATGTGATTTGTCCGAGTGATGTTGTATATTGGTATAGAGGGAAGTTGGGGGATACTTCAGGTATGGTATTATGGATGATGAAGGATTTGGTAGGTGATGTATTGTTTGATTATGGTATTCAAGCAGTGGAGGTTCGACGAGGACTGCGAGTGTCTTTTGTAAAAGGTGATAGTGAAATCGCATTTTGTCACGTGTTTTCTGTTGATGAGGAAGGTAAGGATTACTGGTGTGCGCTATGTGTTTTTAGATTTGACGAAAGGGGTGGTATTACTGGCGTTGATAAGCGTGGTTTTGGTAAGCGAGTTTTGAAAGCTTTGGCCCGCAGATTTGATGGGCAGTTGATAAAGTTGTAGTATGGAGGTACCATATGGAAGCGTTTCTTTTTGGGATGTTTTTAGGGGTTGTGTACGCGGTATTTTTTACGCGTGTTTTGAATGCGGAAGCACGGAAAGGAGAGGAAGGTCATGGAAAGAGGGGTAATTAAGTACTTGCTGCGCTTTGGTTTGTCTGTTGTGATAGTGGTTCCTGTCTTGTATTTTGCAGGTGAGCAGGCGATGAAGATTGCGGCGTATAAGGTGGCTATGGTGACTTTGGGAGTAGCGTTAGCGGAGTTGTTATGGGCGGTTGGTTTTAAGTACGCATTTGGTTCGATGGAGCGGATTCAAGGTGACTCATTGTTTGTAAATTCGGTAGCGATTTTTAGGGGTTTGTTTTATGCAGGGGTGATTTTAGCTTGTGCTATGGGGTTATAGTACTATGGAATTTTTCTTTGTTGGCATAGTTGTAGGGCTTGTGGTTGGTACAGTGGGGATGGCCTTTCTTTATATGTCCGATAATTGATTTGTTTGTTGGGAGGAGGGTGCATGCAGAGGCAGATTGTCATCTACAGAGATGTGGATAGCAGTCAGCGGCAAGGATGGATAGAGTACGATAGGGAAGCGGATACGATAGCGGGAGCGAGTGAGGATTTGATTCGGTATGTAGGGAAGCCGTATGTTGAGTTGGTATTGACTTTGACTATTGTACGGGTGGTGTTGAGTGAAGAAGATTTGTAATGTATTGATTTTGATTTTGCTCTTGAGTGCAGGTCAAGTTTCTGCTTTGGATAGATGTTTAAAGTATAAGGATTTTGTGGTTCGTCATAGTAGGTATTTTTTTGGATTAAACGCCCCCGTGCATTATTTTATGGGTCAGGTGGAACAGGAGAGTAGGTGTAACGAGGGTATAACTGCTTTTGATGGTGGTATAGGGCTAATGCAGTTGATGCCTGCTACGGTAAAGCAGATTCAGGGAGACTGGATGGTGCAGTTCAGTCCGTACAGTCCTGAATGGAATATTCGTGCAGGTATTTATTGGGACAAGCAGAATTTAGGTTGGGTATTATGTAAAGATTATTATTTTATGTTTAGGGCGTATAATGGTGGAGCGGGTAATTTGAATAAGGAGATACGTAATGCAGGTTCATGTAAATGGGATGATGTTGAAAAGAAGTGTAAAAGAGGAGGTGTATATTATGTAGGCAAGAATTACGTGGATTTTTGTACGGTGAATATCAGGTATCCTTATTTAATTTTTAAAAAGTCTGAGAGATATAGGATTGTATGGAAATGAGGAAGCGTATTATGAAGATACTTTTGATTGTTTTCTTTGCGGTCTTGTTGGTGGGTGTTGTGGTTTATTATGTAAAGTTGCGTAGTTCGTCTGTAAGTTATATTGATAACTTAGAAGCTTTATTGAGTAAGAAGGAACAAGAGATAGAGCAGTTGCAGAAGTCAGTCTCTGAATTGAAGGTGATACAGCGAAAGTATTTGAACGATATTCAGGAGCTTAAGAAGAAGCAGTCTCAGATAAAGGAACCGCGGGATGCAGTGGAGGTGGTACAGAGTTTAAAGGACATGGGGTATGATGCGTATGAGAAAAAGGATTAGGTTTTTAATAGTGTGTATTTTGGTTTGGTGTCTTGTATTTCCTTCGTCTGTGTGGGCGGGGGATGTATGCTTGACTGTTGATTCTGCAAAGAAGTTGGTGGTTGAATTAGAGAAGAAGGGTTTGTTGGAGCAGGAGAACGCTGCATTATACCAGTTAAATAACTACCTTGTTGAGCAGAACAAATTGCTTGAGGAGCAGAATAGGTTGTTGAAGGAGCAGATAGAATTGCAGAAAGTAGAGATAGCTTCACTTAAAGACGAATTAGCCAAAGAAAAGAGGAAGTCGTGGATTGATAAGTTAGGGATAGGTGTGACGGGAATTGTTGCGGGTATAGTTGTGGGTGTTGTGGGGTTGTTTGTTTTGTTGCATTAGTCTGTAAGAGGTTTTGTTTGGATTTTTGGATTTCGCGACTTTTTGTTTATATCTCTTATGTATAGAGATAGAGATTAAGGTATGCGTGTACTTTTTTTGACTCATAGTCTTTGTGGAATAGACCTTGCTGTGATTGTTAAATATCAGGGTCATGATGTAGACGTAGCGATTTTTAATCCGCTTTCAAAAGATATAGGTAATGGATTTGGTGTAAACAAAAGTATTGACTATAGTCAGTTTGTACAGAGGGCTTTGCAAGGTGATTATGATTTGGTCATCAGTGATGATGTTTACATGGGTAAAGATTCGAACCTTTTGCGGAAGAATGGGGTTTTGGTCTTTGGGGGTTCGGTGGATACGGATGTTTGGGAGAATAATCGTTTTGTAGGCATAGAGATTATGCGTCAGAGTGGTATAGAGGTTCCAGAGACGGTTAGCTTTGATAGTTATTCTGCTGCTGAGGCATTTTTGAAGGAACGTGGTGGATTGTGGGTTTTGAAAGGCAGTGGTTCGGAGGGTTTGGTAAAGGGAAAGACTGTTGTACCTAAGACCGAGGAAGAGTTGTTATGGTTTGTGGATGCTTTTAAGAAAGAGTGTGATGATGCCAAAGTGATTTTGCAATGCTTATTGGATGGCATAGAGGTGGCTTGGAGTTTTTGGTGGAATGGGGATGATGTAGTAGGTGATGCCTGGATGAACTTTGAGCATAAGCGTATGTTTACAGGTGATATGGGTCCTTTTTGTGGAGAAGCGGGTACGATGGTTGTAGCTATTGATGCAGATTTTATACGTGAGCGTTTTCGGGGTTTGTTTTCTTGGTTACGTTCAAGTGGGTATCGAGGTATTTTTGATATGAATACGATTGTGACGGAGGATGGAAGGATTTATGGGTTAGAGTTTACGCCTCGTATGGGGTTTCCGATAATGCAGTGTATTGTTCGTCAGTTGTTATATGGGGGTGTGGAGGATGTTGCAGAATATATTAGGAGTATTGCTTCAGGTGAGCAAGTGGAGTGCATTGATAGGTCTGCGGCGTATGGTTGTGTAATAGGGTATTTTGTAAGAACTGATGTAGGTGACTTGCCTGTTTTTTGGGACGGGGACGAAGACGTAAGGGA
>ERZ795060.4848-NODE-4848-length-11095-cov-4.067572_pt1 | contig 11095 bp, 8 predicted proteins | sample MGYA00375144_ERZ795060 | MGnify/ENA primary metagenome ERZ795060 (study PRJEB30189, sample SAMN05720157) | activated sludge metagenome | isolation source: anaerobic digester from wastewater treatment plant | place: Japan | collected 2015-05-15 ... | reverse complement strand
CACGACGCGGCCCACTCGCACGGCACCTCCAGCGGATGCAGAATCCCCAGCAAGGCATCGTCCGGCAACAAATACTCGTTGTCCTGCTCGTCGGCCAGGCTTAGGTCCTCCGCCACGCGGCAACTGGCGCGCAAGGCGCCGTCCGCGTCATACACCCCCCAGATCAGCGCCTGGGAAAGCGGCCGCCGCACCGGATGCGCCACGAACAGCCCCGCAAACGCCGCGCGCTCCCAGCGCCGCCGCGCGCACATCGCGCCCTCCAGGCGCCGAATCTGGTTGGCGGCAATGCTTTTGAGCTGTTTCTTGAGATCCTTGAACCGCGCGACGGCCTCCTTGGCGCAAACCGGATCGTCGCGCACTCCCGGCTTGGGCAGATCCTTCAACGCCTTGCCGTCGCTGTCCCGCAAACACGGCGCCAGCAGGCGACTCAGGCGCAATTCGAACTGGCGCGGGCCAAAGTCAAGCGGCAGGCGCCCGCGCTCGTCCAGGCCCAGCGTGGGCACGGTGCGGTCGGCCAGTTCGGGCAGCGTCAGGCCGCGCTCGGTCCCGTCAAGTAAATTCCAGGCTTTGCGGAGGTTGTAGTCTCGTTTTTCGACAACGGTAACGCCGTTTAACTGTGGCGGCACGGCGTTAAAGGCGCTTAAAAAAACATCCGCTTCAGCCATATTTTTCAACTCCAGGGAAACCAGATCTTCCCGGAAATAGCCGTGCCGCTGCTGCAGGGACTCCAGGACTGCGGATAAAGTCTGCCCTTGATCACGATAGTATGCTGCCATTTCAGCCGTCAGGAGAGAAGCCACCACGCCATCCTTATCCCGCGTGTAGGTTCCGGCCAGATAGCCATAGCTTTCTTCGTAACCGAAAAGAAATGTTTTACGGCCGCTTTCTTCATATTCTTTAATCTTTTCACCGATAAACTTAAATCCGGTCAGCGTTTCCTCGGTATCCACGCCGTAGGAGGCGGCCACTTTCCGGCCCAGATCCCCGGTGACGATCGTTTTAACGATCACCCCGTTTTCAGGGAGGCGCTTTGCCGCAGCCAGCCGGCTGAGGATATATTCGATCATCAGGGCTCCGATCTGGTTCCCCGTAAAGTGGCGGTAACCGCCGCCGGCTTCGCGCACAGCACAACCCATCCGATCGCAGTCGGGGTCGGTGGCCATAACCAGGTCAGCTTCAATCTCTTCCGCCAGCTTTAGGGCCAGCTCAAAGGAAGCCGGATCCTCCGGGTTGGGCACCTTTACCGTGCTGAAGAAAGGATCTGCGGTCATCTGCTCCTCCACCACGGCCAGATCAACATAACCCGTCTGCCTTAGCAAATCCGGGATGAGGGTCCCTCCGGTGCCGTGCAGGGGCGTGTAGACCACCTTTAAACGGCTGCGGGGCCTGCTCTGGGACTGGCTGCGCACCGCCTCCAGGTAATCCCGGTCCATTTCCGGGCCAATCTCCCGTATCAGGCCGGCGGCCAGCGCCGCCTCGTATTCCATGGTCACCACATCCCGGAACAGGTCCACTGCCACGATGGCTTCCACCAGCCGGTCAATCAAAGGCGATACGGCCTGCCCTCCATCGGGCCCGTAGACTTTGTAGCCGTTATATTCAGGCGGGTTGTGGCTGGCGGTGATCACAATCCCCGCCGCGCATTCCAGCCTGCGAATGGCATAGGATAGCTCCGGGGTAGGCCGGACTTCGCTGAACAAGACCGCTTCAATGCCGTTGGCCGCCAGGACCAGCGCCGCCTCCCGGGCAAATTCCCGGGATAATTGCCGCGTATCGTAGGCAATGGCTACCCGCTTGTGCGCCGGCGCCGGCTCGAGCGAGTTGATATAGTTGGCCAGGCCCTGGGTGGCGCGGCGGACGATATAGCGGTTAATCCGGTTTATGCCGGGACCGATGATGCCGCGCATGCCGCCGGTGCCGAAAACCAGCTCACCCCCAAAATGGTCCCGGATAAGGTCCGGGGCGTCCTTCATCTTCTCAAGCTCGCCACGGGTCGCCTCGTCCAGGTCCGGATGCCCCAGCCATTGATAATAACATTGCACCGCTTCATCCTGCCCCAGGCGCCCGTAATCATCTTCATAGCGCTGGATGTCATCTTCGCCAAGATAGCTGCCGTTTTGGACTTCAATCACCTCCAGCATATCTTTGCCGATATTTTGCAGGCGATGTTTCGCCTGCGCCGGGATAAATACATTTTCCCCTTTGGCCAGTTGCCGTTCATGCTCATCTACGGTCACCAGGGCCGTACCGGCGACCACCACCCAGTGTTCCGAGCGGTGGCGGTGGCTCTGCAGGCTCAGGCGCGCGCCGGGATTAACGCTAATCCGTTTAACCTGGTAAGTTTCTCCCTGTTCCAGGACGGTATAGCTGCCCCAGGGCCGATTAACGGTGCGATGCTCCCTGTATTCCGGATCGCCGCGCCGCTTCAACTCTTCGTAGAGCTGCCTAACCGCCTGGGAGCGATCCCGGCGGCAAACCAGCAGGGCATCGTCCGTATCGACGATGGCCAGGTTTTCCACGCCGACGACGCCCACAAGGCGGGACCGGGAGAGGATGAGGCTGCCGCTGGTATCAACGGCCAGGACCCGTCCCTGCAGGCAGTTGCCTGCCGCGTCCCGTGGCGAAAGCTGGTAATAAGCCTCCCAGCTCCCTAAATCGCTCCAGGCCAGCTCGGCCGGGATAACCACTACCCCTGCAGCCTTTTCCATGATCCCGTAATCAATGGAAACTGCCTCCAGTTTTGGGTACAACTGCTCGAGGGAGGAGCAATTTTGCTCCAGCAGCCGGTCCAGGATGGCGGCGCTCTCCGGTAAAAAGCGGCGGTACTGTTCTTGCAAAGCGCCTACCTGAAACACAAGCATACCGCTGTTCCAGAAGTAGCGGCCATCCTGGCAAAATTGCCGCGCCTGCTCAAGGCCGGGTTTTTCCACGAATTGTTCGACCCGGTAGCACCCCCCGGGAAGGGCGGCGCCGCGGCGGATATAGCCATACCCGGTTTCCGGGTAATCCGGCCTGATGCCAAATATCACCAGCCCCCACTGTTTTGCCGCCTTCTCACCACGGGCCAGCAGCGAAGCAAATTGATCGTGATCAGAAATCAGGTGGTCCGCAGGCAGCACCGCCATGATTGTCTGCGATCCGCAATTTTTGGCCAGATGCCAGGCCGCCAGGCCGATGGCCGGCGCGGTATTGCGCCCTTCGGGCTCCTTAAGCACGGCCACCCCTTCCAGGGAGATGGCCGCGAGCTGCCGCCGTATTTCCGCCTCCTGATCCCTGTGCGTGACCACAATGATCTTCTCCGCAGGAAGGAGCGGATATACCCTGGCCACTGTTTGCTGAAACAGGCTCTCCCCGTGTTCGTGCAGCGTCAGGTATTGCTTGGGGTGCTGCTCCCGGCTCAACGGCCAGAGCCGGCTGCAGCTGCCGCCGGCCAAAATGACTGCATACACTAGCATCACTCCCGGGGTAGAAATTTATGTATTAAGACGGAGCTTTTCTAAAATATTCTACACCCGGTGATTCATTCCTTTTAGAAAAGGAAAGGGCGTCCGGCAGCGCTTCTGCGCAAGCCGGACGCCTCCGCCTGTTTGCTTTTCCCTTCCCGGGCAGGCCGCACATTTTCTGCACGCAGGATGATCTTTTAACTAACGGCAGCGGTTGATGCCTGCTTCGCCCCCTAATTAGCCGTAATTTTCCAGAGAACACCGCTTTGGGGGATAGCGTTGGGCGCCATGTCCGTAAATTCCATCACTCCGAAATCAAGCAGGTACATGGATTGCCCGTCAGGGCTGAACTTCACGTCCACAACCCGTTTAAGGCCGTTTCCCATGCGCCCGGCCCGGGGCTGCTCCTTGTTTTTAATGAACCAGTCGAAGCGGCCGGTAGCCGGATCCACCAGCAGCACCCCTGTTGGCACCTGCTCCTCCAGGTTTTCGGTCAGGGGCTGGCCGTCCCCGAAAACAGCGACAAAGATGCCGTCATGCGGGAATTCTTCCGGGGCCACGGCCAGTTTCATGGGCGAATAATGGGGCGGAAAAGTAGCCAGGGGCGCCTCTACCGGCGGCGGATCCACCAGGAGCGGCTTCCGGTTCACTCCCCGCTCTGAAGCAAAGAGCGGTTCCGTCAAGGCCACTGTCCCAGCAAAGTCGGGCCAGCCGTACCAGGCCCCTTCGCGCAGGCGTACCAGCCAGTCAGGGCAACCTTTCACCGCCCGGACGCCCCGGTCGTCGTAGCCCAGGTTGGTGGCGTAAATGTTCCCTTCCGCATCCACCGCCAGGCCGTAAGGATTGCGCAGCCCGTCGGCAAAAAGGGACAGCTCTCCCGTTTCCAGGTCGAGGCGGTGCACCGCACCGCTGGCCGGCACCGCCGGCTCAACCTGCTCGCCGCTTTCCCGGGTTTGGCCGAAGGGAGCAAAGGCGCCGGTCTTCCTGGTATCGGCCGGGTCGGCTGTCCCCAGGTCTAAAGACTCATAGTTTTCACCGGTAAGGGTAAAGCGGCGCGAAGGGATGTCGTGAACATCAGGGTGGCGGTCCGCCCAGGCGTAAACAAAGTTGTCGGAGCCGACCACACCGGCGTTGGTGGCTGTGCCCTGCCCAAAGTACAGCGCACCGTCTTTGCCGAAAACCAGGTCGTTGTTCTGGTGATCGCCCAGGGAGGGCAGGTTTGTAACCAGGTCTTCCCGCTCCCGGCTTTCCAGGTCAAAGACAGTAATCTTGCCGCGGTGTGAAACAAAGAGGCGATCGCTGCGCAGGGCGATACCGTTGAGGGGCCCCTCGAAATCGCCTGCCACTTCACCGATGCGGCCGTCGGGCCTGACCTTGAGTATGCGGGCCGCGGTAGTTTTAGGACCGTAAGCAAAACCGGACTCAGCCACATAAATATTGCCGTGATCATCCAGGGCCAGCGCGGTGGGGTAGGTAAAGCCTTTGGCCACCACTTCCGCCCGGTAGCCGGGGGGAAGCTGCAGTGCCTCCGGGTCGGTGCTGGTCGCCGCCCGCAGCATAAACGGCGTCAGCAAGGCCGCTGCCGCCAGGATGCCCAGGGCATAATAGGTCCTCGCCCGCGACTGGCCCAGGCCCCAGCGGCTGTAGAGCAGCCCGGTAACCGTGCCGTATAGAACAAAGGCGAGCAGCGGCGTCCAGTGATCCAGCGGACTTTCCCACTGCGGCGGGAAACCCAGGATCACCGGCACCAGGAGCAGGGGCCCGATGACCCAGAGGATAAAGCCCAAAGCGACTCCTGCCAGGATGGTGCTATGCAGCCTCATCCGGCGCCGCCGCAGCAGCGCCGCGTAGAGCACTCCCCCCAGGGCGCCGAGAATCAGCATGGCCAAAAAACCGTAAATCAAGCCGGCCCGGGTCAGCAGCAGGCCCAGGGCGGGAAGCAGCCAGGAACCCCACAAGATGGCAGAACCCGCCAGGGCGCCGGCCAGGCCAGCGATTAAGCCCCAATACAGATCATGGTAGCGCATTGATCATCCTCCCTGTCAAAGTGCTATAACCATATTTTAAACAACAGGGAAGATCTTATCCGGCAGGAAGGAAGCTAAAGGCAAACCCATGCGATAAAGCGTTAAGTGCACGATGGTGCTCCGGGAGGCCTTTAAGGCGACAGGGTCAGGGAAACCTTAACCTGGTCCTGTTCGGAGCCGTCTTTCGGGCTGATCGTATATAGTTCAAGGGTGGCGGCGGTCTCCTCAAGGATCAGCCCGGACAGGTCAATGGCCTCTTCAAAGTAATACCAGTCCCCCATGCCGGCCATGGTATATCCTTCGGCCAGCACCGGCCCGTTAACCCCGGTTAAACGATAAGAGACCAGCCCCTCAAAAACCGAGGCCACGCCGCGGAAGTGCAGCCTTCCGGCCGCCGCGTCACCCTCGGCCGGGGCGAAAAGTTTAATCCCGGGCGAGGCGGCGACAACCGGTTCCAGGTCGTCGATCCCGTGGAGCGTCATGATATACTCCTGGGCACCGCCGGCGCTGAAGACAACAGGAAGGTCTACCGCGGGAATAAGGGCCAGGTCGTAGGGGTAAGTAAAGCCCTGGGTAACCAGATCATCAGGTCCGGGCGCGCTAAAGGCAACCTGCACCTTTACCGCGTCCTCGCTCACCTGTACATCGGTAATTTCCACGGCATACCCGCCGGTGGGCTGGAGGCCGTAGGTTACCAGGAGGTAAAGATACTCGCCGAAAACCCGGCTATGGCCCAGGGACAGGTTTTCGGCGACGTTGTCCACCCACTGCTGCACTGCTTCCGGCAGCTCCACCAGGCGATAAAAATAGCCGTCCCCGGCGGAATTAGCCACTTTAACCAGGTTATCGGCTTTTTCGCTGTCTCCGTTATCACCGCCGGCAGCGCCGTCCCCGTGATCCCCATTGTTAATTTCGCCAGCGCCCAAAAAATCACATCCGGACCCGATTACAAGTACAACCACCAGCAGCAGGCACAATAACAGAACTTCTTTTTTATGCATACCGGCACCTCGCTTTTTATTAAGATAACCTCTCATCATGCGCCATGGCGAGCCACAGGCCAGATCATTCCGGCTTTGTCTCCTGATTTCCCGTCCATAACGGCAGCGCCGCTGCACCGCCCGCCCTGGCCGGCCAGGTCTGGCACAGAGGGTGAAGAGAACTTAGATCGCACCGAAAAAAACCCTCCGGATGCGGGCAAAATTGCGGCGGACATGGTCCGATCCCGAAACAAAACCCATATGCCCGGGCAATAAAAGCTCCACCGCTTCCATGGCGGCCAGCCTGGCCACACTTTGCTCCAGCTCCTCCAGATTGCCGCCGGGCAGGTCGGAGCGGCCGATGCTGTTTTCGAAAACAGTGTCGCCACTGATCAGGGCTTTTTGATCCGGCAGGTAAAAACAGACTGATCCGGGCGTATGGCCGGGCGTATGGATGACACGGATTAAATCCGTTTTTCCCTTGCCCAGTTCCAGATCCCCCTCCTGCAGATAAAAATCGGGCTTCAGGTCGGGCAGTTCCTGGCCTGCCGCGGCGGCATAACGCTGTCCCAGCGCCTCCAGGATAAACTCGTCCTGCCGGTGCAGGGCAAAACGGGCCCCGCTTTTTTCCCGGGCCAGGCCCGCCGCTTCCATGTGGTCGGGATGGCCGTGGGTGCACAGGATCAGGTCCACGTCTTCCAGCGCAAAACCGTCGGCAGCCAGTTGCCGCACCAGCAGTTCAAAACCACTTTCCCCGAATTCATTGTAAATATGCCCGGGATCAAAAAGGACCGTCATTTCCCCTTTAAACAGGTAACTGTTGCAGTTGTTGCCCCGCCCCCGCCAGGGATAGGCGTAGATTTTTTCGGTGATGCGCATGCTGCAGCCTCCTCTATATTTAAGCATTACTGCCGTTTTTTATGTTATGATTATAGCAGGATACAAGCGAGGTGAGCAAATTATGGGAAAAATAAAATCGGCCAGGGAGCTGGCCCTGGAGCGGGCAGACAAACTGGCAGGCAGCGTTGACAGCAACCCGGAGGACTTCGCTTTTGCCCAGTACACCAGAGCGGCGGCGCTGCTGGCCGCTTCGTACCTGGATAATAAATTAACGCTGGGGCGGCTGGCGGAAAGCATCGGCAACTATCCTGCCGCCGCGCTCCCGGCCGCGAAAAAGTCGCTTTTACAAGGAATCACCGCCGGATTGAACCCCGATACCTGCGAGCAGGTGCTGGCAGCGTATCAAAAACTTGCCTCTGAACTGCTAAGCGGAGAAGCCGGCGCAGCCCTGCAGGAAGTATGCCGGGCATACCGGGAGCAACTGGAAAAAGAACGGGCCCGGCTGGAACAGGCAGGCAGCGAGGCCCTGTTAAAAGATAGCGGCATCAGCGGCAGCGCCGTCGCCGCGATTAATCTTGAACGAACCACACAATGGCTTCAAGCAAAGAATGCCCTAAACCGGGAATTTAACGTTCTGCTGCAACAGATCAAACGCCACCTGGAGGAGACATTACACTCAAATGCTTAGAGATTTTCATTTTTCTTTGTTATTCCAACAAGCCATTCTAATATTGTTGGTACTGGTAAATTAGCTATTTTTGCATTTTCTACAATTCCTTTAATTTCTGAATATATTATTCCAATCGTTATTATAGTTACAAGTGTATTGTCTGGCAGGCCTTCAAGAGAAACAAAAGGATTTAAACAATTAGCAATGGCAAGTAATAAATATGGGAAAATTAGCAATTGTATGTTTCTTGAAATATGAATATAATCATCTCTATTTCTATACTTATTTGCAATACATCGTGTTATAAAATGTACAATTGTCGTTACTATTAATGCCCAATTAACAGCAGTAAGGCCCCCAAATATTAATGAAAGTAAAGACATAAAAAATATAATAAATAATTTTAAGGTTGAAGTTTCAATAAAATTATTCCATGCATGTTTAACATCATTTATTTGAACCAAAGGTGAATTTGAATAATATCCAGCCATAATTGTAAAACCTGCTTTTATATATTTATATATTCTATTATGATTTGGCTGCTCTATGACATTTACTTTACATCTATTTTGTTTATCTTGAAGCATTTTTACGATTTCAGGTAAATATTCACAACTGATTCCTAAGGCTTTTAAAGAATCAACGTCAACATTTATTTCTTTTTGGACAGCTTGTACATTAAAGTACAAACTTGTAGTTAACATGTTAATTTTTTGGATTGATCGTTCAATTCTTTGAATATCCGAACAATCGGGCATCTGATTATTCATTAAAGCCCGATCTAATGTCATATCTATCAGATTCCAATTAAGATACGTAGATTTAGCGTTATTCACGTCAAATCTCCCTTTATTTTATTTTTATCTCATCGAGATTTATAAATTGATAGTTTCCTTTGCATACTGTAGTTAAATATAATCTCATCTTATCTTCTAGATATTGCCTCAGTTCGTTCGTTTGTTTGCAAAATTCTTCCTTATTATGAAAAAATGAGTCATAATTTATGCCAATATTTGTTAATGCGGAGGTTTCATTAGTATAATTAAATAAAAATGATAACACTTTCTTATCAATCTCAACTTCAAAGCGCAAAGTAGATTTGATAATATTACCAAATTGTGAATAATCTCTAGTATCTAAAAAAAATTCCAGAATATCTGTATTTTCTAGCCCGCTTATCATACTTATAATTTCCATATTTTGAATTACGTTGCTTTTTTCCCATATTGATTCATCAATTAATTCTAAAATATTAGTAATTTTCTCCATGTAATTTTGACGTTCTGACATGAAAACTACTACTTCTATTTCTTTTTTTCCATTTTAACATTTATAATTGGAATACAATCATTAAGTGACACTTCATCCTCGCTAATTTCAATACTTTTAAAATTGTATACGCTTTTAATTCTACTTACAACTTCATCTACATTTTTAGAATTATAGGGAATAGGATTTTTTAGATTAAGTTTAATAACTAATGGTATATATTCCTTTGACATAATCTTTACCTCCTATTCTTTGTGTAACTTATTCTATAAAACTCCAAAATTCTCCTTTATTAAAAAGTAAAAATTTTTCAGGACGTATGTTATATATAGGATTAAATCATCTCATTTAATCTTCCTTCCTTTTTTAAACACCGCCTCCACCAGGCTGGTGCCGAAGTGATAGGGAATGTAATTGCAGTCCGGGGCGTCGATAATCACCACATCCGCCTGCTTGCCTGTTTCGAGGCTGCCGACCCGGTGAGCCATTCCGATGGCATGGGCGGCGTTAATGGTGGCGGCGCATAAGGCTTCCGCCGGCAGCATTTTCATTTTGATGCAGGCCAGGGTCAGGATCAGGTGGGTGGCCTCGGTGGGCGAAGAGCCGGGATTTCTGTCCGTGGAGAGGGCCACGGCCACGCCCTGCTCGATCATTTGCCGCGCCGGTGCGTATTCTTCATTAAGAAAGAAAGCCGTACCGGGCAGCAGCACGGCGATAACGCCGGCTTCGGCCAGGGCTTTTATTCCCTCCGGTGAAGCCTTGAGCAGGTGATCCGCCGACACGGCCCCCATTTCCGCCGCCAGCTCGGCCCCGCCGAAGGAGGCCAGCTCGTCGGCATGTAATTTCGGCAGCAGCCCGTAACGCTTGCCTGCCTCGAGGATGCGCCGCGACTGCTCCACCGTGAACACGCCCACATCGCAAAAAACATCGCAAAAGCGGGCCAGCTTTTCTTCAGCCACCCGGGGGATCATTTCTTCGACTACCAGATCTACATATTCCTCTTCCCGCCCGCGGTATTCTTTCGGGAAAGCGTGGGCTCCCAGGAATGTGGGCACCAGGTCCAGGGGGTGTAGGGCGTCCAGTTTGCGAATCACCCGCAGCATGCGCAGCTCTTCGGCCACGGAAAGGCCGTAACCGCTTTTCACCTCCACGGTGCCGACACCATGCCGGGCAAAGTGGTCGAGGCGGCGGCGGGCGGTCTCCAGCAACTCCGCATCGGAAGCGGCGGCGGTGGCCTTGACTGAATTGACGATCCCCCCGCCGGCCTGCATGATCTCCAGGTAGCTCTTCCCCTGCAGCCGCATCACAAATTCATTCTGGCGGCTGCCGCCAAAAACGATATGGGTGTGGGGCTCAACAAAGCAGGGCGCCACCACCTTGCCCCAGGCGTCGTAAACCCGGGCATGGGGTAAAAGTTCTACTTCCTCTTCTACCTGTTCCGTCGGCCCCACGGCTACAATTACGCCGTCAAAGGCGGCCACGGCCCCACCGGTGATGATGCCGGGATCGGCCAGTTCAGCACCCCGTTTGGGCTCTTTACTATGCCCGGCCATGGTTAAAAGCTGGGCCGCATTTTTTATTAACAGGTCTGCTTGCAGCATCGATCCATCCTCCCATTGTTCTTGTAAGAGATCGGAGCTTACCCTACTTGTTGATCCGGTTTTCGAGAATCTGGTCCGGGGAGAAACGGTTGAGTTGCAGGTAGTGCAGGGCGGCGTCAAGGAGATACTGCCGCGGTATCAGGCCCACCACCTCAGTCTCCGCTATGCCCGCGCCGTAGCGGGCCGCTTCGGCCCTGATTAACTCCAGGACGCGGTGGATGGGCGTGGCCTCGCAGTTAACCAGATTCATGGTTACCTGGGCCTT
>ERZ795060.4847-NODE-4847-length-11095-cov-4.069112_pt1 | contig 11095 bp, 10 predicted proteins | sample MGYA00375144_ERZ795060 | MGnify/ENA primary metagenome ERZ795060 (study PRJEB30189, sample SAMN05720157) | activated sludge metagenome | isolation source: anaerobic digester from wastewater treatment plant | place: Japan | collected 2015-05-15 ... | reverse complement strand
GTTCCTCCAAGAAGAAGATTTATTCAAAAATATGCAAAAAAAGCTAATTTAGATATATAAAGACATGGCAGATAAAGAAGATTTAATAAAAAGTGCACAAGAAAGTATAAATATTGAAAATCAAGATCCAGAAAACTCAACTGAAGCAGAGCAAAATAATTCAGAAATTGATTTTAATCTATCTTTTAAACCCGGAGAGATAAAAGAAAGGTCAATTGTAGATGAGATGAAATCAAACTACATTGACTACTCTATGTCCGTTATAGTCTCTCGTGCACTTCCAGATGTAAGAGATGGATTAAAACCATCTCAAAGAAGAGTACTAGTCGCAATGAATGACTTAGGTCTAACACCAACTTCTCATTTTAGAAAGTGTGCAAAAATTGCTGGTGATACCTCAGGTAACTATCACCCACATGGTGAAAGTGTAGTATATCCAACTCTTGTAAAAATGGCTCAAGAGTTTTCAACTAGATATATTTTAGTTGAAGGACAAGGGAACTTTGGTTCTATTGATGGAGACCCTGCTGCCGCAATGAGATACACAGAGGCAAGAATGGGAAAGATTACTCCTGAAATGCTTCGTGATTTAAATAAAGGAACTGTTACATTCATACCTAACTATGATGGAACAAGACTCGAACCAACAGTATTACCAACACTATTTCCAAACCTTTTAGCAAATGGAAGTCAAGGTATTGCAGTAGGAATGGCAACACAAATACCTCCTCATAATCTTACAGAGCTTGTAGATGCACTCCGAGAAATGATTAAAAGGGGAAATAAATGGCAAGGGGTGAGCATATACAACGAGCTTAGAAAAGCAAGAGAGAGTAGAGAAAAAGTACCTCAAACACTTAATGCAAAACCTGAGAATTACTTAGAAAACTATGTAGATACAAAATCTCTCGATTACAGTAAAGAGATTGAAAAAATAGTTGAAAGAATTAAAGAAACAAAGGAAACAATATATCCTGATTTCAAGTCAGATATATCTCCAGAAGAGTTAATTGAAATAATTCCAGGACCAGATTTCCCTACTGGAGGAATAATATATGATAGAGCTGAAATACTTAATGCATATGCAACAGGAAGAGGAAAAATACTTCAAAGAGCACAGGCATCAATAGTTGAGGGGAAAAATGGAAGATATCAGATAGTAATTACAGAAATTCCATATCAAGTAAATAAAGCTTACATGATAGAAAAAATCGCAGACTTGGTAAGAGAAAAGAAAATTACAGGAATTGCTGATATCAGAGATGAATCAAACAAAGATGGAATAAGAGTGGTTGTTGCTCTTAAGAAAGATGCACAGCCAAAAACAGTATTAAACAAACTGTATAAATATACTGAGATGCAGAAGACCTTCAATGCAAATATGATTGCATTGGTAGATCAAGAACCCATTACTCTTTCACTAAAGAGAATGCTTGAGTTGTTCCTTTCTTTTAGAATCACTGTAACTATTAGAAGGTATGAATATGATTTGGCAGAAGCAAGATATCATGCACACATTCTTGAAGGATTACTTAAAGCATTAGACCTTTTAGATGAGGTAATTGCTACTATAAGGGGATCTAAAACTCAGGAGAGTGCAAAAACAAACTTAATGGATAAATTTAAGTTCACTGATGTACAAGCACAAGCAATATTAGATATGCAACTTAGAAGACTTGCAGCTCTCGAGAGAATGAAACTGCAAAATGATTATAAAGAAACAAAAGAAAAGATTATCCAGTACAATGAAATTTTAGACAGCCAAGATAAAATACTCGAAGTAATTAGCAATGACTTAGAAGTAATGAAAGAAACCTATGGAGATAAGAGAAGAACAAAGATTGTAAAAGGAAAAATAAACGAAATTTCAGATGAAGATTTAATTGCACAGGAGGAAACACTAATAACAATAACCCATACTGGATATGTAAAGAGAGTACCACCTTCTACATATCAGACACAGAAGAGGGGAGGAAAGGGAATATCTGGTGGTGAAACAAAAGAAGGTGACTTTATTGAGCATGTATTGCTTTGCAACACACACGATGAACTACTGCTATTTACAAACAAGGGTCGGGTATTTAGTACAAGAATATTTGAAATACCTGAATATGGAAGAACTGCAAAGGGTATTCCTTTAATTAACCTTGTTCAATTAGATCAAAATGAAATAATAACTTCTATTCTTACAAGAGATCCTAAGGGTGGAGTAATGGGTTCTGAAGAGATACAAGAGCAACAAGATGAAAAAGGTGTAATAAAAAAGACAGATTTTAAGTATTTCTTAATGGTAACAAAGGGAGGAATTATTAAAAAAACTGATTTAAAACAATTCTCAAAGATTAGAGCAAATGGCTTAACTGCAATAAAACTAGAACCAGGTGATGAGTTAATATGGGTTAAACCTACTACTGGAGATGATAATGTAATATTAGTTACAGCAGAAGGAAAATCAATAAAATTTAGTGAGACGGATGTAAGACCACTTGGTAGAAACACAAGAGGTGTTATAGCAATAAAATTCAAAACTGATACAGATTATGTTGTAGGAATGGGAGTAATAAGAAAAAATGAAGATAAACTATTTACCCTTTCAGAATATGGACATGGAAAAATGACAAAACTTTCAGAGTACCCACTACAAAAAAGAGGAGGAACAGGAGTATTTACATTCAGAGTAACACCGAAAACAGGTAAGGTTGTAGCTGCAAGAGTACTTGATCATCCTAATGCAGAAATAGTTGTAATATCTGAAAAATCAAAAGTTATCAGATCTTCTATTAAAGCCATTCCTACATTAGGAAGACAAACAAGTGGTGTTAAGGTTATGAATCTAAATACAGGAGATAAGGTTGCAACAATGGCTTTATTGTAAGTTTAATTATCTAAATATGACACTATTTTTATCTCCCCTGAGTCAAACTCGTTAATTCTATCTGCCTTTGTTTTTGCTTTTTTAATCTCTTTAAAGAGCAGCAGTATCTCTTTTTCATTTTCAGATATCTTTTTATCAAGTATCTTAAAATATTGGTCTATCAATACCATTATATCTTCTATTTGCACATTGTTGTTTTTCATAGTATTTCCTCCTAATATTTTATTAATATATTCTTTCATATTCTAAAATATATTTCTTGACCTAATATCCAATATCTTCAAGTTATATTTTTATCACTATAAAATTTTAAGTTATTCATTAAGCTCTTGCGCTTTTCTATTAACCATATATATGTGATAATCTATAAAGTATGGATAAAAAAGAGAAATATCAAAAGTTTCTAAAAATATACCAAACATTAGGCTTTATTCTGATTTTTATTACTATTGTCCTCATTGCTATACCAACTGCTCCATATGTATGGTATAGGCTTAATCCTAATGCAGTACAAAAAGATGAAGAGAAAATAGTTCAAAATGTTGTTGAAGCAAAAGAAGAAATCCCACAAGAACCTGAACCCGTAGAAGAAAAAATACCTCCTATTAATCCTAATCTTCCAGAAGGATACTTTGTAGTAATTGAAGAAATAGGGGTAAATTCACCAATTACAATAACAAAAGATTATAGAAAAGCACTCACAAAAGGAACATGGATTGTAAATGATTTTGGTACACCTGAAAACGATGACTTACCGATAATACTGGCAGCACACAGATTTGGATATTCAAGCTGGGGAACAAAAAAGAGAAACTTAATATCCTTTTATAACCTTCCTAAAACAGGAGTAGGAACAAAAGTGAAGATATATTGGAATCAAAGGGAGTATATATATGAAATATATGATGGCAATATTGGAACATATATAACTGATTATAATGCAGATTTAATTCTGTACACCTGTAAATATTATAACTCCCCAGAAAGAATATTTAGATATGCTAAAAGAGTAAATTAAAATGAAAAAAGTATTAATATTACTAATATTTTTAATACTAATACTCTCAATTCCTCAAAAAACAGCAGAGCTTACTATTAATTGGGATACAGATAATAAGGATAAAAAAAGATATCAGTGGGTTGAAAATCCAAGCAGTATTATTGATACAAGTACAATAGCATTAGTAAAAGCACAAAAACAGGATACAACTACAAATAAGTGGTGGGAGTATCCAGATGTAATATACACAACAAAAAGAAGTGGAGATGACTTGCTTGTTTTAGTAAATAAACAGTACAAGCTTCCAAGCTCATATGCTCCAAAAGATTTAGTAAAAGCAAGTAAAAGTGGAATAAGAAGGGGAGAAAATTACTACCTTAGGAGCATAGTCATTCCAGATTTAACAAAAATGGTAAATGATGCCAAATCAGAAGGAGTAGATCTTTGTATTGTATCAGGATACAGATCATATCAAACCCAAATAGATACATACAATTACTGGTTGAAAATGAATAATGGAAATACCAGCTTGGTTGATACCTTCTCGGCAAGAGCAGGACACAGTCAGCATCAGCTTGGAACCGTTATAGATTTTAGTACAAATGAAATAGGGGATAAACTAGGCGATGAATTTTCAAACACAAGAGCAAGTAAATGGCTTTCTCAAAATGCACACAAGTATGGCTTTGTAATTTCATATCCAAAAGGCTATGAAAATATTACAGGATACAAACATGAAAGCTGGCATTACAGATATATTGGAGTAGAGAACGCCAAAAGTATGCTTAACTCCCGAGAAATATTAGAACTATATCTCAGAAGCTACAACCTATAGTGTAGACTTTTAGGACTAGTTAGAGTATAATACTAATGTATTTAAATTAACTAGCCCTTTAATATGAGAAAGTTAACAGCACTATTAGCTGTAGCAGTTACTTTCCTTTCAAATGCATCTGCTGTTTTTGCAACTGGAAATGTATATGGTCCCTATAATCCATACGAGCATGAACCAATACCTACAGGTTTTGAAGATACAAGCATTTTCTATATTGGAGCAGCAATTACATTTATAACAGGAATGGTAATCCTTTCTACAGTTAAGCGCCTTAAGAATGAGCAGTCTGTTTAAAAACAGACTGCCCTTTGGGCTTTTTTTAAATACGATTATTTCTAAAAATATATAAATGAAAATATCTTTGGTTTTACCAACATACAAAAAAGAAAGAGAAGTTATTGATCAGCTTGAAAGATTATACGGATATCTTTCAAGAATCAACCCTGAGTTTGAACTCATCTTTGTTATAGATGGGTATATTGATAATACTAAAGATATATTAGAAAAGTATATAAAAGAAAACAGACTTAAAAAAGTAAAAGTAATTGGATATAAAGAGAATAGGGGAAAAGGATATGCAGTAAGGTATGGAATGAAAAAAGCAAATGGAGATGTAATAGGATATATTGATGCAGATACTGATATACAGATAAGATCTCTTGGTTATGCAATTAAAGAAATTAAAAAGAATGATGTATATGCTGTTATTCCTTCTAAAATGCATAAAGATTCTAATGTCGAAATGACATTTACAAGAAAAATATTCTCATATGGTTTAATAGCTGTAAACAAAATATTCTTAAAACTTCCTCAGAATATTACAGATGTAGGATGTGGACTAAAATTATTTAAAAAGGATTTAATACAGAGGGTATTACCTAATTTAAGGGTAAACAGATTTGCCATTGACTCTGAAATATTAAATGAGATAGGAAAAGTAGGGTATAGTGTGTCTGTAACTCCTTTCTTTTTAAACAAAAACAGATCTCAGTCTACATCTGCAAATATTAAAGAGGTTAGTAGAATGATTAAAGATATATTAAGCATCTCTATGAAAGAGAGTAGGATATTTAATAGCTATATACTTAAAGAGTATAGATAATTGCTATACAGAGAATCTCTTTTTAAAAGAATCCAAAAAATGAGAATAATCTCTTAAAGAGTTTCTTAAAGCAGGAGAACTTTCAATGACTAGACCAGGAATCTTTTGACCTCTTAATTGCATTCTGTATAGATACTGTGCTAACTGCTTATTCTCATCAATATTATTACCTAAAGGTAAATGTCTTCTTACATCCCCCTGTATGTACTCCTTGCCACTGAGAGATATTAATAAAGGGAGCATATCATTTCTATTCATATTATCTAATACCAATAAAAGATTGCTCTCCTTCGGTAATCCCCCAAGATCTAAATCTATACCGAATTTAATATCAGGATTACCTTTTAAAATATTTTCATATGTTTGTAAAAAAGAGGAATATGTTCCATCTCCAACCTTTTTATTTGGTTCTATAACCCAAATTACATCCCCATTTAACCCACTGTTAATCTCCTTTATCTTTTTAATTCCATTTTCTAAAGAAACAGTTTCTATACAGGTTCTAATCATAGTAGGATGATGGTGACTAACTTTTGACACATTCATTGTATCCTTAATTTGCTCTTTATCTGATTGAGACTGTAACATTGCATACCCTAACTCCTGTGCCAAAGAAACCATAGCTCCAAGGCCCTTCTGTCCTTCTTTTTAAACTTTCTCAATCTTTTCCTTTAAAAAGTCTAACCCCCAATTAATTACATATGGATAATCTACAGAACCAATTAATCCTTTCATCTTTTCAGGGTTTATTGATGAAGCTAATACAGATACACCAAAGACTGCAGAGGGATACACTCTCTCTGTTTCCCGCTTAAACTCTTCTGCATTTCTTACTACAGTCTCTGTATATGCGTTCTTTGAGATCACTCCTTCTCCAAGCGCTACTGCAGCATTTAAAATTCCTCCCTCTCCTTTGTATCCTAGCGTCGTTGAACTTACCTGTATGTCTATTTCCTTTGTATCATTCATACTTCATTATATTTTATCTCCTTTTATCATTCAACAAACCATTGTCTATGAGAAAGTCGGGCTCTTGAATCGAATATAGACTTATAGTATAATATATACATCTAATATTAAGTGGCTCATTAACAAGTAACCTTACCATATATGAGCATTAGGTATTGATATTTGTTTCAACCCATAGTATAATATAAATAGCTAAATTAAATAACCTGCTCTTTAAAAAATATATTTTTCTGTTACATAAGAATTCATAGAGAGATATCTCTTTTATATATCTTTAATGAGTTCTTATGAACTCTAAGTTCTTTAAAAAGTTTTAAGTATATTAGTATAGACTTATGTCTTAATATATTTAAAACAAAATAGCGTGTGATGAATTAGTATAGACAAGAGATTGTGCTGGGAATTCCTAAACTTTAATCTGGATGGATTAGAAATATTAAATACTTAATGTTTGTAATCCATCCAGATTGGAAAAGCCCCTAAAAGCAATTCCCGCTTCTTAAATGAGAAGTGAAAAAAGTTTGGAAATAATATAAATCCTGAGGAGGATTATTATGGCTAAGAAAACCCCCACACAAAAAGTTGTCAAACCTTCAGTTGAAACTGAGACTAAGTCTCAGCGCCAATTTAATTGGCGAAATGGAATCCTCGAGCTTTTGCTTGCAATTCTCCTGATTCTTGGAATCGTTTGGCTTATTGGTCAGATTTCCCATCGTGGGATTCAGGCTGATACGACCAGCAATGTTCAGACTCAGGAAAATGTTCAGGCTCAGGAATCACTGGCAGGATATGTATGCAGTGCCGTCAAAATCGGTGTCCCAACATCAACGGCTGGAGAGTGCAAGTTCTGCACAATAAACTACTCCAAGCCTGGAGTCGTATATGTCGTTGGAGAAACTCCGATGGCTTATAGTGAGGGAGCCTGGGTGTACCAGTACAACGTTGGAGATGTTGATGGCTTCAAAACCTGCATTGAGGGACAAGACTTTATGTCTGACCCTGATTACCAGCCAGTCTTTACTTGGAAGTAACCCCACCATCAATCAACCCATTAACAAATGGGACCTATCTTGACTCTAGCTGATTCCGTTTCTTGGGATTATTTTTTGTCTTCGTTGACATTAAAAACCCCAAAAAACAATCATCACACGCTAGAGTCTTCTAGGATTAATATTTATTTAAAATATATATCCTACTGAAGAGTCTAAAATTATTTAATAAATAATTAAAGACGAAAAGACTTAAAAACATTACAGAGAGGACATTAAAAGATGTCCTCTTTTTTTATTTAAATAGTTTTCTGAACAATTCAAACACCTTCATAAAAAGAGTAGGGGGAAATATACTAAGTATATGCACCCCTACCTTTTGTATATTCCATATTATATATTCTCTTACTGTAGGTTTAATACCTAACTCCTTAACAGCCCAGTTCCTAATCTCATTCGTCTTTTTAAAATGATCTAACATCTTAGATTGACTCTCTGTTTTAAAAGTCATTCTATACTTAAGTACTGTATCTTCTAAGTTATGAAATTCTCCCTTAGTACTAAGTATTAAGAAAAGTTTGACATCTTCTACCTTCCACATATTTTCAGGATACAATCCAATCTCTTCTAATGTTGCTCTTCTTAAAGTAACAGCAGGATGTGCAAATGGTTGAAAAAGAAATAAATTCTTTTTAATATCCTTATCTTCTACTGCATACTCTCTATGACCAGTAATATTTCCATTTTCATCGATAATATCTATCTGACCACCGACTGCTATACAACTGGGATGTGATTCAAGGTATTCAACTTGCTTCTCTATACGAGTAGGATACATGATATCATCTGCATCCATTCTAGCTATATATTTTCCTTTTGATTCTCTTATCCCTATATTTATTACATTACCAAGTCCATTTTGCTTTTCTACTGGTATAACAGTAATCCTATTACCGTAGCTTTTAAGAATATTAAGTGTATTATCTTCTGATTTATCATCTACAACTATAATCTCAATATTTTTGTATGTTTGCTCTAAACAACTATTTATACTTTCTTTAATATACCTTTCTCCATTATGAACAGGTATTACTATTGATACTAATGGGTTATTTTCTTTCATCACTTTTACTTAAGAAATTAACAAAAAGATATACTCCAAGCAAAAGGATAACAGCATAACCAAAGTAAGACAATAAATTAGGCCAGTATATTACTGAAATAGAATCAAAATTAATATTTGATATGTCCCATCCTTGCTTCCACCCACTAATTGAAACTCTTGTATCCTTCCCTAATATCTTAATACTGGACCCATTCTTTACAAAAGCAACCCAGCCAGAACCATGTGTTTGAGGAATTGATACAAGAACATTCCCATTATCTTTCACTTCCTCTTTTTTAGTCTTGTAATATGTAGAATGAGGAGAATTAAATATGTTCTTCATTTCATATTCTGTATATTCTCTCTTATTATTTTGAGTATACATCAGATTATTCCAAGCAGATGGATACTGCATAAATACAAATTCAGAAAGAACATTCTCTGTTGTTAATGTATAGCTGCTACTTCCATATATTACATTTAAAAGTTTTTTGGTATTATCACTCTCTATAATGTCCATATGTGTAGAGTCTGAAAGAGCATAAAATATGTCTTGATACCAGCATTTATTCTCTTTGTCATATATTAAACATATGGAAGATGGTATGTTAGATATATTCTTGCCTTTCCAATATATCAAATACTTCATATTAGGATTTGTCTCAAAAAGATTCGCTGTCTGATTAATATAGTCATCAACAACTTTTTGGTACATACCATTGTTTACAGATACTTCGAATACCTTTGTCTGGGAATCACCTTTATTAGGTTGCCAAAGCACATATGGGAGATTACCTCCATCATACACATATCCATTATTTCCACTAATAACAGGAATATGTATAGTATATGTGTTTCCATCATCTAAAAAAATATCTTCTACTTTCCAACTCTGTGATGAAGAAGTAAGCTCAAGTTTATCTTCTAAAGAAGCTGACTCTATTATGACCTTTCTAAAAAGTACATTTGATTGAGCTCCCTTATGTATATTATTCGCATATAGAATTAAAGAGATTTTTTCATTTTTTTCTATAACAGTATCAACTAGAATATCTATATCTCCAAACAAAGTGTTAGAAGAAAAGAATTTTTCATTATTTAAGCATCTTTTTCTTACATCCGAATATACACAATATCCTGCATAATTGTCCTTATCATTCTCCCAATTAATTTTTACTCTTACTACATTTCTTTTATCACTATCCAATGGAATTGATGTATATATACAAGGGAGATCTGTATTTCCTTTTATTTCTATCCCAGAAGCAAGCTCCTGTGGTGTAACAAGTGTGCTTTCAACAACAGACTCTCCAGAACAGTCATTACCTTTAGCCTGTAAAAGCAGAGGTATCATATCTACACTCTCAAACTCCTTATCTGATACTCCATATACATTCATCTCCTGTCCGAACTTATTATCAATAGTAACACCAATAGCAGTATCTAACTTATCAAGAACTGTATTATTTACCACAAAATAATCAGCATTCGTTACATATGCCCAATATGGTCTTTGCACAACATCCCCCTCTATATAAGGAAAAGATGGATAAACAAAAAGAGAACCATTGGAATAGGAAATTTCCGTTGGCAATTCAGCAATACTTTCTTCCGACAAATTAAGAGACATATATGTACTAAACCCTTTGTATTCAAACTCTCCTACTAACTCTCCATCTTGTAAATGAGCATTTTGCAACTGCATATCCAATGGTGAAAGAAGGGGATATTTTGGAACATCTTTTATAAATACATCCTGGCCATTTATAGGAGAAAGAGACTCTATATATCTACTTTCAACTTTTTGAGGAATTTTAAAAAGAGAAAGAGTTTCCTTAGACCAAACTTTTTCATAACTGCTAAACAAACTCTCAAGGCTATGCCTTTCTAAATCAAACATATATCCACTTAAGTTAATACTTTGATCATAAAGAATGTACTTAACATCATACTTCTGCATTAAAGAAAGAAACTTTTCACTGTTTTGTGCACGAACTGCATTTGTAATATCAAGAAGTGCTTCTTCTCCCTCTTTAGACCCTACTGCAAGGGACATATCCATAACAGGATTAGGAATAATGTAGGATATAAATTGAGAACCCCAAAAGCCCCAATCATATTCTCTGAAATAATTATCATTTGATGGAGGAGCATAATATATCCTTCCAGTTGAATCATTCTCTTCTAAATAACTTTTTAATTCATAATACTCGGAGGGTA
>ERZ795060.4842-NODE-4842-length-11104-cov-112.953389_pt1 | contig 11104 bp, 8 predicted proteins | sample MGYA00375144_ERZ795060 | MGnify/ENA primary metagenome ERZ795060 (study PRJEB30189, sample SAMN05720157) | activated sludge metagenome | isolation source: anaerobic digester from wastewater treatment plant | place: Japan | collected 2015-05-15 ... | reverse complement strand
AAGCTTCAGTGTATAATGTTCTTAACCAGCTCTTGCTGGAATAGATATGAGGAGGAGGTCAGTTAATGTCTGTTTTAAACTTTATTGTCAACGAGATTCTCAGCAAACCTGCATTATTAGTAGGTTTGATGTCCTTTGTTGGGCTTTTGGCTTTGAGAAAATCCTTTAGTGATGTACTTAGTGGCACGGTAAAGACCATTTTGGGTTTTCTCATTCTGTCTGCTGGAGCCAGCGTGGTCATTTCCACATTGGGCCCATTGGAAGTTATGGTAAAGGAGGCGTTCAACCTTCACGGCGTAATTCCCACAAACGAAGCAATTGTAGCGCTTGCACTTAAGGACTTTGCCACAGAAGTGGCTGCCATAATGGCACTTGGTTTTGTTGTGAACCTCATATTTGCTTTGATTACACCTGCCAAATTTGTTTTCTTAACAGGGCATCATTTGCTTTACATGGCTACAGTTTTAGCTGTGGTTATTGGCAGCGCAGGAATAAAAGGGGCAAATCTGATCATCTTGGGAGCCATTCTTCAAGGTACCATAGCCACCGTTATGCCAGCCCTGTTGCATCCATTTACTAAGAAACTCACTAATGATGCTGGTTTTGCTTTAGGTCACTACAACTCACTTGGATATCTAGTTTCCGCTCTTATCGGCGGCTTAGTGGGGAAGGGGAGTCGGTCCACAGAAGACATAAAGGTGCCAGAGAACCTCTCTTTCTTAAAGGAACCCTTGGTTATTACTAGCGTGGTCATGATAATAATTTACGTATTTCTTGCGTTAATGGCGGGACCAGCCGTACTTGAGGAGTTCGCCGAGGGTGGAAATTACATTATGTATGCAATTATGCAAGGCCTAACATTTGGAGCTGCCATAGGTATCATTATCTATGGTGTAAGGATGATACTCGCTGAATTGGTGCCAGCTTTCCAAGGTATTGCTCAGAGTTTAATTCCAAACGCGGTTCCTGCACTTGACTGTCCCACGGTATTTCCTTATGCTCCTAATGCTGTAGTTATTGGGTTCATATTCAGTGTCATAGGTGGAATTGTGGGTATGTTTTTGGTGGGCCCCTTGGGACTAGCATTGATTATTCCAGGCATGATTCCACACTTTTTCGACGGTGGTACAGCAGGGGTTTATGGCAACTCTACAGGAGGACTAACAGGTGCTGTCGTGGGATCTTTCGTGAACGGACTTTTGATAACGTTCTTACCAGCCTTGTTGCTGTCATTCATGGGTAACCTTGGGTTAGCCAATACAACCTTTGGAGATAGTGATTTTTGCTGGGCTGGTATTCTAGGCGGAAGCATATCAAGATTAGGTACTACTGGGGCTTACTTAGGTATAATCTTAGTAAGCGTGGTACTTCTGGCTATTGCTAGTATTGTTTCTGTCCGCGCGAGGAAATCAGTAGCATAGGAGGAATTCTTAATGTCTTTAAACCAAGGTAAGAAGCTATCAATACTGGCTGTATGTGGTATGGGTTTGGGTTCTGGTGTTGTCCTAAAAATGACAATTGAAAAGGTCTTAAAGGAGCTTGGTATCAGCGCCGTTGTTAATGTTTCAGACGTAAGCAGCGCCAAATCTCAAAGTGCGGACATTGTAGTGACTTCACCCGAATTTGCAAGTTCTTTTTCTAGCTCAAAAGAAAAACTTGTTCTCATAAAGAACTACGTTGACGCTAATGAAATGAAAGAAAAGCTTCAGCAGGCGCTCGAAGAGCTTCAGAAATAAGAGAGCGAAAAACTAGCGGCACAGAGGGCTTGGAGCTCAAAGCGGGACTTCAGGCCCTCTTTTTTGAAACATAATGCACATTATCGGAAGCGATAAATCAGGCAACTTTTTCCACGAACCTATCAAAAAGAAATTCCCAGCCTGAACCGCGTTCAAGTCTTTATTACGCTGGTCCAAGCTGGGAAAAAGCTTAGCTACTAATTTTCTGAACGGTGAAACTTCCCTCTTTGAAATCTACCTTTATGTGGTCACCTGGCGCAACTTCTCCTAGAACCATTTTTTCGGCTATTCTGTTCTCAATTTCTTTCTGTATTGCTCTCCGAAGAGGTCTAGCTCCAAGTTCTGGATCAAACCCTACCTTAGCAAGGTTTTCTATGGCGGCATCAGTGAATTCCACGTATACCTGTTGCTGCGAAAGACGCTGAGCTACATATGAAAGCTGCAACTTAGCGATCTCCTTTATTTCATCCATAGTAAGCGGCTTGAAGAACACGATGTCATCTACCCTGTTAAGGAATTCTGGTCTGAAGTAACTCTTGAGCAGATCCATAACTTCTTTTTCAGCTTCCTCAAAAGGCCCACCCTCTTGAGCAGCATTCATTAGAATGTGACTTCCTAAGTTGCTAGTCATAATGATGATGGTGTTCTTAAAGTCTACGACACGGCCCTTCGCGTCGGTGAGCCGTCCATCATCTAACACTTGCAGCAACAAATTGTGAATATCAGGGTGAGCCTTCTCGATTTCGTCGAATAAGATGACACTGTAAGGACGCCTGCGAACTGCTTCGGTGAGTTGCCCTCCCTCTTCATATCCCACGTAACCAGGTGGAGAACCTATGAGTCTGCTTACCGTGTGCTTCTCCATGTATTCAGACATGTCAAAGCGTACTAGCGCCGACTCATCGCCAAAAAGTACTTCAGCTAAAGCTTTGGCCAGTTCTGTCTTACCAACGCCCGTCGGACCCAAGAATATGAAACTGCCAATGGGTCTCTTTGGATCCTTCAAGCCCGTCCTAGCGCGCCTAATTGCCTGAGCTACAGCAGAAATGGCTTCATCTTGGCCCACTACTCTACGATGAAGAATTTCTTCCAATTTAGCTAGTTTTTCCTTTTCGCTTTCCTCTAGCTGAGTTACAGGAATTCCTGTCCACGCTGACACAACTTCTGCTACTTCTTGGTCTGTCACTGTAAGATCATTAGAGGAAGCGTGCCTTACCTTCTTTTCAAACTCTTCTCTTTCCTCTTTGAGCTTTGCTATTTCGTCTCGAAGTTGTGCAGCTTTTTCAAATTCATTAGCATCTACGGCTGACCTCAGTTGCTTCTGCAATTCATCAATCTTTTGATCCAATTCTTTAAGTTCTTTGGGAACACTTGAAGCTCTTAACCGTACTTTTGCGCATGCTTCGTCTAGTAAATCAATAGCCTTGTCAGGTAGATGGCGGTCTGAGATGTAGCGATCAGACAAATAAACTGCAGCCTTTATCGCGTTGTCGGTGATCTTTACTTTATGGTGCGCCTCAAGCTTGTCTTTTAGAACTTTTAGTATGGCAATGGTATCTTCTAACGATGGCTCTGGTACATACACGGGTTGGAAGCGCCTTTCAAAAGCTGGGTCCTTTTCAATGTATTTCCTATATTCGTCTATGGTTGTTGCACCTATGACATGTAAGTCGCCACGAGCCAAAGCAGGTTTTAACATATTTGACGCATCTACCGCGCCTTCTGCACCGCCAGCGCCAATTATGGTGTGAATTTCATCTATGAAGAGTATGATTTTGTCCTTTTGCTTGATTACCTCATCAAGTATTTTCTGCATTCTTTCCTCGAATTCGCCACGGTACTTAGTACCAGCCACCAGAGAACCGATATCCAATTGGATTACTCTTTTACCTTTTAAAGCATCAGGTACATCCCCAGAGGCAATTCTCTGGGCAATGCCTTCTACAATGGCCGTTTTACCAACACCAGCATCACCTATTAGAATGGGATTATTCTTAGTACGACGGGAAAGAATTTCCAGAACCCTTTGTATTTCGGAGTCTCGACCTACTATAGGATCTAGTTTCCCTTGTCTAGCTAGCTCTGTAAGGTCTCTTCCGAACTTCTCTAGTTCCGTGGTCGCCGTCTGTGTTCCTCTTTGGTAAGGTGAAGCACCTGCAGAAGGACGTGTACGACTTTCCTCCTCGATAATATCCATTAAATTGTTCAGCTTCAGGTTGTTTCTTTCTAAGATGCTTGCGGCATACCCTCCATCTTCTAGAATGGCAAACAAGAGCTGTTCGGGAGTAGCCTCACCACGGAATGTGTTTCGTGCCATATCTGCTGCTCTTTCTAGAACCGACTTAAGCTGTGGCGAAACTGTTACCTCGCTAACTGCCTCCCCCTTTGGGGTTAGGCTTTCTTCTAGCTCTTCTTTTATCTTTTCCACATTAACGCCGTGTTCCACAAGTACATTTGCCAAAGGCTCGTATTGGAGTAAAGCATAGGCTAAATGCTCAGGCGTAAGTTCATCATAACCAGCGGCCCCTGCCAGATTTGCTGCATTCTGCAAAATGGACAAAGAAGAAGATGATAGATAATCTGTTATATCTCTTTTTCTCCTTTCAAAAAACTCTGGAAACAAGTCTGAAAACTCGTTTCCGAAAAACTGCTGGAATATATCATCAAACATGTTTTCGTTTACACCTCCTTTAAATTGAATAGGTTGACTTTTTTAAGGCCTACTAATGTATACCCAATATGCGGTCTCACTATGCAAAGAGGCGAGCAGATGCTCGCCTCTTTTACCTCAAATTAAACTTGATCTACAACTACTCTGCAGGTTCGAACATGTCCTTGGATGCACCACAAACTGGGCAAACCCAGTCTTCTGGTAGCTCTTCAAAGGGAGTTCCTGGTGCTACACCGTTGTCTGTATCGCCGACCTCTGGATCATAAATAAAACCGCAAACTTGGCAAACGTACTTCATATTCTTCCACCTCCTATGAAGATTATACCGAATTTGTTTTTAACGTTGCACATAGTGAATTTTTAACCTGGTTTTAACGGCAATTTTGCCTAGCCCTGACCTACAATGTATTTAGTTTAATATTGGGAGGTGTGTATATGAAACGGTTCAAAGGGACAGCGTTAGTCCTCGTAGCGTTACTGCTGGTAGTTAGCATCCTCGCTGGGTGTGCTCCTAAGCAGGCAGCAAAGCAAAAGGTCATCGGTATTGTGCTACCCACTAAAGACGAACCACGTTGGATTCAGGATGAAACAAGGTTTAATGATGCACTAAAGGACACAGACTACAGTGCTGAAATCATGTTCAGTCAGGGCGATCCTGCACGTGAGAAGCAGAATGTGGAGACCTTAATCGGACAAGGCATAAAAGTGTTAATTCTTTGTGCTCACGATGCTGTTGCAGCAGCAGCATCTGCCGAAGCAGCACGAGACGCTGGTGTCAAAGTGATTTCTTACGACAGGCTCATTCTTGACACTGATGCTGTTGATTACTATGTAACGTTCGACAGTGTTGAGGTTGGTCGCAAACAGGGACAATATCTCGTAGACCACGCGTCGGGACAGAATAACCCATTGTACCTGTATGCTGGTGCTCTATCTGATAACAACTCATTCTTGTTCTTCCAGGGGGCTTGGGAAGTTTTGCAGCCGAAGATAGCTGACGGCACATTCGTGATTGCCAACTCCACTAAGGCTGAGGCTTTAAAAGACAAGAATAGCCTCACTAGAGACGAAATAGCTGATATTATTGGTCAAATAACTACTAACTGGGACTTCAATACTGCTAAGAACCTTGCTCAGGCGAACTTGTCATCAGCTCCAAAGACCCTTAAAGGTAATGTCTTCATACTTGCCCCTAACGACGGAACTGCAAGATCTATTGCTGACACGTTTGCCGCAGATCCAGACATCACATCCTATGTGATTACCGGTCAGGATGCTGAGAAACCATCAGTGCAGTACATTATCGATGGAAAGCAATCCATGACAGTATTTAAGGACGTACGCGTTTTGGTAAGAGATGCAATTAACGCTGCCATAACTTATCTTGAAGGCGGAGAGCCTGAAGCTACTACCACATACAACAATGGCGTTAAAGATGTTCCTTCTAAGCCTTCTGAAGTTCAAGTAGTTGACAAGAGCAATGTTAGAGAAATTCTAATAGATTCTGGGTACTACAGTGAAAGTGATTTCACTTGGCCTACTGAGTAGCAAAGAGAAATAGGTGAGATAAGATGGACACCCCACTCATAGAGCTTAGAAACATAAGCAAGTCATTTGGCGAAGTCCAAGTTCTTTTTGATGTCAATATGAAAGTCAAGGAAGGCGAAATTCACTGCCTAGTCGGTGAAAACGGCGCAGGAAAGAGCACTCTGATGAAGATCCTGAGTGGGGTGTACCCTTATGGACAGTACAGCGGAGAAATACTCATAGAGGGGCACCCCGTCCAGTTTCACTCAATAAGAGACAGTGAAAAAGCTGGAATCTCCATAATATATCAAGAACTCTCCTTGGTTCCCGAAATGATGGTTTATGAAAACATTTTCTTGAGCAACGAAATCAGAAAAGGGCTGGTTGTAGATACGGAAAAGGAAATCGACGAAGCAGGAAGGTTGCTAAAAATGGTTAAGGCCGACTACATCAGTCCCACGGCAAAAGTGAAAAACCTCAGTGTAAGTATGCAGCAGTTAGTTGAGATAGCCAAGGCCTTAAGTAGTAAACCAAAAGCTCTCATATTGGACGAACCGACTTCTGCTTTAAGTGAACTAGAAAGTGAAAACCTACTTAACCTACTCAAAGAACTCAAAGCAAGAGGCATGACCATAATACTTATAAGTCACCGTCTAAAGGAAGTGCTGCAAGTAGCTGACTCCATTACTGTGCTACGAGATGGACGCTCTGTGGCATATTTTGACCGACGTGAGCAGGAAGTGGATGAAGCGACCATAATAAAATACATGGTGGGACGCGAGATCGCGAATCTCTACCCACCCAAAATAGCAGAGCCAACCGATGAAGTTGTTTTTGAACTGAGGAACTGGACCGTGATAAATCCGAGTACCGGACGTTACCTAGCTAAAGACGTAAACCTAAAAATCCACAGGGGCGAAATTGTTGGGCTTTTTGGGTTAATAGGAGCCGGTCGCACAGAGCTCGGACTGAGCATTTTTGGGAATCCTTACGGCTACACTGTGCAAGGTGAAATGTTCGTTGAAGGTAAGCAGGTGAACCCAAGATCACCCGCTGAAGCTATAAAAAACGGTATTTTTTACTTAACTGAAGACCGAAAAGAAAGAGGCCTAATCCTCATAGAAACCATAAGGAAGAACATTGCACTGGCAAATTTGGAAGCTGTTTCTCGAGGTCTGATAGTGGATGATGAAAAAGAAATTCAAGTAGCTAATAATTTTGTTAAACGACTGAGCATAAAAGCTCCCAATGTGGAGGCGAAGATCTCTACCCTAAGTGGAGGAACGCAACAAAAAGTGCTAGTAGCGAAGGGACTATTTACTGAGCCGAAGGTGCTTATTTTGGATGAGCCCACACGAGGTATTGACGTTGGCGCAAAGTTTGAGATCTACACCCTTATGAGAGAACTGGCAAAGGAAGGAAAGGCGATCTTACTTATTTCCTCTGAACTGCCGGAGATACTCGGAATGAGCGATAGGATCTACGTTATGGGTCGTGGTCGTATTACTGGAGAACTCTCAGCTGACCAAGCTGATCAGGAAACTGTGATGAAATATGCCATCGACTAAGAGGAGGTGTCAGAGATGAATTCTTTTGGGCAGCACCTGAAGAAATTCTTAGTGGAAAATGTACGTGACTACGCAATGTTCGTAGCACTGATTGCAATAATGATCGTTTTCGAAGTGCTTTCTGGTGGGACATTCCTTTCTCCTGATAACATAACAAACTTGATAAACCAGACAGGATATCTTGCAGTTCTATCTATTGGTGTGACCCTAGTCATAGTTATAAGACACATAGACCTGTCCATTGGTTTCTTGTCAGGATTTCTCGGAGCTGTGGCAGCTAATCTGATGATGTTTTATCACTTTAACGCTTTTACAGCAATTCTGGTAGTTTTACTTTTAGGTGCATTAGCTGGTTTACTTAATGGATCCATGGTTGCCTATTTGGGTATCCCCTCTTTTATCGCCACATTGGCGGGGTGGATGGCATACCGTGGGGCTTTACTCTTAGCAACTCGTGGTATGGGTACCATAATCATAAAAAATGAAACCTTTAATGCCATAGGAAACGGATACATACCAGACATACCTGGTCTTGAAAATTTTCTGCCTGGCTACCATAAACTTACGCTTCTTCTTGGTATTGTTGCCATTATTGCCATAATTTACTCTTCCATATCAGGACGCCGTCGCCAAATTCAAAGAGGCATTGAGCCCATACCTTTTGACATGTTCATACTAGAAATGGTATTCATTACAGCTGGTTTGCTTTATATAACACTGAAAATTGCAGCCTACAATGGGATTTCTTGGACACTGCTCATTGTGCTTGCCGTAACAATGATCTACTACTTTATAACCGAAAGAACAGTGCTGGGTCGCCACATTTATGCTGTTGGAGGTAACCCAGAAGCTGCTCAACTCAGTGGTATCAATGTGAAAAAGATCATCCTCATCGTTTTCACGTCCATGGGGATGCTGGCGGGCCTTTCTGGTATTCTGTTCGCCTCACGACTAAAATCTGCCACTACCACTGCAGGAACAATGTTCGAGCTGTACGCTATCGCTGGAGCATACATAGGCGGTGTATCAGCTGCAGGAGGTGTAGGAAAAGTCGTTAACTCACTTATAGGCGCCTTCGTCATGCAGACATTGCAGAATGGCATGTTGTTGCTCGGTGTAGACGTTTCACTTCAATACATCATCTTAGGTGTAGTTCTTGCTATTGCCGTTATCTTTGATGTAGCAACTAGATCCAAAGTACGTTAGATAGTAGATTCCTATGAAAGAGGGGACAGCTTTCTTCAGGCTTGTCCCCTCTTTCATAATGTTACTAATCTGGTTGGAGAATAAGGAACGTATCGTAGCCTGCCAAAGCTTTATCTTTACCGGGATAATCAAATGGCGGCAGAGGTAAGTAGTGATCAAGTATTTGTTTAATAATTAGAAAGCGCCCGTAGCTATCTATAGGGCCTGACTTCGGCCCCACGAAAAAAGCTTTTGCCTTGCTATAAGAATAGAAATAGCGACCTGAAGCTTGTGATTCCCCGTCGGCATAGAAAAAACCCTTCTCTGACAGATCTACCCCTGGCGTATTGTTCTGCGTGACTGGTGATTTCATGTAACACCTAAGTTCCTTTCTTGCTGTATCTAATATCCATACATCTTGATATGAGTAGTCCATCACGTAGGGTACCATAGCTAGCTGATCCCCAAAGGAGTCAAATACGTGAAAATCTGTTTCAGGTATGATCACCTTATCTCTCCCACTGTTTGGGTCAATTCTTACTATCGAGGCTCTTTCGTAACCAGTTTGCTCCTCATCATCCTGATAAAGTTTTAATCGGTTGGCATATAAGTAATTACCTACCGACATGGGGTACGAATAAATGTAGTCCTCGCTTGTAATGGTCTTGAAGATGCTTTCTTCATTGAGATCGTAGATAATAACATAGCTCCTCTCAATGCCATCATTTCCGCGAACCATTGGTAAGTTAAGAAGTAGCTTCTTCCCGCTCTGATCAAATCTTATAATAGGCCAGTACGGAAATATGCGACGATTCTGTGGTATTGTGTAGTCTTTGTTCGAAGCAATTAGAAACGTTTTGCCTTTACCTATGTTGTAGCCCCATATCTCCCAATCGCGCAGTTCACCGTCAGAAGAGGCCATCCAAACGACAAATTGGTCCGTCATAATAGCACCTTGATTAACAGGAAGTGGCAGTTTATCTGGAGCTTTGTCAAGTTCTTCCACTAAAGTGTAGTCAGAATTTGTTAGTATATCCGATGCTGTTCCTGAATTGCTACTCTTTTTTCTGTATAATTTGTAAATCTCCTTGTCAAGGAGATAACCGCCCGCTGCAACCTTCTTACTGTCCGCCTCCAGCAAGTAATTCCCATACAAACCGAGTATAATGCCTGGTCCATGCCAGTCGAGCTCCCCTACCACCCAGTTTTCTGGGATGTTACGCTGCACGGTTATTTCATACGCTTTTGTTGGCTTCGGTATGGGTTCCATTACCTCTGGCTCGTAAACAACTTTTATCCCTTGTTTTGCGATATCTTTGTAAACATCTTTCATATAGTCAGGAAGGTTCTCAGGAACTTCAATAATCTGAGGAACGCTACAAGCACATAAACTGACGCCAAACACGAGCAAAATGCCTATGACAAATAGAACTTTTACGAACCTATATATTCTTGTCAAAAGGTAACCCCTTTCTAGAGGCGCCATTCATTAGGTAATCCACGAGGGCACTGAGATGTTCTTTAGTTAACCCCTAGCTTCTTAACCCACACCTCTGTCTCCAGTATAGCACAGTGATGAACAAAGAGTTCAACGGGCAAAATACATACAAAAAGTCACGAACTTCGAGAAAGAATACAGATGCGATCGAATTGTGAAAGGTCCTTAGTAACTTGGTAATAGAAACCTAGGGATGAAGCAAGCTTCTGCAGGTCGCTTTCAACATAGCTGTCTATTTCGAGTATTATTCTGCCTGCATCAGACAAGTGTGACAAAGAGTAGGTCAAAATATTACGGAAAACCATAACAGGATCTTCTGGGAATACCGCTTGAAGAGGTTCAAAAGCTTTCACGCTGTAATCCACCTCTTCAAACAATTCATAAGCAACGTACGGTGGGTTGGAAATGATAAGGTCAAACATACCGTTTTCGGGCAAAGTACTCACAATAGTAAGTCTGTTTTTAACTTCAAATTTCTCTGCGTTGTATTTCGTACACAGTTGGCCTACATGTGATATTTCAACTGCAACGCCTTTGCTCTTAGGATTCTCCAAAAGCAAAGAGATAGCAATTGCACCACTACCGCTTCCGAAGTCCAGAAAAGAATTGAACGGCTCCTTTAGTGCAAGTTCCACCAAAAGCTCTGTCTCATTACGTGGGATGAAAACGCCTGGCAATACATAAAAGTCTCTTCCATAGAAGGCTTCGTAGCCTGTTATGTAGGCAAAGGGAACGTTTTCACCAAGTAAGTAAATAACCCTCCTGAGCTCACCTTCATCAACAATAATGTCTTTGTCAAGAGCAACATCTATTTTACTAACACCGAAAACATAACTTATTACGTTATAGATGGTGGAATCTGGGACATCAGATGAAGCAGAACGTCTTAGCGTCTTGAATAAATCAAGCGCTTTCATCC
>ERZ795060.4840-NODE-4840-length-11105-cov-29.459729_pt1 | contig 11105 bp, 13 predicted proteins | sample MGYA00375144_ERZ795060 | MGnify/ENA primary metagenome ERZ795060 (study PRJEB30189, sample SAMN05720157) | activated sludge metagenome | isolation source: anaerobic digester from wastewater treatment plant | place: Japan | collected 2015-05-15 ... | reverse complement strand
GTTATTGAAGCGTCTTGTATTTTTGCAGTAGTTATTGAAGCGTCTTGTATCTTCGCGCTTGTAACCGAGTTGTCCTTAATATTATCCGTTCCAAATTGGGTTTTCATAACACCTTGCTCAACAATTCCAGCACTCTTTTTTACACCTGTTCTTGATTTACCCAAAATGTTCGCAGTTAAAACTTCTTTTGCACCGTCTTTCAAAGACAAGTCTATTCCCAAAATATAACTAGGATATTCGTTATTGTTTATATCCTTAATTATTATTTTATCTCCTATTTCAAAATAACCCAAAAACACAGTTTCTAATTCAAATGGGTAATACTCAAATCCTGTTAATTCTCCTGATAAACCACTTAAAAAATCTTCTCTATCATCATAACAAATCAGATTGTTTTCAAATCTAATCTGATACAAACCATCAATCTCTGACAGCACTTCCAAATCAAGAGTATCTCCACTCTCCAAAAGCAATTCCTCTCCATTTTCTAAAAGTATAGGTGGATTATAATACCCACCGTCATAAATAAAGTTTCTCTCCGTTGGTGTATTCGCTAAAACAACACTATTAACACCACCCCATTTGTTTTCTAATTTCATTTTGTTCACATTATCAGGAATAAGTGTTTCTACCGATGTATCTCCGATATTCTTAACAACCAACTTATCTTCATTATTAAAGTAAATCACAGAAGCAGTTATCTCTGCAATATAATTCAGCACATCTCTGTAACTTAAACTCTGCCATACAAATAAATCAGCAGGAAGTTCTATACTATCATTGAAAAAACTACTAGTCGCTAATTGACAATTAAACTCACTACACAACTTCTCTAAAAACCCTTTAATTGTAACAGGATATCCAACAATAACAGACTTATACATCTTCAACATTTCATACATTTTATCGTATGCTGTAATAGTAGTTAATTCTGTTTCCTTATCTTTTTCCTGTTGAACAACTAAGAAAGTTCCATAATTGATATACTCAAAACTTGCACCAACCTTAACCCCCATATAGATATTTATTTCTTTTCCAAGCAAATCATAATTACCAAAGTATGTTGCCTTTGCTAATCTCAAAACCGTTCCAAATAAATCACCCTCGTTTTTAATCTCTAACTCTTTCAAGTCATCATTATCTCTAATCTCTATTGTGTCATTATCAGTAATATAAGCCGACAACTCCTTTGCATTCGCTTTCATTGCTGTTTTGAACCCACTACTTACGGTTATCATTGTTTTTCAATTACAATTAAACTACATTTATTCAACTACATTTATTCAACTACATTTTATTAAACGCTATCAAACTACACGATATTTCTTTGTACATTCCTATATCAACACCTAGACACGATATTCCCATATCCCCTCTGTAAAAAGTCCCAGTTGCCGTTGTTTTCGTCTGTGGATTATACCAAGTAACACTAAAAGAATGTCCATTCAAAAGTCCAAGTAGCGTTTGTGCTTCTGTTTCTGTTAAAGGTTTTGTTGTTATATTTATCTTAGGAACTGTTCCAACAAAAGTAGCTTTCAAGTTTCCAGCAAGATTTCTCCCTGCTTCTGTCCACATCTCTTGATAATTAACCGTATACTCCTTTAAGTAACTTGTTATATCAGTTGTTCCTATTTTCAAAAGTATCATTTTCTTTTAGTTAAATATTATGTATTAGATATTAAGTACCGTACTCCCTAAACGTAAACCTTTGTCATTTATATAATCTATTACTTTTTCACCAACCTTATCATCTCCAATCTTAACAACAATGTTTATAGGTTCACCACCACCCCTACTGTTTATTTTACTTGCCAATAAGTCTATCCATTCAGTATTCCTATCTAATGGTAGTACAGCCTCTCTACCTGCTTCACCAATAACTGCCATTGTAGGACTATCTATTATTCCTCCCTTTGCTAAATAACTAATTTTTTTAATTGATATTCCTTTCCCACCTACACCAGGTACCCAGTCGGGCATTTTAATTTTGTTTACACTATCAATAAATACATTAAGTCCTTTAATTAGTGCGTTTATCGGTTTCTTTATAACTTCAACAATTGTCAAGCCTAAATTAGAGAAGAACCCTTTAACCTTACTAAATCTATCTTCTATCCAATTTAATACATTTCCTATAATATTTTTAACCGAGTCACTTATTCTATTAAAGATAGAAACAACCGTATTCTTAACAGTATCAAATGCATTTCCTATACTAGTTCCCATTCCTTTGAACCAATTAACAACATCAGTAACAAACCTGTTAATCATTACTCCCATATAATCGATTTTATTCTTAAAGAACCCTACTACCGCATCAAATAGTGCCGTTATTCCTGCAATGCCTTCATTAAACCAAGTCTTAATATCTTCCCACATCTTTTTGAACCACCCACTAATAGGTTCCCAGTTCTTCCATACGACATATGCTAATCCAGCAAGGACTGCTATCACTCCAATTATAATTAACACAGTAGGATTTAATCCTGTAAGTATTTTCCCAAGCCTTCCAAATATTGTTGTTACTCCTGATACGGCAGAGCCTATCAAAGATATTGTTTTTAATCCCATAAAAATTGCCAAAAACACTAAGACTGCTTTTCCTGTTATTTCAAGGGCATCTCTAATTTTCTTCATCTTATCTTCTACACTATCTCTAACCTCATCAGCGATTTTGTTAATCTGATTAACCTGCTCATTCATTGCTGATACATCAAATATCTTGCTCATATCACCAAGTCCACTTGAAATGCCTCCTGCAACTCCTCCACCTCCTTCTTCTTTGTTCAAAACAGTCATTTCATCAAATCCTGCTAACTGTTTATTCAACTTCTTTGCACTGCTTGTTGCCTTATCCATTCCACTACTTGCCTTGTTAGCATTCTCATCAATCTTTCCAAATGTAACCGCAACTGGTTTTAATGAGAAGTTGGCTAATGACTCAAAGTATTTACCTATTCCAGGTATAGCACTTAACCAAGTACCAAGTACTCTAACTACTGCTACTACATATCCAGCAACTCTAATTGCCCATTGTTGAAAGGTCTGAGCATTAGAAATAAGGGCTGTCCTGGTAGAGTCAACAAAATTAAATACCGCTAATGATATACTTGCAAATATAGGCTCTAAATAACTACCAAGTCTTTCGTATAGAGTAGTTACTACATTCCCAACACTTAAAACCGCTTTTCCAGAAGTCTGCATTGTAGATGCATAAGCACCCAATGACTTCCTTCCTTCTTCCATTACAATATTTAACCTGACTTGTGCCCTTTCTTGTGCAGATAACTCCATTACAGATTTGCCAATACTGTCTGCATACTCCTTATATGCCATATTGATATTACCAATTTCAATAAGTCCATCAGCAAAAGTTAATTCCCCTCTTCTTACAAACTTTGTCAGTCTTTCAATAGCCTCAGCACTATCAATTCCAGCGGTAGCACCTAAGTCCTTCATAGTAAGAATTAAAGCAGTTGTTCCTTCTACCGCTTTTCCTGTTCTTGCATCAATAGTCTTTAATGCACCAGCCATATCCACAAGACCCGATAAGGCAAGTGTCTTAATAACATTTTCCGCTTGACTTCCATAAGTATTCGCATCTTCTAAGGCATTCCTAAGCCCCTCTACTTGCTCGGTAGTCATTCCCATATTTCTAGTAACAACTTCTGTTGCTGTTTTTAACCTTGTATATTGGCTTCCTAACTGAAATGTCTTTGTAATGACTGTCTTTGTAACATTAACAGTTGTTCTTAACACACTCATTAAAACCTTTGTAGCAATATTCGCTTTAAGTATAGAACCGACTAAATTAGTTCCAATACTTTTATTAACACCTTGAACCTGATTCTGTAATTCTGAAAGTTTTGCATTTGTGTTTTGAAGTTCCAACCTTAACTTATCTGCATTTGCAGTGATTAGAACTTCTAATTCTTCAACTGTTTGCTTTGCCATTTTTCTTTATCTTGCCACCTAAAATTATGGTATTTCGTTTCATCATTTCTTCCATCTCCTCTACACTCATTTCCTTTCCTACTATCTCGTTCATTTCCATTCTGTTTAACTTGTCTTCTAAAAAAGGCTTTCTAGGATACTTCTTCGGTTCGTTCACTGCATAGGCAATGTACTTCCCAAGATTAAAGTTGTTCGTATCAGCCTCTCTTAATCTCTTCTTTTCATTTTCTACATAAACTTTTATATACTTTTCAAACTGTTTAGGGTTTAGTTCCCAATACTCTTTAATACTAAGTCCTACCGTTATTGCCACTTCTTCATTTTCTTCCCAATATTTCCAAAACCAACTTTCTACATTTTCGCCACCTGCTCTTGTGTTTTGTTTAATATTTCTTTCAGGTTTACCGTTCGTGGTAAAAAACCTTTATTTTGTAACTCCTCTAAAATTAGAACATATAATTCTGTTATATCTTTTTCTTTTAGATATTCATTAATAAGAACATAAGCAGTTTCTTCATCAACATCTAAACCGTACTTAATAAACAGGTTTATATTCTCTAAACTAAACTTTCCTAATACTTCTAAGAATGGTAAACCACTCTCCTTTTCTAGTTTAGCAATTTTACTTGCATTAAACTCTAAATCGGTTTTTATGCTTTTATTCTTACTTTCACTATTTTCCATTTATTTCATTTGTTAAAAGTTAATTTTAGTTTCTTAAAATACAGGGCAGTCCCCTGCCCCATATCTTATACACTTACACTAGCCTCTGTGTACTCAGGTTTACCGCTTATTCTTAAACTTGCACTAAACCCTCTAACACCATCAATTGTAGCCTCACTCTCTTTGAATGATTTTACAAATGCATCAAACTTCCAAGTTGCACCATTAGGTGTGGTTATTGTCCATTTCTCTATTGATTGTGAACTTGCTAAGGCAAGTAATGCTTCAACCTGGTCTTCATCAGAAATGTATCCCGCTAATGTAACTTCACCAGCGTCCTTGAACCCAGCAATGAACTCCTTAAACCCACCAGTGCTTGAAAGTGTAGTTACATCTATTTCATCACTTTCAACACCAATCTCTCCAATAGAAGTAAGTCCACTTATTACTAGGTCTGTTGACTCGCTTCCCGATTTTGTCTTGGTTAGGGTTGTTCCTAAACTCTTTGTTGCCATTTTCCTATAAATTAAAAATTAAATAACTTATAAATTAAACTCTCTTTTATTTCTTTATTTCTTTCTCTCTCATTTATTTTATCACTTAACCCACTATCGTTTCAAAAGTAGTAGATAAATGACTTCCACTCTCAACAGGTATATCAGAACAGGCAGTCATTCTGTACCCACCAGTTAACATTTTAGTTACCAAATCAACTAACATAGAAGATGTCCCAGAGCTTGTTTCAGCCCACAAGTCTACATTCACAACAACCACTTGATGACTTATTTCACCGTCCATAGTATATTCAGGTCTGTCCTCAGCAATAGAAAATGTAATACACGGATAAGTAACTTCCACCTCAGGCATTGCCTGATAAGTAGTCCCTACCGTACTCAATAAACTATAAATACTTGTTTTCGGCTCTATCATTTCTTTATGCTTTTCAATTTATTGCTCAAATAGTTTTCAACAGACCTTTCTATTAACTGTTTATTCTTTTTAAGTGCTGGTCGCATAAACGGTTTCCCAGAATATATAATATGCCTTCCATCTTTTAAGTCCTTAGCCCAGCCGTATTCCTGATAAATCGCATACTCGACATTCGTGTAAACTACTCCTATCGCATTAGAACCCAGTCCTACTTTTGAAGCAGTTTCACCAGATAGTGTCTTAGCAAATATATGATTCATAAGGTTTCCAGTATCCACAGGTGCTAATATTTTAGCGTCCCTTTGAACAATCCTTGTCAACTTGCTAATAACAGGTTTCAAGTCCACATCACCAGCTTTGTTAAACTTTTCAATACATTTATCTAAGTTTTTAATCGCTACTACCTTTACTGCCATTTATCACAAGCTATTAAATTATGACTATCATATTTCAAAAACCTCTTAACACGGTAATAATCATTCCCATATTTCAAGATGTCCCCAAGTTCCACTACTGCGTCGGTTGTAATTAACAAATCAGCTTCAATTTTAATACCCTCCTGTTCTTGCAATTCAGCCAAGTTTCCATACTGTACATTTCCATAGAAACTAGTCCCCTTTGTAGACATAGTGTCGTGTGCAAAACCGTCTGTGTCTACTGAGCTTGTTTTCTTATAAGGTGTTATCTCCTTATCATAAAATGTACTTTTAATTTTATTCTTAAAACTTGCAGGTATTTCCATTTATTCAGACTTATAAATTACTCTTTATAAATTGCTATAATTCCCTTCTGTAAAGTTCGTTCTAACAATCGTTGGTATTCTATATCTATCAATAATAGTTTTTGCACTACCAAAAATGTCATCATCTTCCTTTGAATTAAAATAGCTTTCTATATAATCTCCATAACTAATAGACTGACCATTATCCGATATGCTTTTAATTCCTTTGCTATCAGCAAGTAAACCTTTAATCCCTTTGTAACTAGAAACTACCACTCTTGCGAGTGTCCTTTCTAATTCAACAGGAACAGGAAGTATCGGTAACCTTTCACCAGTTACATCAACGACATAATCACTATCATAATAAGTCCCAGTTAAGAACCTTTCATAACCAGCAACTAATTGCTGTCTGTTGGTGTATGCCAGAAATCTATCAACTACATCAGAGATTATAAAATCAATATTGCTATCTTCTTCTAACTCAGGACACAGAGCAATCACATATTCTTTAATTTTGCCAATCACTTCGTCCATTCCGACTTAATAAAAAGTTAAGCTCTTTTATTTTAATCTTTTTATTTAATCTTTTATTTTAACTTCAAGCTCAACTCTTTCAATTAAGCAGATATTCCAGCACTTAATGATGCATACTTAATCAAATCAGGCATTACTGCTTTTGTACCATAATGATAGAACAATTCTATTGCCACAGCATTGCTAAGTGGAATAGGTTCAACAACATAAGGTTGTGCTACAACTGGCTGTGCTATTGCACCAACTGCCATACAAATAGCGTCCTTTGTCTGTCTTACATTAGAGAATATCCTTACTCCGTGAAATACATTGTAATCCTGTCCGTTAAGGTTAGTTACCTTATCAAGATAGTTTCTAATTTTTCCGTATACAGCAGGTGTAACAGTTAATACTAACATCTCTCTATCAACACCGTCTACATTATTATTAGAAACAGTTTCAACTGACTGTATCAATTCTTCTAACTGGTCTTCAATTGTTGTAGAAGTAATTGTTTCCTCACTTCCAGCACTCTCTGCTTCTGTGAAAAATGCTCTATCAAGTTCTCTTATCATAGCATTTTGATGATTTGCTTGTCTTTTTGCAATTATTCCATCAATGCCATAAAACTGAATATCTTTCCACTCTACTTCCTCAACTATTTCTTTGTCTTGGTCAAGGTTAATTGTTACTCCGTTGTTCTTAACCTTATCACCAGCACCATTTGTTCTGGCTGTTCCGTATGTCTGACTTTCAGCAGTCATCAATCTCCTTGCTTCAACAGAACCACTTTCAGGATTACCAGAAAGGTTTGTATTCTTAATCTGTGCAGATATTGCACTCTTTTGAATCATATCAACCAATTCTGCATAACTCTCCTTTAATTTGTCAGCAGTTGTTCCGTCAGCAAGTAGAATACTTAATGCATCTTCTTTTGCCATTTCCTTATAAATAATAAATTAACTTCAATTCAAAAATATTAAAATGAAGTTACTACCTTGACAGGCTCTTTTGTTTCGCTCTTTAAGTCTTTCGGTGCTACTCCTTTTAATTGTTCAGCAACCGTTTTAGAAACACTTTCTTTATACTTTTTAATAAAGTTATCAGCATTCTCCAAAGTTTTGTCTTTATCAACATCAATCACATAACTGACTAATTCAACAGGAACACCAGATTTTTGAAATAGTTCAACTGCTTCTATTCGGTTTTCCCTTATAGCAACCTGTTGCTCTCGTTCTCTAATCTCGTCCTCTGTCTTTTTAATCAGCTCTTTTTCTTTTTCTTCTGCCGATAACTTAGCAAGTCTTTCAGCCTCCTGTCTTTCTTTCTCAATTCTCTCCTGTGCTTCCTTTAAGATTTTTCTTCGCTCTCGCTCTAACCTTTCTTTAAGCGCAGTTTCAAATTGCTCCTGAGTCAATAATTTCTCATTATCTTTTTCAGGATTTTCAGTAATAACTTCTCCATCTGAACCCTCTTTAATTGCAGAAACCTTAGATGTGTCAATTTCTGCCGAGTTTATTTTTTTGTCTGACATAACATCAGCATAATAATTTATTTTCCGTTTAACCTCCGTCGAGTTTTGAGACTTTTATTTTTGTTTTATTTTAGCACAGGTTATAAAAATGTTATAAAACTAATCCTTTGCTATATATAATAGTATCATAATCGTAACAGCTTATCAAGTTTTTTATTTCTTGTCTTTATTCAATCTCTTATTTCCTACTTCTTCCCAATCTTCAAACTTTCACCAGTCCCTAGTCTATATGCCCTTTCATTTCCCTTATATACTTCTTCCAAAATGTCCCCATAAGTATAATCCTTACTTCTTTTATACCTACTCTCCATTACCATTTCAGGTCTTATCTCATCTGCAAAAATAGCAACTGTTGTAGACCTACAATTACTATGTAAAGGTGGATAATTATATCCTTCAACTGCCTCACTTAATTTCCATATCGTTCCATTCATTCCCCTACAAATCTTAGATGTTCTATTATCCAAAGTAGCCACATATCTGTAATACTCAATTCCGTCATCTTGATATCCTTGCAACTCCGCTTGATTAGCAAAATGCATACTTTCCGTTCTGATTAATCTAACTGCACTTCTCTCTGCTACTCCAAACCTTTCGTGTATAATCTTAGACGTCTTATCAATAGACATTCCTGTTATCGCTTTCATTCCCAGAATATTTCTTAATTCACCAGCAAACTCTCCGATATTAGTATTCGTTCTAATCTCATAATTACTACCCAGAAAATCATCTTCTAATATCTTGTTTATCAAATCTTCGTTTATTATGTTAAACCCACCAGTAATTGAATATCCCTTAAAGTTTCCCAAACCACCAAGCCCAGTTCCTTTATACATCATTCGCAAAGCATTATCTTCTCTTGTTAAAGCATATGCTTGTTTGATTATATCCGAGTAATATTTCCTTTCAGATATCGTCATTTCAGGAACCAAGTCCTTAACACTCCAATACACATACTGTCTAAAACCTTCTAACCTGTCTAACTTATATAGAAAATCTTTATTCAAAACCTTCTTGTAATCATAACCTGCAAGAGTAATTTTTTCTTTCAATTTCAATAACACCTTTTTTCTATCATTGCCTACCAATTTCTCTCTTAACTTTGCAACATCTAAAACCTGTCCATTAGAATTTTGTAAATATAACTCCTTCAATTCTCTTTCAATATCTCTTAAAGTTTCTTCATACATTGGAATAACTCTATTTATCAACTGCCTAGAAGTCATTTCTGACATAACAGTTCTTTGAACAGCCCTTGCTTCCCATTGCTTAATCAAACTTTTCTGATACAGCATATCAGTCTGTGCTAAACTCTTTGCCATTTCTAAATCCTATCAAGTTATTCTATTCCTGCTTCTTCTTCCAATCCTACCTTCTCATTTTCTTCCCCTGTATTCTCTTTTGCAGTTCCAAAGTTTCCTATTCCAAGCCTTTCCCTTTCTTCTTCTCTGTTCTTCTCAACTACTGCACCTGCGTCATCAACAAATGGTAGTAAACCGACCAATGTTTCGTCATCAACTAATCCTTGAAGATTCACTATTATCTGACTTAACTCAACTAAGTTTTGTGGTAAACTTCTCTTAAACAAAACATCTATCTTACTTAAAGGTATTTTCTCCATTTTACCAAGTGCTACATAATAATTGTTATAAAGTTCAAATCTTTCCTTTAATCCATCTTCAACAAACCTTTCCTTTGTAGTAGTATTCATTTCAAAAGGAAGTAACTTGTAACTCAAAGCAACACCACTACTATTTCCAGCAAAGTTTTCGTCTGACATATTAGGAACTTTCGCTATCTTAAAAATATCATTCTCAATAGTCTTTCTTAAAATGTCTAACTGCCCTTCGTCCAACTGCCTTATTAAGTAATCCAGCTTGCTGTCTATTGGTAAACCAAATAAGGTCCTTTGTTCTATTAACTCTCGCATTTGCTTTTCTTCTAATTGAACCCCATAACCAACCAAGATACTTTCAACCAGTTGTTCAATATCATTTATTCTATCTGACTGCAAAGTATTATAAGCATCAATTAAACTTATCACTTGCTCAAAGTCCCCAGTCATTTCACTATTATTCTTAAACTCAATAACAGGAACTTTTCCAAATAAATGCGGTATTCCTTCACCGATTGCTATTGTCTTTCCTTCAACTACACAATCATAAAAAAATTTGTTATCGTAAACCTTAATGCTTTTATACTCTCCTTTCCTTTCCCCTAACTGATAAAGAATAGCAAATAATTTATTATGCTCAACAGTATCATCATAAACACAAATACAATTTCTATCGTCTACAATAGCACTTCTAGTATCATTTCCTACATTATAAACCAATTCATACTGCCTACCAAAAATGCCCAACTTCTTAACTATCTCATTATCAGTATTAGAAATTACTTGTTCTCTGTATTGTTCTAAAACTACTTCTGCATCAAACTTATCATCAATTTTATAATCAACAGGATTACCTACTAAGTATCCAGTATTCAAATCGACTATATAACTTGCGTGATTAACAACAACTTTGTTATTCTTTGCTGTTTTCGGTTTCGTCCTTTCGAGAATATCGTGATTGCCAATATAATATCTGTCTAATCTCTCAAACCTCTCTCGCTCATCTTCATTTACTTCAATAGCCATCTTGATTAAATCAGCATTCAAACTCGTATCTTTACTAACTGTGAACATTCTTTTAGATTAACAATTTATTAAAACAACCAACTATAAAATTGTTTTATTTCTTTCCCTACTATAATCGTATCAAAATTATAACATAATTACAATTTCAA
>ERZ795060.4834-NODE-4834-length-11119-cov-4.506236_pt1 | contig 11119 bp, 11 predicted proteins | sample MGYA00375144_ERZ795060 | MGnify/ENA primary metagenome ERZ795060 (study PRJEB30189, sample SAMN05720157) | activated sludge metagenome | isolation source: anaerobic digester from wastewater treatment plant | place: Japan | collected 2015-05-15 ... | reverse complement strand
CTTCCATGGTGGCCGTGAACCACTGGGCGGCATCATTGAGGAGCCCGTTGTACAAAGCATCCTCAGCCGCCTTCATGCGGGTCGTCATGGATCCGTGAGTGGTGATCATCGTCGTCATGCTCGACGCGGTGGTGCAGGGGACGGGGTTCCCGCGGGCCGCCCTTCTGCGCGACACGGGGAGCGACGTCGAGGTGATCTGCGAGATCGATCCGATGGCGCCCGAGGGCGTGCAGCGGACCTTCAGCAAGAGCCTGATCCAGGAGGCCCGCAAAGGCGAGATGGTCAAGCTCGTTGTCGAGGACGCGGGGGCGAACGCCTCGGCCTCGATCATGATGCTCAAGATCCAGACGGCGCTGTGCGCGCCGGTGAAGGTCGGCGAGGCGGTTCTCGGCTTCCTCTACCTCGACTCGCGCGCCGGCGAGCAGGGCGGACCGGGGCTCATGCGACGCGCCGGCGCGGCTTCCGGCGGGCCCGGCGGTGGGGGCGGCGTGCCGCACGACGCGGCGACTTTCGTGCAGGCGATCGCACGACTTTGCTCGCTGGCGCTGGGCAACCTGGCCCGCGCGCAGCTGGAGAAACGCCAGGCGGAACTTGTCCGCGACCTCTCGGCGGCGCGCGAGGCGCAGAAGATGATCATGCCCGCCGACTCGGCGAGCATCTCGGGCGTGCGGTACGCGATGCGCATGAAGCCCGGACGCATGGTTGCCGGCGACCTCTTCGACGTCGTACCCCTCGACGAGAACCGCGTCGCGATCTTCCTGGGCGACGTTGCCGGCAAGGGCATCTCGGCGGCCATCCTCATGGCCACGGCCCAGACGCACCTGAACATCTGCCTCCGCCAGCACGCCGACCCGGCCAAGGCGCTGGCGATGACCAACCAGCACATCTGCGCCCACGCCGCGAGCAACAAGTTCATCTCGCTGTTCCTGGGCGTCTTCGACGCGCGGAGCGCGACCCTCAGTTACGTCGACGCCGGGCACGGGTACTGGCTGCTCGCCCACGCCGACGGATCCGTGTTGCGCGGGAGCGTGCCGGGCGAAGGCGCGGGCGACCAGGGTGGCGGCGGGATCCCGCTCGGCATCGATCCCGAGTACCCGTTCACGTCGAGGACGATCACGCTGCCCAAGGGCAGCCGCCTGGTGGTGTTCAGCGACGGCGTGGCCGAGCAGCCCGGGCCGGAGGGCGAGCAGTTCAGCGTCGAACGCGCGATCGCTGCGCTCTCGAGCACGCGCGACGTGGAGCAGGACGCCCAGACGCTCTTCGACGCGGTGCTGAACTACGCCAAGACGGACTCGCTCGCGGACGACACCACCGTCGCGAGCGTGCAGTTCCTGTAAGAGCCGCCTCCGTGGACACATACGGGCAATGCAAGCGCTCTCAGTTCGTCCGCCCCCCGGTTGGATAGGTACTGGATCACTGGTCTAAGGCCATGGATTCTCCGGTTGGGTGTCGGGAACGACGAGCAGGTGCAGAGTTTTTCACGCTCCTCGCTGGGAGTTTGTGGTGAACTCGCGGGACTTCGGCTCCGATACTGGCGTTTGGTCGCAATCGATCCGAATCGTGCAATATGACGGTCCGCACCACCAAAGCACCCCCCGCGAATGCCCAGGGCGCGCCGCACGTCGGCGAGTCGACGCGTGTGAACTCGCTGGGCCTGTCGCGCCCGGAAGTCGAGGCGGTGCTCGACCTGCTCGACGCCGACTCGGCGGTGGGCGCTTCATCCAAGCGGAAAGCGACGCGCATGCCGTTCCGCATGAACGGCGTGAAGATCGAGATCTCCCAGCCCGGGGGCGGGCAGACGCAGATCCTTGTCGCCTGCCGCAACCTGTCGCGCCAGGGCCTGGGGTTCCTGCACTCGAGCTACCTGCACGTCGGGACGCGCTGCAGCGTGACGCTGCCGCACCGCACGCAGGGCGAGGTCCGCATCGCGGGCCAGGTGGTCCGGTGCCGGCACGTGTCGCGTCACATCCACGAGGTGGGGCTGAAGCTGGAAGAGCCGCTGAACCTGCGTGACTTCCTGCGCATCGACTCGCTCAGCGAGCGGTACACGTACGAGAACGTCGACCCCGAGGCGCTCCGAGGGCGGGTGATCGTCGTCCACGAGTACGTCATCGAGCGAAAACTGATCACCTCGCTGCTCGAAGGGTCCTCGCTCGACATCGTCGAGTGCAAGTCGATCGAAGAGGGCGTCGCGGGCGCGCAGCTCGGCGCCGCGATCGTCCTCTGCGACCAGACGCTCGAGCACGGGAGCATCGGCGAACTGGTGCGGGCGCTCCGCGAGCAGAGGATCAACGCCCCGGTCGTCTGCACCTGCAACGAGGTCACGCCCGAGGTCAAGCAGGCGCTGCAGGCGGCCAAGGTCGACGGCCTGATCTGCAAGCCGATCGACCGGGAGAGACTCCTGCGCGTCATCGCGGAGTTCATGTTCGACAGCGGGCGCGAAGCGATCGCCGAGAGCGAGGAGTCGCTCCGGAGCACGCTCGCGGGCGCCGAGGCGCTCAAGCCCCTCATCGAGGAGTTCGTCGCCGATATGCACCAGTTGGCGCCGCGCATCCAGCGGGCGCTGGCTTCCGGCGACGCCGCGGGTGTTCAGCAGAGCCTCGTCCGCATCATGGGCACGGGCGGGAGCATGGGGTACGCGACCGTCAGCAAGGCGGCCGAGGCGGCGCTGCGGGCCCTGGCGGGCGGCGGGCTGCAGAGCGCCAAGCCGTCGATCGTCACCCTCTGCGGGATGCTCAAGCGGGTGCGCCCGTAAGGCCACCGGACCCCGCTCGGGCGGTATGCTCGGGCATGAGCGACACTCTCCGGCGGACAGGCACGGCGCCGCTTCCTGAGGCACCGCACGCACGATCGATCTTCCTTCGCAGGCTCGTCGCGACGCTGATCGCGGCATGGACACTGGTCCTGCCCGCGCGGGGTGAGGAGCCCGCACCGAACTCGGCGCCCCCTGCGGATGCGCCCGGCTCGCTGATCGTCTATTGCTCGGCCGACAGCGTGTACTTCCAGCCCGTGCTCGAGGCGTTCACACGGGAGACCGGGATCAAGGTGCGCCCCGTCTTCGACACCGAGGCCACCAAGACGTTCGGGCTCGTGCAGCGCTTGATCAACGAACAGGGCGATGCCGCGATCGCCGATGTATTCGTCAGTTCGGAAGTGCTGGGGATGATCCGGTTGTCGAACGCCGGGCTGCTCGAGCCCTACACCAGCCGGCCCGCCGAGGAGGCCTTCTCCAAGCGCGGCGGGTATCCACGGATGATGAAGGCGCACGACCGCACTTGGACCGGCTTTGCGCGCCGGGCGCGGGTGCTCGTGTACAACACCAAGTTCGTGACCAAGGACGACGCTCCGCTGCGGCTTGCGCAGTTGGCGGACCCGAAATGGAAGGGCAGGGTGGCGATGGCGCGGCCGCAGTTCGGCACCACCCGGAGCCAACTCGCCGCTCTGCACATGGCCTCGCCCAGCGCCGATGACCCGACATCGGGCTTCTCGCGCTGGCTCGACGGGCTGTTCGCGAACAACGTGCGCCTGTACGACGGCAACTCGTCGGTCGTGCGGGCCGTCGCCTCGGGCGAGGCGTACGTCGGCCTGACCGACAACGACGACGTGCACGCGGGCTGGGCCAACGGCTGGCCCATCGGCATGCTGCTCATCAGCAGCCAGATCGAGGACATCACGCACGACCGCGGCCCGTCGCAAGATCCGAACGCCGGAACCCTCCTGAACTTCCCCGAGTCCGCGCTGCAGACGTTCCACACGGTCGGGATTCTCAAGTCCTCGAAGCGTCAGACGCAGGCACGCCGGTTCGTGGACTTCGTCCTCTCGAAGCAGGCCGACCAGATCCTCTCGAGCGGCGACGCGAAAACCTACACGTCGTATCACCCGATGCTGCTCGACCCGCTGGCCGGACTGGATGCCCGGATGAAGGCCCCGGACCTGTACTTCATGGACATCGACTACGAGGAGATCGCCCGGCACGCCGACGCGGCGCTGAAGATGTTCGAGGAACGCGAGAAGAAAGCGCGTTAGTGTCTTGAACTGCTTCAGCCCGTGAGCAAGCCGGGCTCGATCTCGGGCACACGTGCTGACGAGGCCGCGGCCAGCAAGACCGATTGAAACACCCTCGCCTGCTCGTGATGCACATGAACCACTTGTGGTTCCTTGCCGACGGGATCAATGAACAGCGCGTTCTGAGTGAAGTCCGCAATGACTCGGGCGTTGTGGAGTGCATGTGATCGCCTGACCCGGACAGTACGGCCCCACGACGCAGATTCGAGCACCTCGAGGTTGCCCGGAGTGACTCGCAGGTATTGGGGCTTGTAGACACCCGCAACGATCACCAGGCCGCTGTGCAAGGCGAATCCCGTGAGAAACACGGCGTTCGACGATGCCCACGTCCTGAGAACTCCGAACGCCGCGACGCTGATCGCGACGCCCAGCACCCAGCCGAGCGCGGCGGCTCGTCCTTCGAGTTTCCATATGCGAAACACCCTCGGCTCGAAGGCCTGATCTGAAACCAAACCAAACTCCGCAACGCTCGCGATTTCCCGGGGACGACCACAGCACCAGAGCCGCCCTGTTTCATCAGGAGTTTGCAGGATTGTGCCCAAGTTCAGTGCGAAGCGGGTCAGCGCACGCCTGCGCCGCCAGAGGCGGGGCACTTGAGCCAACCCGTAGAGTAGAGTTGCAGCACATACCACAGAGACTGCGGTTCGGAACGACCCGGTTCCTCTCGGATTTGCCGACATGAAGAAGAAGCAGAGACCCAGGGAGAAAAGCAAATCCCTTGGCGCGAGCCCGGGCATCCCGCGCGGTCCCGCCCACTTGCCGGGCACGCTGGCTAGTCCAACGATTCCCAAGGCTGTCTGCGACGATCCCGCTGTCGCTGCCCGGGCGTGGGCTTCGACACTCGATGCACCGTCGTGAACTCCCGAGTCGCTCATGCGGCCTCGAACTCTCCACTCGTTCCCGCCGCGTCGAGCAGCCCCTTCCGCCACGTCCAGCGCTTGAGCAGCAGGTGCTGCTGGTACAGCGCCCGGATGATGACTTCGCCGGGCGAGCCCGGATCCACAGAAGACGGAATCGCGTCGGCCGCGATTCGATCCAGCGAAAGGAACGTTTCTCGCAATCGCTCGGCCGTCGGGCCCTCGCGCTGCACGAACGCGCGGCTGTACTCGATTTCTTCCCGGCTCGTGATGTCGCGTCCGAAGAGCGAGAGACCGAACTCGGGCGACTCCGCCGCGAACCGCCACGAGGCGACGCCGAGGTTGTGCTCGCGCTGGAGAATGTCGCCGGCGCGGTAGCGGTGGTCGTGATGCACGCGCGCGCCGGGGCGGAACCAGACCGGCATGCCGAACCGCCGCTTCAAGCGCCAGGCCAGTTCGATGTCGTCGTGTCCGTAGGTCAGCGGGAACGCCGTGAAGCCGCCGGTCTCGCGCACGGCCCACATCGGCGCCGAGAAGTTCAAGCCCCAGCAGTGCCGGAAGCCCCAGTCCCTGTCCGGATCGGCCGCATCGAACCGCATCTGGTCGTAGAAGAACACCATGGACGTCTCGCGGACGAGGCGGTCCATGAGCGTATCTTCCGACTTCGGCGGCACGACCCAGTCGGCGCTGCCCGTCACACAGGCCCCTCCGACTCTCCCTCCGTCCGCCACGGTGCGGGGACTCTCGCCCGCGGCGGGTTTCCGTTTCCGCGCATGCTCCTGCGCGTGCAGATGCTCTTCGATGAGCCGCGGCTCGGCGAGCACGTCGTCGTTGAGAGAGAGCATGACCCAGCCGCGGGCACGCTCCAGCAGCCGGTTGCGTGTGGCGTTCAGCCCTGCGCGCTCGCACGGCACGACGACCAGATTGTCGTTCACCCCCCCCGCTGCGTGCCAAGCGGCGCGGAGCGCCCGCGGAGTCTGCTCGTCCGGTCCGTCCAGTCCGACCAGCACCTCATACCGATCGGGCGGAAGCGTTTGGCGCGCGAGCGTGGCCACGCACGCCGCGGCTTTCTGCGGGCGCTGGTAGGTCGGGATGATAACCGACACGTCGGGGACGCGGGCTGGGATCGGACCGTGCTCGGACACAGGGGGAGTATCGGCCAGGAGCGCTCAGGCCGGAGATTCGCGGGCCACCAGGGCCGCCAGAGACGCGAGAATCTCCTCCGGCTCGCTCATCCGGCCCGGGCCGACCTCGCGACAGGCCTGCCACCCGGTGCCGGGGCCGACGAAGTCAAAACCGTCGGCCCTGAGTTGTTCGATGTTCCGCTGCGTCGCGGGCTGGGCGTACATCACGCTGTTCATCGCGGGCGCCAGGAGCACGGGGGTCCTCGCGCGATCGACGGCGCTAAGGATCAGCGAGACGACGTCATCGGCCCTGCCCTGGGCCAGCCGGGCCAGGGCGTCCATAGAGCAGGGCGCCACAACCGCGGCGTCGAGCGCCCGGGCGAGCGAGATGTGCTGCGGGTCGTTCGACTCGATGTGCTCCCACGGCGTGGTGTACACCGGGCGCCCGGAGAGCGCCTGAAAAGTGAGCGGAGTGATGAAGCGCGTTGCGCCCGGGGTCATCGCGACGGTCACTGTCGCGCCCCCTTGCACCAGGCGCGACACCAGGTGGGCGGTCTTGTACGCGGCGATGCCGCCCGTGACGCCGACGAGTATCCGGCGGGAGTTCCACACGCCCGGCGGCACGGGCTGCGGATCGCTGCGGCGTGCGGGATCGTCGTGTCCGGCGGCCATCGGCGGGTTGCCTCGTGGTCGGGCGTTGAATCGCGCGCCGCTCAGCGCAGCGAGCGCTGCGCCTCGCCCGCCCGAAGCTCGGCGAGCATCGACGAGTCCTCGGGGAAGTACTGGTCGAGATTGATGTCGGCGGCGGGGTCGAAGTCGAACGACAGCTTGCCCTGCGTCAGTTCCTCGATGACCAGTTCCAGATCGGAACGCCCGTTGCGGTCAACCATCGGGCGCGCGCCGTCCATGAGCTGGACCAGCCGCTTCTGGATCAGCACGCAGAGCTTGAATCGTCCGCCGAATCGGTTGGCCAGTTCGTCGCTCTTGAGCGCTTCGATCATGAGTGGTGTACTCCGCAGATCCCGCCCCGTCCCGGCCCCATTGCCCCCGGCGCTTTTGCCCGAACGCGCCGGCACTCGCCGCGGCTCGAACCGAGGCCGTCGGCCCTGCGTACGGACACACAGGGAAAGACCCGGACGGGACCTCTCGTCAACCCGGCGTGCGCCTGGTTCAAGGGACGGGAACGATAGGCGGGCCGGATCCTGTTGGCCAGAGCCCTGTTTCCCGGCGTTTTCGCGGCGTTTGAGCGTGAAAACCGGTCCGATTGTCGATACAATGGTGATGTCACGGGGGTCCTTTGAACAGCCCGGCCGTCGGATTGGTCGTGGTCGATACGCGACCGTGGCACGGGCATGCAGAGCAAGACTCCCCGGAACGAATCTGATTTGCACATTGGGCTGCATCCCGAAGGAATCCGGGACGGGGTGGGGTCAGCCTGAAGACTCTGGCGACGCCGCGCTTTCGGCGTGCCGGTCACAGGAACTCTCGACGTGATGGCCACCAAGTCGGTCTGGAGCTTCGGGGACAAAGTGGTGCACGTGACGCGTCCCGAGTGGGGCGCGGGCGTGGTGACGGGCACCTCGAACGGCGTGCAGGACGGTAAGCCCTGCCAGATGGTCACGGTGCGGTTCGAGCGCGCCGGCGTCAAGACGCTCTCGACGGCGTTCGCGACGCTCCGGCACGCGACGCCCGACGACTCGCAGCGGGCCGTCGCGACCCAAGAGGAGCCCGACCCCTTTCTCGCCAAGATGCGTGAAGCGGCGAGCGGCGGCGATCCCAAGGCCGCGATGCTCAAGATCAGCGACGACGCGACCGACCCGTTCGCCACGCCCCTGCAACGCTTCGAGGCGACGGTCCGCCTGTTCCGCTTCCAACCGACGGGCAAGAGCCTCCTGGACTGGGCGGCGATCCAGTCCGGCCTGGCCGACCCGATGTCGCGCTACAACCGGCACGAACTCGAGAAGTTCTTCGAACAGTGGTGCATCGGTCGCGACAACCATCTGCGCAAGGTGGCGCAGGAACTCCGCAAGGCCGATCCCGGTGCGCTGCAACGCGCGATCACCCAGGCGCCTTCCGTCGTGCAACAGACGTTGCGCCGGCTCGACGCCTTCCGTTGATTCCCGTCAACGCGCGGCAGAATCGTTGAGTCCGCCACCCGCGGTGCAGCCCCTACACGACTGATAAGAACCGGGCGAAACCCTCTGAAACCCGGGTGCGCGGTCGGCGTGGCGTCCGGGAATCACTCTGGCACGGGCCGCCGCGTGCCGCGGCGGCGCGGGGCACCCCGGTTGTTTCATGTCCCGGCGTACACGACTCTCCCCTCGGGACTGGTCCGGCGGGAGCCAACATCAACAGACTCGAACGCCGGAGCGACCCAACATGAACGAGCAGGAATTCCAGGCCAGGCTCACGGACCTCATGCAGCAGCTCCAGTCTCTGCCCCAGCCCGCCCGTGAGCAGCTCCAGCAGCTCGCCAACGACACGCGCGACCGGCATCAGCGCATGAAGAAGACCGTCAACGAACTCCAGGAATCCCTGGACTATCTCCGCCTGAGCATCAAGTACCTCGTGTTCGATCTCGAGGCGACGCGGCGCGAGAACCAGTACCTCCGCAAACTCCTCGAACAGAAGAACTCCGGCCCCGATCGCGCCAGCGACGAAGAGGCCTGAGCCGCTGTCGCCGCGCCCCTGCGCCCGGCGCCGCACGCCCCGCCGCACACGCCCGCGACACACGCCCGCGACACACGCCCCTTCGCTACTACAAAATCGCCTTCGAGCCCTTCCATCGATTGCCCGCACACCAACAGCCGAGCCGCCGCCCCGGAGTCTCCACACACACACACACACACGGGCGGCGGAGACACACCCGGCTGCAACACACGCGGCGACGACCGGGCCCGGCCCCGCCGCAAGACAAGCACATTGGGTCCCCTCGGACGATGGTCGGCGCGTGGCCGACCATCGTTCGTTTTGGGGCGTGCCGAGCGGCCGACCACATCTGGCAGAACGCCGCCCGCGGGTCTAAACTCCGGGTGCCGGAGAGGTGGCCGAGAGGCTGAAGGCGGCGGTTTGCTAAACCGTTATACTGATTTCGGTCGGTATCGGGGGTTCGAATCCCCCCCTCTCCGCTTGCAAGCCGCGAACCTGGGGTTCGCGGTTTTTGCATGCGCCCACTTTGCGCAAGCCCGTCCGATGGCGCTCTTGCTTCGCCACGTCGGTCTCGGACGTCTTGACGAATCCCGGATCATTGCGGCAGGCGTTTCTGGTTATCATGAGCGTTTCCATGGCCGCTGCGATTCGGTTTCACTTCGTGTGGGCGTCAACGGTTCTTTCTGCCTGCGCCCTGATGCTCGGCGGGTGTTTCAGCGAGTATCACCGGGCGGAAGGTCGCACGGGTCGAGCCGGGGCGCTCGGCGCGGATGCCTGGCCCGCCGTGGACATCGAGCCACTGCGGGAAGTCGGGCGCTCGACGCCGCGAGAGATCCGGAGCGTTGCCCCGGCCCCGGGCAGCTCGGACGCGGCGCTTCCGCCGCCGGAGTACACCGTCGAGCACAACAACCTGGATCCGGGCGGCCTGCTGCGCGTCTGGTCGACAGCGCCGGAAGATGACCAGTTGCTCGCGAAATTCACCGACGACCTCTTCGGTGGATTCAATCCGAACGCTGCGTACCTGACGCCCCGGGTGCTGGCGGACCCGACGACGGCGGAGGACATCGCCGCGGCTCACAAGCGAGCCGCGATGCCGGACTCGCTCCTGCGGTCCAAGGGGTTGGTGCCCGCGACGATGGAGGCCGACGTGATGCTCCGCAAGGGCATCTCGATCCAGTTGCCGGCGGAGAAGACCGGGGCACGTGCGGGTCTGGTCGTCTACCTGACGTCGATCATCCCCAACAAGTACGAGGCATCGGTCGTCGACGAACTCCGCGAGCGCGGCTGGGCGGTGCTGTCGATCGAGGCTGACACGCGTCTGCGGGTCCCCGCCGATCCCGCAGACCTGGCGCGCATCCCCGGGCTTCAAGCCCAGGTGGAGGCCGACAGCGAGGCGCTCGATGCGATGATCCGCGACATGGAGCCGGGCGAGGCGCTCAAGGCGTGGAGCGATCCGGCGTTGCAACGGCTCCGCACCGAGATCATCAAGCACCAGACTCAAACGATGATCGAGATCCATCGCATCCGCAAGGGGCGCCTGGAGTGCTGCGACGAGGAGTCGGGGCGGGCGGCGGGGACCGTGCTTGCCGGGGCGGTTGATGAGTTGATCGGCGATCACGCGATGGCCGCTTCGGCGGCGGTTCGATACCTGCAGCGGTACCGACCGGACGTGCCGGTGCGCCCCCTGGTGCTCATCGGCTTCAGCGCCGGGGCGCTCAGCGTGCCGGCGGTCTCGGCCCGCCTCGCGGCGGACGGTTTTCCGGCGAACGCGGCGGTGCTGGTCGGCGGCGGCGCCGACCTCAGCACGATCCTCCGCGAGACCGAACTCGTCGGTTCTTCCATCCCGATCCAGTGCGGCGACAAGCCGGTTTCCGGGCGGGTCTGGAAAGCGCTCAACGAGGCGTACGAGGGGCACACGCGCCTCGACCCGCTCAAGACGGCCCCGCTCATGGCGGAAATGCCCGTGCTGCAGGTGCACGCCGCGTGGGACAGCATCGTGCCGGCAAAGACCGGTCGCCGCCTGTACGAACTGCTCGGCCGGCCTGATCGCATCGATTACAGCCTCGGGCACGTTTCAATGTTCTACAAACTGCCGGGCGTGCGAGCGCGCATCGCCGACTGGGTGGAGTCCCACGTCGTCCGAGACGGCCGTCCCGCGGACAAACTCGAACCGTGAGCGTGGCGGTTTGAACGGGCCGCGAAAACGACAACACCCCAGCGAAGGTCGCGGGGGCGTCGTCGTTGCTGCTCGCAATCGGGAGTGCCCGGCGTCGCGTTCGCCGGGTGGGTTCGCTTGAAGTCAGGCCGCGGCGTTACTTGGGCTTGCCGGGCGCCGTGGTTCCGCCGCCACCACCGCCACCACCACCGCCACCACCGCCGCCGCGTCCGCCACCGGCGCCGCCACCACCACCCCCGACGACACCG
>ERZ795060.4813-NODE-4813-length-11152-cov-5.496711_pt1 | contig 11152 bp, 6 predicted proteins | sample MGYA00375144_ERZ795060 | MGnify/ENA primary metagenome ERZ795060 (study PRJEB30189, sample SAMN05720157) | activated sludge metagenome | isolation source: anaerobic digester from wastewater treatment plant | place: Japan | collected 2015-05-15 ... | reverse complement strand
TACAGAGAAGGGTACTCGGCTTCGGGCCAATGACTCCTCCGTTCTTGGCAGTTCAATCCATCTTGTGTGCCGCCCCCGCGAGCACCCCGATGGTTCGGTGGGTGCCGACACCGTGGGTGACTGGCGCGACGTGCTCCAGGAGTTGCCCCGGCGGATCCATGAGTGGATGCCGCGCCTGGCCAGGGAGGGAGTGGTCGGCGCGGATGCCATCTTCGCGTGCCTGGGTCCGGCGCTAGAGGTCTTCTCCCGTTATTCCCGGGTGGAGAAGCCAAGCGGCGAGGAGGTGAGACTCCGGGAGTACCTGGAGCACGTGTGGGCTGCGGTGGCAAAGGAAGCTCTGAACATGGTCTTTGCCGGGGCGGATGCGACCGGCTTCGAGGAGGACGCCCGCCTGACGGCCATGTGGCTGTGGACTCTCTCTACCGGCGCGAACGGCAACGGCGGGGGCGATGAAGCAGACGAAGACGACGAAGATGACGAAGGCTCCAGTAAGGGTGGAACCACTTCCGGGTTCACGCTTGAGTACGATGCGGCACGGAAGATTGCGCAGGGCCTCGGGGCACACCTGGAGCGATTGGTCAGCCTGGTGGAGGTCAAGGGTGATAAGGCCCGCCTGCTTCCCGTGGCGGAGCGCACCCGCCATCTCTTCGGTAAGGACGACGCCGATGCCCCAACTACCGGACGAGCGAAGAAGGTTAAGGAGGCAGTCCTTCCCTTCGAGGAAGAACTTGTACGCGTGGAGCAGGATGCCGGGCGGACCGGCGGTGGTATGGGTGCCCCGGCTCCTGGAGCGACGGTTCTGGACCGCGTTCACCAGGCGATGCTCCTGTTCGCTGCAGGACGCTCCGAGGCGATGAAGCGATTCCTGGTGGAAGAAGGCGCGGGGAACGATCCCCGGTTCTGGCGGCTGGCACAGGCGCTATCGGCGCTCTACCCCGCCCAGACCGATGAGAAGCGGTGGGTGGATGGCGTGTTGGCCCGGAAGAAGGGATTGGGATTCTGATGCTCAAGCCTTGGTACAAAGTGGTCACGCCGCGCGAGGACCTGCGCGAAGGCAAGCCCCTGGATGCTTCCGAGTTTGCCGTTCACCTGGACAAGGTGCGCGATGAGCGGGCACCGCGCGATTACCAGGATCCCGAGCGGTTCTTTGAGCGCACCTATCTCACCAAGAACCTGACGGATCTGGCCGTAGAGGTGATCCGGCGGCTGTCAGGGGAGACCACCGGGGCCAGCGCGGTCTTTAACATGGCGACTCAGTTCGGCGGCGGGAAGACTCACGCGCTCACGCTCCTCTATCACCTGGCGCGGGGCGGCCAGGCGGCCAGCAACTGGCTCGGTGTGGATGGTCTCCTGCGGGCAGCGGGCGTGAGGAATATCCCGCAGGCAGCGACGGCGGTGTTCGTGGGCACGGAGTTCGACTCGCTGACCGGGCGCGGAGGGGATGACGGAACTCCACTGCGCAAGACGCCTTGGGGAGAGATTGCCTTCCAGTTGATGGGGGCAGAGGGGCTGGATGCGGTCGCGGAGCATGAGCGCGAACTCACCGCCCCGGCGGGGGATGTGATTCGCAAGTTCATCCCGAAGGACAGGCCGACCCTTATCCTGGTGGACGAGTTGATGAACTACGTCAGCCGCAGCCGGAAGAGCGGTTTGTCGGGGCAACTCTACAACTTCATGCAGAACCTCTCCGAGGTGGCCCGCAGCGAGAAGGGGATTATCCTGGCGGTGTCCGTGCCTGCCTCCGAACTGGAGATGACGGCTGAGGACCAATCCGACTACGAGCGGTTCAAGAAGATGCTGGACCGGCTGGGCAAGGCGATCCTGATCTCAGCCGAGTCGGAGACTTCCGAGATAATCAGGCGGCGGCTCTTCGAGTGGGATCCTCGGGCGGTGTCAGCGGAGGGGCGGATACTGCTCCCCCGTGAGGCGTCGGAGACCTGCGCCGAGTTCGCCGACTGGGTGGTGGACCACCGGCAGCAACTCCCAACCTGGTTCCCGATTGACAACGCCCGCAAGGCGTTCGAGGCAACGTATCCCTTCCACCCGATGCTGCTGTCGGTCTTCGAGCGGAAGTGGCAGACGCTGCCCCGATTCCAGCAGACGCGCGGGGTGCTGCGCCTGGTCGCGCTGTGGGTCTCGCAAGCCTACCAGCAGGGCTACAAGGGAGCGCACCGGGATCCGCTGATCGGTCTGGGGAGTGCCCCGCTGGAGGACTCCATATTCCGGGCCGCCGTCTTCGAGCAGTTGGGGGAGAACCGGCTGGAGGCGGCGATCACAACGGATATTGTGGGGAAGCCGGACGCCCACGCCGTCCGCCTGGACAGCGAGGCGGTGGAGACGATCAAGAAGGGGCGGCTGCACCGGAAGGTGGCGACGGCAATATTCTTCGAGTCCAATGGCGGCATGGCGAGGGGCGAGGCTACGGTGCCCGAACTGCGCCTGGGCGTGGGGGAGCCGGGGCTGGACATAGGGAATATCGAGACCGTCCTGGAGACCCTGGGGAGCACCTGCTACTACCTGAACATTGAGCGGAACCACTACCGCTTCAGCATTCAGCCGAACCTGAATAAGTTGCTGGCGGACCGGCGGGCGAACGTACAGGCTCCCAAGATTGAGGAGACCGTGCGAGAGGCGGTGCAGAAGGCGTTCCCCGGCAATCGGGGCGTGGATGTGCGTTTCTTCCCCGCGAACTCGGGACAGATTCCCGATAGGCCGGTGCTCACGCTGGTGGTGCTCCCGCCGGAGCAGTCCATGCTGGTGTCCAGCACTCGGGAACTGGTCGGCTCCATGATCCGCCAATGTGGGGCGAAGTCTCGGACGTGCAAGAGCGCCCTCCTCTGGGCGGTGGCGGACAGTGATGCCGCGCTAAAGGAGAACGCGCGGGAGATGCTGGCCTGGAAGGAGATCCAGGGGGAGCAGGAAGCCCTGCGCCTGGATGAATCGCAGCGGCGGCAACTGACGGAGAACTACGGGAAGGCGAAGCGAGACCTGGAAGAGGCGGTCTGGCGCACCTACAAGAATATCCTGCTGCTGGATAAGGAGAACGAGGTGCGCGTGGTGGACCTGGGCCTCGTCCACTCCAGCGCGGCGTCTTCGCTGGTAGACCTTATCCTGAACCGGCTGCAACAGGATGGCGAACTGACCGAGGGGGTAGGCCCCACTTTCCTGGTGCGCAACTGGCCCCCGGCGTTCACCGAGTGGAGTACCCGGTCGGTGCGGGATGCGTTCTTCTCCTCGCCGCAATTCCCCCGGCTGAAGAACGCCGAGGTGCTGAAGGATACCATCGCGCGGGGTGTCTCCGGCGGCCTGCTGGCTTACGTGGGCAAGCGGCCCGATGGCGGATACGAACCGTTCTGCTTCCAGACGGCGATCTCTACTCAAGATATTGAGTTCTCCGACGATACGTTCATCATCACGGCGGAAGAGGCGCGTAAGCATATCGAGCCGCCGAAGTTGACCACGCTCGTTGTGACGCCCCAGGAAGCCCACCTGAAGCCCGGTGAGGGGCAGTTCTTCGCCGTTGCGGGCCAAGACCAGCACGGGCGTCCTATCGCCCTGGACGGGGTGACGTGGACTGCGACCGGCGGCACGATTGACGAGAGCGGAATATTCCGAGCGGGTGAAGAGGAAGGCGGCTTCGCGGTGACCGCTGCGGTCGGCACGGTCGCTGGAATCGCCCGCGTCACTATCGCGCCCGAAAAGGGCGGTGGTACTGGCGGCGGGGGTGGCACGGGCACTGGTACGGGCACGGGCACGGGCACCGGCGGGGGCACCGGCGGCGGAACGGGGCCGGTGCTGCCGAAGCACCTCTCCTGGTCGGGTGAAGTGCCGCACCAGAAGTGGATGAACCTCTACACGAAGGTTCTCCTGGGCTTTGCGAAGGAAGGCGGGCTGAAACTGACGGTGAAGGTAGATGTGACCTCGCCTGGCGGCATCTCCAAGGACCAGATAGAGCAGATGAAGGTGGCGCTACGAGAGTTGGGGGTGCCTGACGACGTGCTGACTGACTGAGACGCGCCGTGGGCTGAGAGCGGTCTCTACTGAAGTGCGAAGGCCGCGATGCGGCGAAGGCACTCTCGGCTGCTGTCGGAGGGAGCATCCTATTCGGCGGACCCCTGGCGTGTGAATGTGGGATCAGGCAGAGGAGCGGGCCAATGGCTGGCGAAGGCAACTGGGATACGGTCCTGGAACTGACGGCTGATGAACTCACGCAACTGCGCAAGCCTATCAGGGGATCAGGTGGGTTCCAGTCGTTCCTGAAGCGTGTTAGGAAGAGCATCGTAGAGGACTCCCTCCCCCTGACGCCTGAACTCGCCGCCGATCTGGTTCGCTACGCTGAAGCATACAAGCAGGGCGGCTTCCAAGGCCGGTTGACAAAGCGGATGGTGGACGCAGCGCGGAGCGTCGGCCTCCGGGAGCAACTGCTGGCGAAGAGCATAGACGCCTACGTGATGGCCTTGGAGACGATCAACCGACTGACGGTGAAGTACCGCGTTGAGGCGTTCTCCTATCTGATCTGCAACGCTTGGGAACTGCTGCTGAAGGCCAAGATCCTGAAGGAGCAGCCGGATCCCGCCGTCATCTACTACAAGACGCAGGCGGGTCTTCCCCCACGGAGTATCGCTCTCGGCGACTGTGTGGGCAGAATCTTCACTGATGCGTCGGCACCCGTTCGGCTGAACCTTGACCGCGTATCCGAACTCCGGGATGCTGCAACGCACTTGGTCATCTCCGTAGTTCCCAAAGACGTGATGTGTCTCTTCCAGTCCTGTGTGATGAATTACCACGGTCGGCTGCAGGAGTGGTTCGGCGTATCCCTTTCTGATCGTGTCTCCATCGGCATGATGACCATCGTCTACGACTTCAGCCCGGAGCAATTCGATGTGGCGAGTGCTGCACTCAGGAACCGTCTGACGCCGCAGGCTGCGGAGTACCTGGCTTCGTTCCAGGCGAAGGTGGCCCGCGACTTCGAGGAGACAGGAAGGTCCACTGAGTTCTCCATACCCTTGGACTACCGGCTGGCGCTGGTGAAGAACCCCGGCAAGGCCGATATTACCTTGGCTGTCGGGGAAGGCGGCGTGTCCACGCACATGCTCAAGACCCCCCGCGATGCGTCTGAAACACATCCGCTCGTCCACAGGGAGGTGGTGGAAGCGATCCGGCAGCACACGGGGGGTGCCGTCAAGATTAACGACTATGACCTTCGGTGCGTGATTGCTGTGCATGGGTTCAAGAGTGGCGAAGCCTTCTACTACAGAAGCGCCGTATCGAACGCCCCGAAGCAGTACAGCCCCCAGTTCGTGGAGTGGCTAAAGCGCCAAGTTGGTAAGGACCCGCAGTTCTTTGCCAACTGCCGCTCTCGGGCCAAGAGCGAAGGGCTTCTTCAGGGCGGGGGCGCTTCATCAGAAGGCGTAGGTAAGGCACATGGGTGATTTCACCGAGGACTTGGCTAGTTACCTGTTTCGGCATTATGTACGCCTTCGTTGTTGGGATCAGACGCCCGGCGAGACGGCGAACCTGAATGATGGTAACGGCAAACCCATCGTTGCGTCTGGCTTCATCCTGTCAGTGTCGGGGGAGTGGTTCTGGATAACCGCCGGTCACGTCATGGAGTGGATCGACGCGCAGGTGGGGGAGGGCAAGGCTCTCGCCAAGTGGTCCTGGGATGCACGGGGGTCAATGGGGTCGAACGAGCATGAACTCCCGGTGCCCTTTGAATATGAGCCGCAATGTGTGTTCTCCCTACACCGCAAATCCGATGGGATAGACTGTGCCCTGCTGCATCTGAAACCGCACTACCGACAGCAACTGGCAGATCGGGGGGTAGTTCCAATCTCCGAATGCGCCTTTGGTGATCTCTGTGGTCCATACAGCCAGTACTGCCTGGTGGGAACACCGGACCAACTCGTGAGTACGGATCTTACCTCTCGCACTCTCGACCTGACTGATGTAGTGGTTCCGATTACCCGGACCTATGACCCGCCCCAGGCAATCAAGCGACGCGCTCCCCGCTTCTACGGCGAAGTGTCACGCAGGAATCTGGGGAACCTGAGAGGCATCAGCGGTGGCCCCATTTTCGGTGTGCAGACCGAATTACCAGGAGGGCGGTTCGCCTACTGGCTGATCGCCATCCAGTCTGCTGCGTACGATGACACCGACACCCGGCGGTACATCGCGGGCGTGTCAATCGTGGGATTCGCACGGTTCATCGCCGAGACGCTGGAGAAGCGCGGCGTTCCTAAGGTAACACCTACTCGTGGATAGTGGACGCGACTGGGGGCGTCTGCACGGTGCGTCTGCGGGCGTCCTGGCTCTCTCCTGCAGAGCAAAGGGGGATGGAGCAAATGCCTGCACAGGAGTTTGAGGATGATGACCAGGGCTACCTGGCCTGGGTGGCCGAGCATCCTGACGGTCTAGTGGTGAACTGCCTGAGGAACCGAAGCGGCGATTACCTGGTGCTGCACCGGGCAACCTGCAAGCAGATCACGACGCCTAAGCGGAGCAACTGGACGAGTCACGATTACATGAAGGTGTGTGCCGCGGACGAAACCGACTTGGCCCGGTGGGTGGCGCGGGGGAACTTCAGCCGGACGCTAGACGACCCGGAGGCGCGGTGCGGCAACTGCAAGCCCTGATTGCAGGAACCAGTGGGATCCCGTGTGCCGCTACAGGCCGAAGGGGAACGGAACATCCGAGTGAGAAGGGGGTTGGATTGGAGATGCTCTATCCCGATGACCGAGGGAACAGTAAATTGCGGGCGGCACTCCATGAGGCAGGCCATGCCTTCGCTATTGTGGCCTGCCAACAACCTGTTGAATCGGTGAAGGTGTGGCGCGATCCAAAAGATGGCTTCTGGAAGGGGGAGGCTAAGTGTGGTACGCTTACTCCGGGCCGTGGTCCTTCTCCCGATAGGTTTGCGGCGATTCGCGTAGTGACGGCCTGGACTGCGGAAATCATGGCGTACGGGTATTTCATCTCAGGCACCTGGAACGGAGACTCCGAGGCGTTGGATAATGCCCTCGGAGTCGTGGCGAAGGAAACGAGTCGCTCACTGGAAGTAGTGAGGCGTGACTATGTTGAATACGCCTTCAGAACAGCACACGCCTTTCTCAAGGAGAACTGGTCTATCCTGGAGGCCATCGCAAGCGAGACTGAGAGGTTGGATGCAATACCCGGCACAAGGGTAACGAAGATCATCGAGGAGAACCGAGAGAACCGGCAGGTTCTGCAGTGTCGGGTCTGCCGCGCTCCCCTGTGCGTGGGTCGGGTCGGCTTGCCCTCCGATATGGATGGTTGTGACCCTTGGCCGCCAGATCCGGGTTCCGTAGTGAATGGACCGGCCCGGCATATGCCCTGGTTTTCGGACTGGGTTAGTCCGTCATCCGGCACCAGCCCTCTGCCTTCTCAGCCTCAGAACACACCACCACCGAAGCAGTAGAAGGCGGGGTGCAACCCAGGGGGACGTTCTCAGGATCCTGGGGAATCGAGTCATACCGTTAGTGTGCTCTGTTTGCTACGGAAAACCCCAATTATCCGTAGTAACGCTTGCGCGTATCAGGGGGCGGAGGATAATGGTAAGTGGACGCTCTGGCTCCCCTGGAACCGCCTTCTGAAGTCACCCGATCTGCTTCTGCGGACGCCTTCGCCCTTCTCTTGGCCGACAAACGCAGCCCGGCCACGCGCAAAGCCTATCGGCAATCCTTGGTGCATTTCTTCGGGCATACTCCGACGCCGGAAGAGGTGAAGGCATTCGCTGGCTTACCGCGTCCGCAGATAGCCCTACGCCTCAACGCCTACAAGTCGGGCCTGCTGGCCCACGGCTGTAGCGAAGCCACGGTGAACTTGCGCTTGGCGGCGCTGCGCAGCCTGCTCAAACTATGTCACCGACTTGGCTATTCGGAGACCGACGGCAGCGGGCTGGTGGACGGGGAGAAGGCGCGGGCATACCGTGACACCAGGGGCATCGGGTTGCCCGCCATGCGGGCGCTGGTTGCGGCTCCGGGCACGGATACGCTGAAGGGCCTGCGTGACACGGCGTTGCTGCGGCTACTCCTGGAGAATGGTCTCCGGCGGTCTGAGGTGGTTGCCGCAAACGTCGGTGATTTCTCTCTGGCTGACCGGCGGCTCCTCATACTGGGGAAAGGCCGGGGAACCCAGAAGGAACCGATCACCCTGACGGAGGCGGCTACGCGGGCCATCTCGGATTACCTGGGTGCGGCGGGCCACGGCCAGGACCTGGAGGCTGCGCTCTTCCTGAATCTCTCGCACCGCCCTGACGTGACCGGCGGGCGGCTGACCGGCGACGGCCTCTTCTTCTTGGTGAGGGAGTACGGGGAGCAGATCGGGGTGGCGAACCTGACACCTCACAAGTTGCGGCACTCTGCGATCACGGCCGCGCTGGACGCCACTAACGGCGACGTGCGGCGGGTGCAGCGGCTGAGCCGTCACGCGCAGGTGCAGACGCTGCTTCGGTACGATGACAACCGCCAGGACCTGCAGGGCGGCGTGACGCGATTGCTGTCCGGGCTGCTGAATGCCGAAGGGTGATCCTGCGGGCGCAGGCTACTTCCCCACGGAGACGGCAGCGGGGGCCTGTGGCCGTCTGAGGCACGTTTGGGTGCTTGGGCGGGAGGTTGGTCGGCGGCGGGATGGAACGCGGCTCCACGGGCCTTCAGATCAACCCTTCAGAATCATCCGCAGGGGACTCCACCTGAGTCGGCGAATGCGTCACAGGAATCCATGCCCGATCAACAAGTCACGAAGGCTAGGGAAATATGGATGCCGGGGAGAAACTGGCGATGGATGGTAACCCCGATAGGAGCCGGATGCAGCAGGCCCTCAATGAGCATCTGAAGACCGAAAGTCAGCAGCGGGATCAGTTGGCGATGGAGTTGACGCCTGCGTTGGAGACGATGCAGCGTCTAGCCGAAGCAGCACGACGCCGTGTAGAGGAAGCCGCTGAGAGTCAACGGCTGCTAGAGGAAGCCGCCGGTATTCTGAAGGAGAGTGAGGACCGCTACTTCCGGCTGGTGGAACTTGCGCCGGAGATGATTGCCATCCACTCCGATGGCAAGATCCTCTTCATCAACCCGGCGGGCGCGAGACTCCTGGGGGCGCAGAACGCGGGGAAGGTTATCGGTACGTCGTTCTTGGACCGGATCCACCCAGATTCCGAGGCGGCGGTCAAGGAGCGGGTGCGGCGGGTCGTGGAAGAGCACCAAATGCCGAGAGACCGTCTCTACCTCATGAAGTCGTCCGGCGGCAACGCCATCGGCGAAGGGCTGCAGCGCCTCTTCCAGAAGGAACTGCTCCACCTCACCCACGGGCGGCGACGCGGCTGCGTCGGGCACTATGACGCCACCCGGAGCCGGAACGAGGTCAAGGAAGACGGTTGACTGACGGAGCGCACGGCAACCATCGCAGCCCGTCTCCACGGCGAAGAGCCGCCGATGGAGTTCCTTACCGCGCCCATCACGCACTGCCGCGCTGAACACGTCGATGGTGCAGGGAGCGTCGCGGTTCAGATCATAGAACACCGCGCCGCGCGAGAGGTCGCCTTGCACCTGAGCCTGAGCATCCTCACGGACGGCCTCGAAGAGCGGGTGGCCGGGGGTTACCCATTCCGCCGTACTCTCCTGGGCGAGGATCTCTTTGTCGAAGGCCACGAGGCGGTAGTCACGCCCCAACCGTCCATAGCGCGGCTCCAGCCGTTCCCCTGTGGACCACAGGGAACGCGGCACGCGCCCGACTCGGTACACGTGGGAGCCTGACCTGACTTCTCTCGGATGGATGCCCACCAACGGTCCCGCCTGCACGAAGAAGCCCTCGATGACCTCCGGCACCAGCCGACGCTCCTTGGCTTCCGCAGACTTGCCGACGAGCACCGACAGATTCAGTTCCCGCTTCGCCAAGCCCTCCAGCGCCGACTCGGTGATCGCACGGAAGCGGTTGGCGTCGATGTCGCGGACGATGCGTGCCTCTATGTCAGGATACTCGACGTGCTTGGCGTACAACTCCCGGAACATGCGCTCAAGGAGGTTGGCCGGGAATACCTCGCCCACCACGTCGAAGACCTGGTCGGTGCCCAGTTCACTGCGGATCTCGTTCAGCCTGGTGAGCAGCTTATGCAGCACGCGCCCCTCTCGGGTGTTGCTGGCAACGAAGTTGAGGACGAGGCAATCGTGGTCCTGGCCGTAGCGGTGGATGCGGCCCATGCGCTGCTCAAGCCGCACCGGGTTCCACGGGATGTCGTAGTTGATCATGAACCAGCAGAACTGCAGGTTGATACCCTCGCCCGCCGCTTCGGTGGCAACAAGAACCTGGGCCTCATCGCGGAACTCACGCTCCGCGCACAGCCGGGTGCCTGGGGTATCGCGATCACCGATATGCATTCCACCATGGATCTGGGCGACGGTCAGGCCCCACTCGCGCAGCTTGGCGACAAGGTAGTCGAGGGTGTCCTTGTGCTCGGTGAAGATGAGCAGCTTCATCTTCGGGTCACCGAAGACCCCCTCCTCGGTGATCACCTCGCGCAGCTTCACCAGCTTGGTCTCAGTCTCGCTGCGCTCCACCGCCTGGGCCTGGACGATCAGCCGATCCAGTTCCGCTATCTCCAGGCGCAGGGCACCGGGATCTATGGTTCCGACGATCTCCTCCAACTGCTCGACGACGGCCTGCCGCTCATCCTCGGGGAGGTCCTCGAAGTCGTCGGGGAGCCTGCGTTCTACCTGCGCTCGTCGGTAGCCTTCGGGGTCATCCAGAATCCGCTGCCGCTTCTCCCTCATGCGCTCCAGACTGCGGCGCACAGCGTAGATGCTGGATGCGAAGCGCCGCTGCAGCATCGCCATCGTGAACGACACGGCCCGACCGGTCGCCGACTCGTCGGCCTGGGCCTTGATGGACTGGTCCTCCACGTAGCGGGTCAAAGCGTCATAGAAGTCCCATTCGTCGGCGTCAATCTGGAACTCGATGGTGCGCACTTCGCGGTTGGTGAACAGCCTGCGAACCTGGCCCGTCTCGGGATCCGGGAAGGCAACCAACGCTTCCTTCGTGCGCCGAAGGTAGAAGGGCGCACTGTTGCGGCGCATGGCCTCCTCAAGGCTCTTCACGTCGCCGTACACGTCGCGGTCCAGGAGTTCGAGGAAGAGGCAGA
>ERZ795060.4811-NODE-4811-length-11156-cov-4.429961_pt1 | contig 11156 bp, 6 predicted proteins | sample MGYA00375144_ERZ795060 | MGnify/ENA primary metagenome ERZ795060 (study PRJEB30189, sample SAMN05720157) | activated sludge metagenome | isolation source: anaerobic digester from wastewater treatment plant | place: Japan | collected 2015-05-15 ... | reverse complement strand
GGGGGGGGGGGGGGGGGCGGCGGGGGTGGGGGTTCGAACTGTCTCCTGTTCGGCACGCTCGTCCGCCTGGCCGACGAGCGTGCCGAACAGGAGACAGTTCGAACCCCCACCATCAAGGTCCCCGGCCTCGAGGTCGATGTGCCATATCGCGCCCAGTATCAGTGGCTGTCGCACCACGGCATGCGCGGCACGATCCCGACCGTCGGCCGCGTCGCCAGCGTGAAACTCGGCGAACACCACGGGTTCGTGGTCATCAACCGCCGGATCAAGGCGACGCCCGAGCACCCCTTCCTCATGCGCCGCGGCGACGAGTGGGGCTTCACGTCGGCCGAACTGCTCAGGAAGGGCGACTACCTGATCGGCGAGCGCCTGGCCGAGGAACTCGTCGAGACGGTGGACCGCATCGACGCCCCAACCCGCACCGTGGCCATTCACATCCCTGGCACGAACATGTTCTCCTCCGAGGGCGTGTGGGTCCACAATGACATGCCCGGCGAGACCGCCCCCTCCGCCTCCGGCTCAAGTTCCAGCGGCTCGGGCTCCGGCAGCGGCTCGTCGAGCAGCAGCAGCGGCTCGTCGTCCAGCAAGTCCAGCGGCTCGTCGATGTCGTCGAGTTCCTCCTCCGGCTCCGGCAGCAGCAGCGGCTCCAGCAGCCAGTCCAGCAGCGGGGGGACGGGAATGTACTCGATCTGAGCTACTACCCCTTCGCCTTCTCAAGGAACCTGTTCACCGCGGCTGCGAGTAGTTCACGGCGCGCCTCAAGGAACTTGCGGAATCCCTCCAGCCGATGGAGTGCCGGATCGGTTGGAACGCACTGCTGCAGCAGGGCCTCCTGGCCCTGTTTCTCGACAATCCCTGGCAGATACTCGTTGGGCGGCTTATTGCTCAGCGATCGGTTCGTCCCGCCGCTGATGAAGGCCATGTTGGCGATCTCGTTGATCTCCCGAGGCTCGTAGGTGCCCCGGAGCAGACTCTTGGCGAAGATGTGGTGGTACTGGATGTAGTGCAGCCTGCCCTGATGCGTCAGGGAGATACCCAGCCCGGTCTTCCAGTCCTTCGCGCCAGCGTCCTTGAGCGCCAAGAACACGAGCGAGAACAACGGGCTCTGCGTGTTCTTTCCCACGAAGTCCGCCGCCGCAAAGTCGAGACGGCCAAACTGCTGACGCACCGTCTCGGTCAGGTCTGTCGCAGTGCCGCCCTTTGCGATCGTGGCCAGGTCGGCGTCGAGCAAAGTCTCGCTCGAACCCCGTGAATACCGGCCACGGGCATTGGCCACATGAAGCCAGTGGAGCAGTTGTTTTTGCTCGGCCTTCGTGATGTGCTCCTCACGCTTCTGGCTCAGGAACGCGATGGTGATGAAGAACAGCGGCGACGAGAGGAGCGACTCGTCGTCGATCGCGGCGTTGGCCTTGAGGAAGTTGATTGCGAAGCGAAGTCCGTCCTTTGCCTTTTCCCACCCTTCCTGGAGCTTGGCCAGGGGGATGTTCCCGACGCTCTTGAATCGTGACTGACCCGTGGCAAAGACAACCATCGCACGAACCAGCAGGCCGAGATCGAACGAGAACCACTGTTTCTCGCACTCCTCCTGAAACTCCTCCAGCAACTTTAGCGAGTTTCGCCACCGCGCCGTGATCTGTGCAAGCGCGAGGTCCGAGCCGCGGAGCTTCACGCCGAGCGAGTTGACCCGCACGAAGATCTCGGCCACCTCCTCATACGAGAGCTTCCGCTCCAGCACGTGCATGGTGTACGGGTACTCCGCGATGCGGCGCAGCCTGTTGAGGCGTGCCTCGTATCGGTCGTATCGATCGTCATCGTCGGCCGTCACTCCGGCTCGCTTCAGGATGTGTCGGTTGCTGGGCGACTTGAAGACTTCGGTGACCGACACCCAGTTGGGCATGGCCGAGAGGGACTTGGACGCAACCACGAACGTGGCCCGCTTCAGGCGCTCTTGGACGCTGACCTCGCCCTCGTCGTCCTCAAAGAGACCGTTGTCATCATCCGCCTCGTCTTCGTCTGCCAGAACCGAGTCCTCGTCGGCTTCGACTTCCGTGAACTCGCCAAGGCCGTCTGGGTGGTCCAGGTTGAAGAGGATGTCGATGGGCTTCTTCTTGCCGCGCACCTTCACGGGCTCACCGCGCAAGATCGCCGACAGCGACGTCAGTCGTTGCTGCCCGTCAAGCAGGAGTTTGTGACCCGTGAACGTACTGGACTGCTGGCTCACGGCCAGGTCGCGGCTGGGCTGCTCCTCGTCCGTCTCCCAGACCAAGATCGAACCGCTCGGGTAGCCCCGATACAGCGAATCGATCAGGTCGCGGACGCGGGGAGCCCGCCATACGTACCGCCGCTGCATCTCCGGAAGGCGCAGCTCGCCGCGTTCGATCATGCCGACCAAGTCCCGGACGTTGGTGTCGACTTTGCCCATGCGGGTAGATTATCGCATCGGGTGCCAAGTACGCGGGGCGGACAGCACCCGAACGAATACAATCGCCATTGACCCGTTGGAACCCTGCATGCCCCAAACGCCCGAGGAGAAAGCACGCGAACTCATCGACGCCAAGCTCACGGCTGCGGGCTGGGTCGTTCAGTCGTACCGTGACATGAACCTGAGCGCGGGGCCGGGCCTCGCCGTCACTGAGTTCCCCGGTGCACACGGCCCTGCGGACTACCTATTGTATGTGGACGGAAAGGCGCTCGGCGTCGTCGAGGCCAAACCCGTAGGGCACACGCTGAAAGGCGTCGAGGGCCAGTCCGCGAGTTACGGCGAGGGTTTGCCGCCGTCGCTGCCCGCGTGGCGGCACCCGCTTCCCTTCCAGTACGAATCCACGGGCGAGGTGACCCAGTTCACGAACTGGATGGAAGCCCACGCCCGCAGCCGCGACATTTTCTCGTTCCACCGCCCCGAATCACTCCGCGAGATGGTGCAAGAGGAAAAGCCCCTCCGGTCTTGCCTGCGCGAGATGCCGGCGCTGACGCCCGATGGTCTCTGGCCAAAGCAGCACACCGCCATCATCAATCTTGAGAAGTCGCTCAGGCTCGCCAAGCCCAAGGCCCTGATCCAGATGGCCACGGGCTCCGGAAAGACCTTCACCGCCGCAAACATCGCCTATCGCCTCATCAAGCATGGTCACGCCCGCCGCGTCTGCTTCCTGGTCGATCGCACGAACCTCGGCACACAGACGCTCAAGGAGTTCCAGCAGTTCCAGCCGCCCGGCGAGCGGCACACGTTTGACAAGCTCTACAACATCGCGTTCCCGCAAAAGAACCGCTTCGACCCGATCAACCGCGTGGTGATCACCACGATCCAGCGGCTGTACTCAGTGCTCACAGGCCAGCCGGACCTTGCCGAAGAGGACGAGGAGCGTTCCGGGTTCGAAGGACCAGGCGCGTTCAAGAAGCCTCCTGTTCCCATCATCTACAACGCCGCGATCCCGCCCGAGTTCTTCGACGTGCTCATCGTCGATGAATGCCACCGCTCCATCTACAGCGTCTGGGGCGATGTGCTGAAGTACTTCGACGCCTTCCTGATCGGCCTGACCGCGACCCCCAGCAAGCAGACCATCGGGTTCTTCAACCAGAACCTCGTAATGGAGTACACCCACGAGCAGGCCGTCGCCGACCGCGTGAACGTGCCGTACGACGTGTACGAGATCCGCACGCGGATCACGGCCCAGGGTTCGAACATCGACGCGGGCTACTTCGTCGGCAAGCGCAGCCGCAAGACCCGCGCCGAGCGACAGGAGGAACTCGACGAGGACCTCATCTACGGGGCGGACGAACTCGACCGCGCCGTCGTGGCAGAAGACCAGATCCGCACCGTCATCCAGACCTTCCGCGATCGCCTGTTCGTGGACATCTTCCCCGGCCGCACCGAGGTCCCCAAGACCATCATCTTCGCCAAGGACGATTCTCACGCCGACGACATCGTCCGCATTGTCCGCGAGGAGTTCGGCAAGGGCAACGATTTCTGCCAGAAGATCACCTACCGCACGGGCGTGATGCGCCTGACCCGCAAGGTGCCCGACCCCACGGCCCCAGGGGGCGAGCGCGAGGAGGTCTACTACGAGAAGACCAAGGGCAAGACGGGCGAGGATGTGCTCGTCGCCTTCCGCAACTCGTTCAACCCCCGCATCGCCGTCACGGTGGACATGATCGCCACCGGCACCGACGTGAAGCCCGTCGAGATCGTCTTCTTCATGCGCTCGATCAAGAGCAGCAACTACTTCGAGCAGATGAAGGGCCGCGGCGTGCGTGTCATGCCGCCCGACGCCCTCAAGGGCGTCACTCCCGACGCCAAGAGCAAGACCCGCTTCGTCATCATCGACGCCGTCGGTGTCTGCGAGCAGTGCAAGAGCGAAAAGGGGCCGTTCGACCGCGAGCCGACCAAGTCGCTCAAGCAGGTCCTGGACTACATCAAGGCCGGCGGCACCGACCCCGACGCCGTCTCCGCTCTGGCGGGCAAACTCAACCGCCTCGCCGCGGACATGTCGGAGAAGCAGCACGCAGACGTCAAGGCCCACGCCGGTGGCAGAGGCATCGACACGCTCGTCGGCGGCCTCGTCGCCGCACTCGACGACGCCAACGTCGAGGCCAAGGCCAAGGAGATGAACCCGGGCGTAGCGCTCTCCATGCTCACGGAGAAGCAGCTCGAAGCCGCTGAGCAGGAACTCATCAAGGACGCCATCAAGCCCTTCTATGACCCCAAACTGCGCGACCTCATCCTCCAGATCAAGCAAGACAACGAGCAGACCATCGACCGAGTGAGCAAGGATGAGGTGCTGGGCGCGGGCTATTCCCAGGCCGCGCTCGACAAGGCCAAGGCCAAGATCGAGAACTTCAGGAAGTTCATCGATGAGAACAAGGACGAACTGACCGCCCTCCAGGTCTTCTTCGGCATGGCTACGCCAGACCGCCTCAAGTTCCGCGACCTCAAGGCCCTGGCCGAGCAGATCGCCCGCCCGCCCGTCTCGGCCACGCCCGAGGAACTCTGGCGCTGTTACGAGGCACTCGAGGCGGCCAACGTCGCGGGCAAGGGGGGCCAGATCATCACCGATCTCGTCTCGCTCATTCGGCACACGCTCCGCCCCAGCGAGCCGCTGACGCCCTTCGCCGATGTGGTCCGCCAGCGGTATCAGGCATGGCGGGCCCAGCAGGCCGCGGCGGGGGTGACGTTCACCAACGAGCAGGCGGCCTGGCTGGACAAGATCGCCGAGCACATTGCCACCAGCCTCGCGATCGAGATGGAGGACTTCCACGACGGCTGGTTCGCCCAGCGCGGCAACCTCGGCAAGGCCTACGAACTCTTCGGCGATCGCCTCCAGGTCATCATCGACGACATGAACCAGGCGCTGACGGCATGAGCGACCGATTGCTACCAGAACGGCCGCCCCTCCCTCCCGGCTGGTGCGAAACAACGCTCGGGGCATGCCTCGACGTACTTCGCGGCGTGTCCTATGCCAAAGAGCAGTCTCGCTCGGACCCTGCAGACGGTTTCATTCCGATTCTGCGAGCCAACAACATCGGCGAGGCGCTCAATTTCGATGACTTGGTCTACGTGCAGGAGGTCTGCATCAGTGACGACCAGATGCTGCGCGTCGGTGACATTGTCGTGGCAGCGTCGTCGGGCAGCATGAAAGTGGTTGGCAAGGCAGCGCCGCTTACAGCGCCGTGGCGCGGCGCATTTGGAGCGTTTTGCTACGCGCTCCGCGTGCATCGCGGGCTCGCCGCCGAGTACGTCGCAGCATTTCTCCACACCGAGGAGTATCGGAATCAGGCGTCCGAGCGGGCGAAGGGCACAAACATCAACAATCTGCGGCGTGAACACATCACGTCCGTGCGGATTCGCCTTGCCCCTCTCGCCGAGCAAACGCGCATCGCCGACCGGATCGACGAGTTGTTCACCGATCTGGCCGCGGGCGTGGCGGCGCTGGAGCGGGTGAAGCGGAACCTGTCGCGGTATCGGGCGGCGGTGCTGCACGCGGCGGTCACGGGACGGCTCACCGAGGCGTGGCGGAAGCAGCACGGACCTCCGGACGAGCCGGGGCCGAAACTGCTCGAACGCATCCTCGCCGAGCGCCGCCGCCAGTGGGAGCAGCGCACGCGGGCGAAGTACGAGCGGGACGGCAGACCGCTGCCGAAGAACTGGCGCGACCGTTACCCCGAGCCCGCGCCCCCGAAGCCGCCCGCCGATGGCCCGCCGTTGCCAGAGTTGCCGGAGGGGTGGTGCTGGGCGAGCTTTGATCAATGCGCGGATGTTCAGGGCGGGCTCCAGAAGTCACCGTCGCGTGCTCCAGTCAAGTCACACTATCCGTATCTTCGAGTGGCCAACGTGCTGCGTGGGCGACTTGACCTTGCGGAACTCCATCGGTTCGAGTTGGAGCCTGACGAGTTAGAGAAACTGCGGCTGGAACCCGGCGACCTACTGATTGTCGAAGGGAATGGCAGCGTCTCCGAGATCGGTCGCTCTGCATTGTGGCAAGGTGAAGTCGAAGACTGCGTGCACCAGAATCACATCATCCGTTGTCGCTTTGCCTACGGCATCCTTCCGAAGTACGCCGACACATACGTCAACTCGCCCCTTGGCACGAAGTACATGCGCGGCGTCGCAAGTTCAACGAGTGGGTTGCACACACTGAGTGTCGGCAAGGTGCGGTCCATTGACTTCCCGCTGCCACCTTCGTCTGAGCAATCCGCCATCGTTGAAGCCGTCAACGAAAAGCGCTCCCAGATCGACGGCCTCGAAGCCGAGATCGAGCGCGGGTTGGCCCGGGCCTCGCGTCTGCGGCAGGCAATCCTCAAGGCCGCGTTCGAGGGGCGGCTCGTCCCGCAAGATCCCGCCGACGAGCCCGCGAGCGTGCTGCTGGAGCGCATCCGTGCCGAGGCCGCTGCGTCGTCAGCCGTCCCGCGCAAGAAACGGGCGGTGGCGCATGGATAAGGCGCTCCGGGCGATCATCCGCGCCAAGTACGAGCGGTATGCCGCTCGCGTGGTTCGCCTCCTCCGGCGCACGCCGTCACGGGACTGGCAGCCGGACGACGATCCATGCCGCACGCTCTGGGACCACTGGAAGATGGAACAACAGGAAGAGCATTCTGTGATGCATGACGCCATCGAGGAAGTGGTTGAGACGACGGTGCGGCAAGTCGTGGACCAGTTGCCGTTCGACGAGGTGGCGCTGCTCTCCCTCGATTCGCCCGACATCGAGGAGCGAGACGAGCCTGTTGCAGACCCTGAGTACGTGGCATCGGCACTATTGGAGTTGGTGACGTCGCTCGCGAGCGATGAGCCGCACCGAGCCGAGGTGCAGAAGATGCTCGACAGGCGGGCGAGGGACCGGTTCGAGCGAGATATGGAAGGATACTGAACGCGATGACCCAAGCGAACGGACAGATCAGCGCAGCTCCCACCGCCAGCCAGATCGGCACGCGCGTCTGGTCCTATGCGGGTGTACTGAAGGATGATGGCCTGTCGTACATGGCCTATGTCGAGCAGCTCACGTTCCTGCTCTTCTTGAAGATGGCCGATGAGCTGACCAAGCCGCCGTACAACCAGCCCAACCGCATCCCCAAAGGCAAGGACGATAACGGAAAGGCGTTCGACTGCGACTGGCCGAGCCTGCTGAAACTCGACGGGGCGGAGTTGTACGCCCACTACCGGCGCGTGTTGACGGCGCTCTCCGGACAGAAGGGGCTGCTGGGCACGATCTTCAAGGAGGCCGAGTGCAAGATCAAGGACCCGGCGAAGCTCCGCCGCCTGATCGTGGACCTGATCGACCGGGAGCGGTGGCTCAGTCTTGACCTGGACGTGAAGGGCGTGATCTACGAGGAGTTGCTCAGCCGCAGCGCCGCGGAGAGCACCGGCGGCGCGGGCCAGTACTTCACGCCGAGGCCCATCATTCAAGCGGTGGTCGATGTCATGCGCCCCGAGCCAGATGACACGATCATCGACCCCGCGGCGGGCACCGGCGGCTTCCTGACGATGGCGTACGAAAGCGTGCTTCGGCGGCACGACAAGGAAATGGATCGCGACGAGAAACGCCGCATCCGTGAGTCGCTGGTCGTTGCGCAGGAACTGGTGCCCGAGACGGCGCGCCTGTGCGCGATGAACCTGTACCTGCACGGGATCACCGGCGGCAAGGACGAGAACGCCACGCCGGTGATCAGCGGCAAGAGCAGCCTGGATACGCCGCCGAGCAAGCAGTACTCAATGGTGCTGACCAACCCGCCCTTCGGCAAGAAGCAGAGCCTGAAGACGGTGAACGAGGAGGGCGATCTCGACAGCGAGGACGAGGTCGTCGTGCGCCAGGACTTCTGGGTCTCGACCGCCAACAAGCAGTTGAACTTCGTGCAGCACATCTTCAACCTGCTGAAGGTCGGCGGCCGTGCTGCGGTGGTCGTGCCCGACAACGTTCTGTTCGAGGGCGGTCCGGGGCAGAAGATCCGCGACCAGTTGATGAAGCAGTGCGACGTGCACACGCTCCTGCGCCTGCCGACGGGCATCTTCTACAAGCCCGGCGTCAAGGCCAACGTGCTGTTCTTTGACCGGAAGCCACCGCAGGAGAAGCCGTGGACCTCGCGCCTGTGGGTGTACGACCTGCGGACCAACAAACACTTCACGCTCAAGCAGAACGCCATCAAGCGGTCGGACTTCGATGAGTTCGTGGACCTGTTCAAGGCCGGGGGAGGGGGGGCGATCCACAAGCGAAAGGCGACGTGGAGCGAGGCCAAGCCCGACGGCCGCTGGCGGTGCTTCGAGTACGAGGATCTGCTCAAACGCGACAAGCTGAGCCTCGACCTGTTCTGGATCAAGGACGAGAGCCTTGAGGACAGCGCAAGCCTGCCCGATCCGGATGTGTTGGCGGCGGAGATCGTGGAGGACCTGCAGGATGCCTTGGAGCAGTTCACAGGGATTGCGGGAGCGCTCGCTGGAGCGGGCATCAAGCGGCTGAGAGACGCCGAGAGTTGAGCGAATCCGTCCACAGAACGGATCGGCCCGAGATCGCCGTGCTGCTCAGCGGCGGCATCGACTCTATGGCGTGCACCGAGATTCCTTCCGACCCCGCCTCACGGCGGGGTCGTTTGGTTTACAGGCGGCCCGATTCGCCCTTCGCGGCGGGTTGGCCAGAAACCCCGCAGAATCCGGGCGGTTTGGCGACTTCGGGGCTTGGCCCGCCGCGTTCTCGGTTCGAGACCACTTCAGAGCCAACCGGTCAGGACACCGGGTGTCCCAGCATGGGTGCGTCGGAATCCTCTCGAACTCTCGGAGTCTCGGGTTGACGGGCGGAGGGGATAACAGGCGAGACGAGAGCCCGAGTGTTGGCGCTTCGGTGCCGTGGTCAGGAGGACGCGCAGAGAGTTTTGTCAGGACAGGGAGTCTGACGCTGGCGATGTGCCCCGCTCCGGTCCGACGCGCTCTCCGTCTTGAGTCCAACCCACGGTGTCTGATGGCAGATTCAACGGTTGCACTCGCCTCACATGCGGCAACCTTCCCCGATTCGAACACTTCTTGGCTGACACGCCCCGCGAGGCGAGCAGGAGGAATGACCGCGCAGGCCTTGGGGCGATGCTCCACCAGGAGCCTCCCGTGCCCATGCGTAGAATCAAGAAGGTGCTCGACAAGCACCGCGAAGGAGACCGTCTCGTGGGATTTTGGCACACAGGCTACATGGAGTTTCATGAACCTGTGGGGCTCGGTGAGCTCTTAGCGTCGCCGTCTGCGCCCGAGTTCCGCTGCGAGCAGTGCGGTGAATCGTTTCCGACCTTCGACCAGCTTCGGTCACATCGTTTCGAGAAGCACCCCGCAGTCCGGCCTGTTCTATTCGTTCGCGGTCGAGAGGTTGGCGGCTCACCGCTGCGTGTTACTCGGTCGATTAAGGCGACCGATGTCCGCACACTGCACACGTCAGCCGCACGGTTGAACGGCCGTCCTGTGCCGTTGGACGAACTCGGACACCTGTTGGCGAATATGTCATCGACGGTCGCCGACGTGCAACTCGCTGGCGACATCGTTGCGGACTTCAGGCTTGTCTTCGAGATCGCACTGGATCGTGACATTGCTGGGGTAGAGCGGTGCTTCGAGAACGCCGCACATCGGGGCCGGCTCGACCGACGTGCCATTGAGGACTTCATCGAGGCGGCTCGTGCGTTTCCCACTGCCCTGGCTTACTGCGATGGCATCTGCGAGTACTTCTATGGCGTACTCGCGAAGGAGCGCAGCCCGGAGTCATCGCTGCCCTTTCACGAGTACCGCGAAAAGTTCAACCGTGCAGCAGATGTGCTGCGCGACATCGATCGTCCCTTGGCGCGGCTCATCCAGGGGCTCGTGGCGTTTCACTTCAATCACTTCCCGGTCGCATCATTGTGTTCGCCGTCAACCCGAATCGCTGCCGCCAGCAGCCGCTACACCGGCTGGATTCTTGCGTCGTCGGACATCGACGCAGGCACCGCCGGATCAAACACAGTCTCTGTTGACCGATTGCTCACGGATCTCGACACTGAGCGCATCCTTCGCTGGGTTCTCGCGCCATCGGAGGACACGCTTTCTCACTCCGTAGAAATTGAGGCCGCCATCAATCGCGACATTCCGGAGTTCGATAGGGTCAAACTTCGCGTGCTGCTCGCTGAAGTCTATCAGACGTCCGGACGCATTACGGATGCCCAGCGGCACGCCCGCGAGTTGAGGAACAATCCGACGCTTGGACCGTGGGCTGAGTCGGTTCTGACCGTGCAGACCTGAGGACCCCGAATGATGCCCGACTCGACCCAACCATCGAATCCTGCCACCCGAGCCGACCTCGGCGCGGCGCGTCCACGAGCCGCTGAACCGCTGGCAACAGTCGCCCGAGAAGTCGATCGATCGACTGACGCAAAGGCACCTGCGCCAAACGGTCCCGCTACCGTTCGAGTGAAGGCGGAAGATCCCGAGAACCTGCAGAGCTTCGTGACCCTCGCCTACGCAAAGAAGGGTCAGCGGATTGGGATGAAGAAGAAGGTGGCGATCGCTATCGCACAAGGCCCACCGCCCGATGATGCGGTCTGGGCGCGAATTCAGGATCTGGCTCGAAGTGACGTGCTTCTCGCTGTTCCTAAGCAGATGCTCCTCGCAGCAATTGGAACGTCTGATCAATCCCACACCCATCGGTCCATACTGACTCGGCACGGTG
>ERZ795060.4809-NODE-4809-length-11157-cov-4.828229_pt1 | contig 11157 bp, 9 predicted proteins | sample MGYA00375144_ERZ795060 | MGnify/ENA primary metagenome ERZ795060 (study PRJEB30189, sample SAMN05720157) | activated sludge metagenome | isolation source: anaerobic digester from wastewater treatment plant | place: Japan | collected 2015-05-15 ... | reverse complement strand
TTTTCTCCTTTTTCTTTCAATCTTTTTCTCCTTACCATCTCAAACAATTTATCCTGAAGTTCTATCAATTTTTTCTTTATCTCAACTGGATTTAAACTTTCATATACCTCTTTCAATTTCTTTTTCGTTTTTTCGTCTATATTTTCACATTCCATAACTCTTTGATAAGGTGTCTTTGGGTTATTATATATTGTCTTGCTTATCGCTTTCCTTACTTTCATTTCTAACTCCTTCCTCATTTTCTCACCTCCTTTTTCTTCTTATTTTCCAGGAGGCGAGGTATAATTTCAATTAGATTTTTTTAATAAGGCAACGAATCATTTTCGCTTAGATTTTTAATGAGGCAATTCGAAAACTTGACAAATTTTAAAGATATAGGTAAAATATGTATACAAGTTAAAAAATATGTGTACAAATTAAGAAATGAGGACAAAAGCAAAAGAGTTAAAAGAAAAGATTATAGAGTATCTGCTCACCAACTTCAGGGAGAATGGTAAAGAAAAAATAACAGAGGAAAAAATTGCATCATATTTTAAAATAAGCAGAACTCCTGTTAGAGAAGTTTTAAAATCACTTGAGAATGAAGGATTAATAAGTGTAAGGAGAAACAGAGGGATAAAAATAAGAAAATTTTCAAAAGAAGATATTAAAAAAGTTTATGATGTAAGAATAATACTTGAGGAATATGCAATAAAGGAAGCGATTAAAAATTTAAAAGAAGAAAATATAAAAAAATTAAGAGAGTATGTAAGAAATTATAATAAAGCAAGGAAAGAAGGCAAATGGTTGGAAGCCAAAAAGATTGATCAATTATTTCATGAAAAAATAGTTGAACTTTCTGGTAACTGGTATTTAAATTATCTAGTAAAAAAATTGAATGTATTTTCTTTTTTCTTTTCTTTGCCTAAAAAAGACCAGAAATACAGAATAGACCCTAATCCATATTCACATAATAGAATTTTAAAAGCACTGATAAAAAAAGACCATGAAATTGCATCTGAAACAATAAGAAATCATATTTTATGGATACAGAATTATACTTTAAAAAATTATGAAAAAAGGGGGTGATATTATGAAAAGAAAGGGATTTACATTGATAGAGTTGTTGGTTGTAGTGGCGATAATAGCGATACTTGCAGGGATGTTACTTCCTGTACTGGCAAGAGCAAGAGAAAATGCAAGAAGGGTTACCTGTATGAACAACTTAAAACAAATTGGACTTGCAACACATATTTATGCTCAGGATTATGATGGGTTTATACCTGTTGGTGGAATTCCGACATATACCATCGTATGCCCAACCATATGGAAACTGGAAAGTACAACTGAGCCAGGATATGTTGGGCTTGGAATTTTATGTATTGGATGGAGACAGACAGGAAGAGGAAGATATTTACCAGACCCTATGTTTCTTCTCTGTCCGAGTGTTCCAAGATATTTTTACTGGGTGAGAAAATATTATCATAAAGGATGGATGTACCAATGGTTTGAGTATCCAAATATTACTTCCAACAATAAGGTTTACAATAATTATGCAAGAAATTTAAGACCATATTCAGATGCAAATACATATAAAGAAACAAAAGCGAAGGTTGATATATGTGCTAAAAAGGGATATATTTGGGTTGCTGATTCTCTGGGTTATTATGCCTGGAATTATGGAAATCCACCCGGTGCGAGTTCTGAAGGATACAGTCATTCAGGAAGAGATAGATTGCCAATGGGATTAAATGTTTTGTTTTTTGATGGCTCTGTAAAATGGATAAATGATCAAGATCATAAACTCCTTTATAAATATCGGTGCAATTCCTATGGAACAGAGAGTTTCTGGACTTTAACAGCAAATGATTTAAAGTAAAAGGAAGAAAATTGCTCGTTAAAATACTTTTTTTTGATTATAGACACATAGAAGTAATAGAAGGATTTGAAAGGAAGATTGAAAGACCTGAGAAATTTAAAGGTAATCCTATTTTTGTTTCGGGCCATCCTCTTGAAGAAAACTGGATTTCTTATTATGGTTCTGTTATAAGAAGACCTGATGGATTATGGCAGACCTGGTATACAACAATAATTAAGGATAAAGGAATTCTTGCACTTGGTTATGCTGAAAGTGAAGATGGAATAAAATGGGAAAGGATTGAGAAAGATGCGATTAAAATAAATAATAAAAATACACATTTTGTTTTTGATAGAGAACCACATGGAGCAAGTATTATTTACGATGAAAAAGAGGAGAGAGAAAACTGGAAATATAAACTGATATGTGGTGCTCATCCTTCCGGATGTATTTCTATTTTTCACAGTAAAGATGGAATTCACTGGCTTCCTGCTCAAAAAAATCCTGTTATAGGAACAAATCCTGATTGTCCGATGTCTCTTTTAAGGCTACCTTCAGGTAAATATGTTGCATATCATCGTCCAGTCCTTGGAGATAGAAGGATAGCAAGGTCTGAATCGTGGGATTTTATTAACTGGTCTGAAGCAAAAATAGTTATAGACCAATCACCTGAAGACCCACCACAGATACAGTTTTATGGGATGGGTGCTTTTCCTTATGGAGAATATGAAATTGGGACTTTATGGATATATCATACAGACAAAAATGATTTTGGATTCTGGAAAATGGAAGGATATCAGGAGCCGGAACTTACCTATACGAGAACAGGTTATGCATGGCACAGAGTAGAAAAAAATAAACCATGGATTGAAAGAGGGAAAGAAGATGATTGGGATTGTGGACAGATTCAACCGGCAAGTGCACCTGTTTTTCTTGAAGATGAAATAAGGTTTTATTATGTTGGAACAAGAGCAACACATGGAAAAAGTTTGAAAGAATGGGATAGACCAGAACCAAGATGTGGAATTGGATTTGCAGGTGTAAAAGTGGACAGATTTGTTGGAATAGATGCAAAAGAGGAAGGTTTTTTAATAACAAGACCTTTTTGGACAGAAAAAGGAGAATTTTTTATAAATGCAAAGATTAAAGGGTATGTAAATGTTGAAATTACTGATTTATCAGGGAAATCAATTTCTGGATTTGAGATGGAAAACTCAGTTCCACTTGTTGGAGATTCACTTTATCATAAGTGTAAATGGAAAGGGAATCCGGATAAATCAAAACTTTTAAACAGAGAGATAAGATTTAAAATAAAAGCAAAAGAAGCAACAATTTATTCTCTTATGGCAGGTAGTGAAAAAGAAATTAAAAAATACTGGGAATTTAAAATCCCTTATTTCCCTTACGAAAGAGAGAAAAATTTTCTATAAAAGGAGGATAAAATGAAAAGGTTTTTTTTGATTTTTCTATTTCTTTCATTTTTTTTATTTTCTGATATTTCTTCTTTTCCGACCCAGTATTTTACACCAAAAACAGACCTTGTTACTCCTCATATAAAATGGCTTTCACCTTACAAAAAAGGGGAGATAAATATTTTGTGGATTACACCAAGAAGAGATGGTGGTTTCAGGGAAATAGTTGAATTAAATCAGAGAATGGATATTAATTTTGTTGTTTTTCCTCTTGCAACTCCTGATAAATTTGCAGTATGGTCAGGTTATTATAAGCCGGTTCCTGTTACCAATGAAGAATATGAGAAAGCCCTTGAGGAGAAATTAAAGGGTAAATACGATATCATAGTTATGGGAAAAGTAAGATGGAGTGTTTTTCCTCAGAAATTTAGGGATATGATATTAAATAAGGTAAAAGATGAGGGGACAATACTTCTTGCTTATTTTGGTGACTGGTATGGATGTAAACTTGCAGAGGATATTAAGTTAGATGACTTAAAAAAAGCAACAGAAAATAAGATAAATTTTGATAGAAAATTTTTATATCCTTATAAAGGACTTCCACAGTTTAAAAAATACAAGGACTTTGAAGAGTTTATAAATTCAACTCTTGAAGTTTATTCATATGGGAATGGAAAAATTTTACTTCTTAAAGGATATTCAGTCCCTCATTTTCAAAATTTAACACCAGCAAGTATAAGGAGTCCTTTTGAAACAAAATATATTGAGTATGATTATCTTCTTGCTTATCCAATTCAATTAATTATTTCATATGTTAAAAGTCCTGAAATTGAAATAAATGGGGCAGATTACATAAATGCAGATATAAATTCTATTTCAGATATTAAGTTTGTTCTGAAATCAAATGAAACGAAAAAAGTTACATGTGAGCTTGTTTTGAGGAATGAAGATAATGAGGTAATTTTAAAAGATAAAAAAGATATAAATCTGTCAAAAGGTGAAAATGAGGTTAAGTTTGAAATAAAAAATAAGATTCCAAAGGGTAATTATTTTGCGGATATATGGGTAAAGGAAAAAGAAGAGATTATTAATTTTGGCTCTTCTTTTATAGAAGTTAATTCAAACGATTATATAGGAGAGGTAATATTAAATAAAAGTTATAAAAGAAATGAAGAAATAACAGGAGAGGTAAATATATTCAGTAAAGATGGAAAGGATAATTTAAAGTTGAAAATAAGTTTGATTGATAATTTTGGAAGATTGGAGAAGACAGAGATTTTTGATTTTAAAGGAGAAAAAATAAATGAAAAAAAAGTAAGTTTTAAAATTACTCCTCCAAAGGCCTATCTTACAATTCTACAGTGGTTAAAATTTGAACTTTTAAGCGATAATAATATTGTTGATAGAAGTTTAAAGTTTTTCTCTGTATCAGATTTAAGACCAAAGGATGATTTTAGGACAATTTTATGGTTTCCACCTTTTACTGGTGCTTACACTGAAAGATGGTATTGTAGAAATATTTATGAGTCAGGATTTGATTCAAGATATTACACAGGGATGGGGCCTGTTGCAATTTTAGAGAATCTTTGGTATGTTTCAAATCCTATAAGGTTTGTTGATATGAAGACAGACCCATGGGGAACTATGGATAGAAAACCAGAAGACCATGTAAGACAACCCTGTTTGAATGATCTTGATTATTTATCAAAAGTAGAGGAAGATTTAAAAAAGAAGATTGAAAATGAATTACATTTTTCAACATATGAATTTTCATGTGGAGATGAATGTCATTTTGCAAGTTGGAGACCACCATATGATAAATATGAACTCTGTTGGTGTGATAGATGTGTTTCAAAATTTCATGAGTACCTGGAAGATAAATTCGGAAATATAAAGAGATTGAATCAGGAATGGAAAACAGATTATACATCATTTGATGAAATTAAGCCAGTTACATATCAAGAAGCAATTGAAAATCCAAAATTGAGACCATTATGGATAAATTATAGGATTTTTATGGAGGATACATGGACAGGTATTTTTGAATATGCAAAGGAAATAATTACAAGGATTATTCCTAATGCAAAGGTTGGATACGAAGGAAGTCAGAGAGGATATGTTTTTACAAACAGTTTTACAGCAGAGGACTATTACAAACTTTCACAAATTATGACATTGAATAATCCTTACAGTCATCCATTTATAAGATATGCATTTAAGGATTTTGCAAAGGAGGGGAGTTTACTTGGACTTGGATGGCAGGGTTCTTATGGAGCAGGTATAAAAAATAGAAAAATAGACCCATGGAGAGTTCTTTTCTTTGGTGCCAATAGTTTATGGATATGGCACGGTCCTCCAAGGGAACAATCAGTTGTCTCTCCTGATTTATCATTTTATGAATACTTCAGACCATATATAAGTCAAATACCTGAATTAAAAAAAGGTATAGGCAAGTTATTTATAAGTTCAAAAAGAGAGGATGATGGGATAGCTATACTTTATTCAAATACAAGTGTTCATGCTTCTGCCTTAACTCCGCAATTGCCTCCAATATGTGAAAATTTGAACTTTTTTGTGAGATATTTTGAATCAAGTGGCTATCAATTTAGAATAATTTCATATAAACAACTTGAGGATGGAATTTTAAATAAAGAGAAATTTAAAGTTTTAATTCTTCCTTATGCTCAATCAATTTCACAAAAACAGGCAAAAGAGATTATTTCTTTTGTTAATAATGGAGGAATTGTTATTGCTGATATAAGACCAGGAGTTTGTGATGAAAACGGAAATTTTTATCAAAATGGAGGTGTTCTTGATAATATTTTTGGAATAAAACAGAATATTGAATTTGAAGTGAAAAAAATTGAAAATTTTGAATTGAAGTATGGAGAATTAGCTTGCAGTTTACCATCAATCCATCTTGATTCTTCTATTATTTTGACAAATGGTAAAGCGAAAGAAAATGTAGAAAATATACCTGTTTTTATAGTTAACAATTTTGGTAAAGGGAAAGGGATTTTATTAAATTTAAGTTTGATAAATTATCCTGATGAAAATATGCAAGGGATAAGGAATATTCTCAATAAAGTGATTGGGGAAATTGCGGGGATTCAGAGAAAAATAAATTATGAGCCGGATAATACAGAAATCGGTTTTACTCCTTATAGATATAAACTTGGTTCTCATACATACCTTGGAATTCTTTCACCGTGGAGAGAAGGAGAAGAAGTAAGAGAATGTAAATTAACACTGCCTCAGAAATTTCATATTTATAATATAAGAAAAGGAGAGTACATAGGATTCAGTGATTCACTAAATATAAAAGTTCTACCGGAGGATGTACTGATCTTTGGATTTTTACCTTATAAAATAAATGATTTGAAGATAAATTCAATCAAGAAAGTTAAAAAAGGGGAAATATTGAATTATGAAATAGAATTACAAACAGAACCGCAATCTCCAGAGACACATATTTTCAATGTAAGTATTATTTCTCCTGATGGAAATGAAATAAATTATTATACAGAAAATTTAAAAGGAGAAAAAGGGAAAGCAAAAGGAAGTGTAATTTTTGCTTTAAATGAAAAAGAAGGGGAATATATATTGAGAGTTAAAGAGGTTATTTCTGGAATTTGCAAGGATTTTCAGTTTGAAATTTCTGATTGAAAGGAAAAAAAAATGGAAAGAAGATTTTTTCAGATGAATTTTGCCGACTGGAACAATTTTGTTTTTATAGATGAAAAACTTGTTGAAGAATCATCAGGTGTAAAAAAAATTTTTTATTCCCTTGAGAAATATGAAAAAAATCCAGTAATTAAAACAGAAAAATTATGGGAAAGTTATCTCTCTAATTTTGATGCTGGTTATATTTACGACCCTTTTTATTCAAGTATGGTATATGATAATGAGAAAAAAATTTACTGGTGCTTTTATCAGGCCTTTGGAAGATTTGGTTCTTATCTCTGTCTTGCTCAGAGTGAAGATGGAATAAACTGGATAAAACCTGAATTAAATCAGGTATTGTTTGATGGAAGTTTTGAAAATAATATTTTAAAATTTCCAGAATATCCTGCTTTAAGTATTGATTTTGGATGTGTTGTCCCGAATTATTTAAAAAATATAGATGCAGAACTTATATGCAGTAATTTTTCAAGATTTGATGATAATCTTTATTTTCAGGGTATCACAGTTGCTTTCAGTAAAGATGGGATAAACTGGGATTTTCACTTTCCACCAGTTTTGCCCTATGATGGAGATGCACACTGTTTGATGTGGGACCCTGTAGAAGAAGTTTATATTATTACAACAAGGTCTTATCAACAATATAATGTTTATAGAAGATTTGGGATGAAAAGAAAAAGACATATAGCGATAAGTAAAAGTAAGGATTTAATACACTGGACTCCTATGATAACAGTTCTTGAGGCAGATGATAAAGACCCTGAAAATAGGGAGTTTTACAAAATGTTTATTCTTCCTTATGGACATGGATATATTGGATTTTTGCAGATTTTTGATGTTGACCCTTCTTTATCAAAAGGACCTTGTGAAGTTCAACTTGTGTTCAGCAGAGATTTACTTAATTGGGATAGAGTAGGAGACAGAAAACCTTTTATTCCAAGAGGTGAAAAAGACCAATGGGATTCAGGTATGACACTTATGACTATTTCTCCTGTAAAAGAAGGAGGAAATTTAAGATTCTGGTATGGAGGGAAAAAAGGAGAACACTGGATTGGAAGTACAGGAGGTATAGGGACAGGAGTGATAAGAAAAGATGGTTTTGTATCATGGACAGCAGAAGGAGAGGGATATATTGTTACCTGCCCTCTTCATATATCAGGGATACCTGAGATATTTTTAAACTTAAAGGCACCAAAAGGAGAAGTAAGAGTTGAAATACTTGAGGATAATAAAGTTCTTCCAGGATGTGAAAAAGAAAATTGTATACCTGTTTCAGGAGACCATATTCTTGCACCTGTTAGATTTAAAACACAATTATTAAGATTTGGAGGAGATGTGAGATTGAAATTTTATCTTAAAAATGCAGAATTATTCAGTTTTAAAGGAAATTTTACACTTCCTGAAAGATATAAATATCCAAAAAGATTTCCAAACTGGTGGTAATTGAAATTAAAGGTCAAGTTTTTTCAATGAGTTTTCATCAAGACCGAGATAATGTCCAATCTCATGTAAAAGGACTTTTTCAATCATTTTTTCAATTTCTTCTTCTGTTCTGCAGTACTTTTCAATACTTTCCTTATAGATGATTATTCTATCAGGAAGTACAAGAGAATAAGCAGGAGTTTTTCTTTTTGGGAAAGGGACTCCGTGATATAAACCGAAAAAATTGGGTTGAGGACTGTCTTCAATTATAATTGCAACATTTTCAATTTTATCTCTTATTTCTTTTGGTATTTTCATAAATTTCTGATAAACTATTTCCTCAAATTTTTCTTTTGATATTTTCATACAATTATATTACAATAAAAATACTCAAAAACAAAAAGGAGAAAAAATGATAATAATTGGTGAAAGGATAAATGGTACAAGAAAAAATATAAAGGAGGCAATTGAAAAAAAAGATAAGTTGTTTATAAAAAAAGAGATTAAAAAGCAGATTAATTGTGGTTCTAATTATATTGATTTAAATGCTGGAATTGGAAAAGGTAAAGAAAGAGAAAAAGAAGATATAAAATGGTTAATTGAATGTTTGTATGAAGTGGGAAATTTTCCTGTCTGTATTGATAGTTCTGACCCTGATGTGATTGATTTTGGTTTGTCTCTTATTAAAACACCTGATAAAATGATAAATTCAATAAATGGAGAAAAAGAAAAAATAGAGAAAATGCTACCGGTAATTAAAAAATATCCTGAAAGTAAAATTATATGTTTAACAATGGATGATAAAGGAATACCATCTGATTATAAAAAAAGAATAGAGATAGCAGAAAATTTAATAGGGATATTGAATGGAATCGATGTTAAAAATGAAAACATATTTGTTGATTGTCTGGTTGAACCTGTCAGTGTAAATTATGAAAATGGACTTATTTTTTTAAAAGCATTAAAAGAAGTAAAAAAATTTAATGTAAAAACCACCTGTGGTCTTTCAAATGTTTCTTTTGGACTTCCTGATAGAAAACTTGTTAATAAATATTTTCTTGCTTTATGTATTTATGAAGGTCTTGACTCTGCAATAGTTGACCCGACAATACCTGATATAAGAGAAGCAATATGTGTAAGTGAAATGTTAACAGGTAAAGACGAATTCTGTATGAATTATTTAAGAAGTAAAAGAGAAAACTGTTTTTAACGGGGCGTGGCCCAGTCCGGTTTAGGGCACCAGAATGGGGTTCTGGGGGTCTCCGGTTCAAATCCGGACGCCCCGATTAGCAATCTTCTTTGAGACGGATGGTTTCGGTATAACTAAGGCAATGGAAAAAAACTTGAGGGATAAAAATGAACATAGAAAAACAGTAGGAATGAAGGAAAAGGAGAAACAATCCGGACGCCCCGATTTAAAATTTGCTTTATGTTTTTTAAAAATGTGCTATAATTAAAAAAAATGGATATATATGAAATTATTAAAAAAAGAAGGACTATAAGAAGATTTAAACAGAAAGAAATTTCAGTTGACCTTCTTGAAAAATTTGTTGATATGGCTCGTATTGCACCAAGTGGAGCGAATATGCAACCACTGGAATATATAATTGTAAACGATAAAAATATTGTTGATAAAATTTTTCCTTTAACTGGATGGGCTGGATATCTTGGTAAAGATGGTCCTCCACCTGAGGGAAAAAGGCCTGTTGCATATATTGTTGTTTTAATAAATAATAGTATAAAATCTCCTACTCCAAAACATGATGCTGGTGCTGCAGTTGAAAATATTTTACTTTCTGCAACTTATGAAGGAATTGGTACATGCTGGATTGGTTCTGTTAACAGAGAAAAATTAAGAGAAATTTTACAGATTCCTGAAAATTATGAAATTGACACAATTATTGCTTTAGGATATCCTGATGAAGAAAGTTATATTGAAGAATTTAATGGTTCTGTAAAATACTGGAAAGATGAAAAGGGTATTATGCATGTTCCTAAAAGAAGTTTAAAGAATATTTTACATTTTAACAAATTTTGATTTGACTTGACAGTTTTTAAAAAAAAGGTATAATTATAAACTTAATAGAAACAATTTAGTTAAATTTGATAAAAAAAGTTGTTGAAACTTTATTAAAAAAATAGAAATTTGCGGGAAAGGAGGTGAGAAGAAATGGCAGAAAAAAAACAAAATCCAGCAGCAGTGGTGATACTGATAATAATAATTCTGGTGGCTTTGTTTTTAATAATTAAACAGACAATGCCAAAGAGAACACCTGCTCCTACAGCACCAGAAACAGGAGCTCCAGCAGTACCACCAGCACCAGAGGGTGAAGCACCAACAGAAACACCTGCTGCTGAGTAATATCTCTTGACAGGTTTTAAAGAGATAGGTATAATATATATGCTTTAAAATAACGTTCTTTGAAAATTTGGGGTATCCGGAAAATTTCCAGAGGGTTTAATCCTGGCTCAGGGTTAACGCTGGCGGTGTGCCTAACACATGCAAGTCGGGCGACGAACTCGCTGAGGTTGGAGTAATCTGACCAAAGCGGGGGAAAGCGGCGGACGGGTGAGTAACACTTGGGTAACCTACCCTCGGGACCGGGATAACCTGCCGAAAGGCGGGCTAATACCGGATAACCTTTTCAGGTGAAATTCCTGAAAAGAAAAGTTTTGTTTAAAAAACAAAACACCCGGGGATGGGCCTGAGTCCTATCAGGTAGTTGGTGAGGTAATGGCTCACCAAGCCTAAGACGGGTAGCTGGTCTGAGAGGACGGCCAGCCACACGGGGATTGAGACACGGC
>ERZ795060.4806-NODE-4806-length-11164-cov-7.688271_pt1 | contig 11164 bp, 5 predicted proteins | sample MGYA00375144_ERZ795060 | MGnify/ENA primary metagenome ERZ795060 (study PRJEB30189, sample SAMN05720157) | activated sludge metagenome | isolation source: anaerobic digester from wastewater treatment plant | place: Japan | collected 2015-05-15 ... | reverse complement strand
TGGGGTCTTTGCGTGAAATATTTATAAATTATTTTCGGATGAAACGAGCATGTATAGCAGTATTCACAAACGAGGATGAAAATAATTTTTCATACCTGCTTGATTTTAGAGCACAAAACATATTACATGCGAGTTCCATCCGGCCATTAAAAAAAATTAAAATTAATTTCGGATGAAACGAATTCAAAGTATTATATTGGCTGTATTGGTTTTTGGGGCAGCTTTCCCCCTGCTTGCACAATATCGACTTGCCCCTGGACAGTGGCGCGATCATTTAGCCTATAAAAGAGTCAAAAAAATAGTACCAGCAGAAAATCGCATCTACTGTGTAAGTTCGTCGGGACTCCTGTATTACAACAAGATAGATAATACCATCAATACATTGTCGAAGGTACAGGGATTGTCCGATTGTGCCATTGCCACCATCGCCTTTGATCCGAAAACACAAAATTTAATCATCGTATACAATGACCTGAATATTGATTTTCTGAAAAATAATCGAATCATCAATTATCCGGTTATCAAAAATAAAATTGGCCTGACCAACAAAAAAATAAATAATATCACCGTTTATAACGGCAAAGCATATCTTTCGTGCGGTTTTGGGATAGTAGTCATCGATCTGGAGAAATATCTTGTAATGGATACCTATTACCCTGGATCGGGTGGACAGGTTGAGGAAGTGTTGGATGTGGCTATCGATTCGGAGTATATTTATGCAGCTACCCTAAACAGGATTATACGGGCACAGGCCAATGATCCATTTTTGGTGGATTACCATCGCTGGCAAACCGTTCGTTTTCAGGCTCCCAATGCGTTGGTCAGGAAGCTCGAAATACTCAATGGGACGCTTTTTGCCTGGGTAGATGTTGATACGTATCAATCCGACAGCGTTGTGTATTTTCGAAACAATCAATGGTCGGCAACCCCGTTGCCCCTGGAGGAGATACGTGCCATGAATGTATCGGACAACAGGCTGGTGGTTACTGGTCATTCACAATATAGCATGGATGCAAATCTGAATTACCTTATAGTGTCTTCCCATTATTGGGGGCAGTATGCAGTTTACGATAAGGGTGGAGACCTGTGGGTAGCTGATACCTATCGCGACCTGATTCGCATTAAACCTTCGGGTAGTAGCGAGGATATCAACTTTAACAGTCCTACTTTTGCTAAAAACGTAAAAGTGGATGTGTATAATGGTCAGATATGGACAGTGGCTGGACTGCTTTCTCCTAATTGGCACAACGAGTACAATAAGGAAGGATTTGCCGGTTATATTAACCAGCAATGGTTTTCGTTTTACAGCGATGTAACTCCAGAACTCGAAAATTATTTTGATTTTGTCAATGTGCGAATCAATCGTTTCAACCCTGAGCAGATTTACCTTGCTGGCTGGTGGGCAGGACTGGTGTTATATGAAAAGGGTAAGCTTACATTTTTCAACGGCGCCAACAAAAACAGCACCATTGAGGAAGATATCTACTGGGCTGGGCACAGTTTTGTATACGGCATTGATTTTGACGCTGACGGAAATGTATGGGTTACCAATTCGCGGGCATTGCGACCTCTTTCCGTAAGAAAAAAGGATGGAACGTGGAAAAGTTTTAGCCTGCCCTATGTGAGCGTCGATAATTATTATGTTGGCGACATTGTAGCTACCAGCTGGGGGCACAAATGGGTCATTGCAGCACGAAAACCAGTGCTGGTAGTATTTGACGATAATGGCACTATTGACGATGAACGTGACGACAGAACCACTACCTTTGATTTAGGCAATTTGGCCAATAGCGGCAATGCTCTCATCAACCCAGGTCGACTGTATTGTATTCGAGAAGATAGAAGCGGTAACCTATGGGTGGGTACAGATGCTGGACCAGTAGAAATAACCGGCGCCCAATATATTTTCGATGCTCGCGATTATGTTCAGGCTCGGAAAATACTGGTAAGTTCAAATATTGGAGAAAATGTGGGTGCCTACTTACTGGAAACCGAATACATTAACGCTATTGCGGTGGATGGGGGAAATCGTAAGTGGCTGGCTACACAAAACTCGGGGGTATATCTTATTTCACCCGATGGTACACAGGTCCTGCAAAATTTTACTAAAGACAACAGCCCTTTGCTTTCCAACACAGTGCTGGATATTGCTATCGACCATAAAAGCGGCGAGGTATACTTTGCTACCGACAAAGGATTGATTTCGTATCGTGGTTACGCAACCTGGAGCAACGATGATTTTGGCGACGTATATGTGTTTCCTAATCCCGTTCGTGAGAATTATACGGGCGATATCGTTGTTACCAACTTGCTTACCAATGCCATCGTAAAAATTACCGATGTGGAGGGTAACCTGGTGTACGAAACCCGTGCCAACGGCGGACAGGCCGTATGGGATGGAAAAAACCTTCGAGGACAGAGGGCAAAGACTGGGGTTTATTTCATCTTTTGTTCCAACGACGATGGGTCAAAAACGAGGGTGATAAAGCTGCTCTTTATTCACTAAACTATTGGGATTCCCATTGCTGCATACCGCGCTGATAAACATCGAGAAAATATGCATCGAGTTTTTCATTTAGCCCTTTGCAATGCTCGAAAACCGAATAAGCCCATTGGAAATAGGCTATTTTGCGCGACTTTGACCACCAGATAGGATAACGCAACAGGTCCTCCATGTTGCACGCCTTGTCCGCTACCTTAATGAGCCGGGCGGGGTGGGAGAGGTAGGGGGCTTTTTCTACCTGCAAACGTTTTCGCTCTTCTTTTGGTAGTGCCATGTTGTCGGTTACTTCCATTACAATACGGCTGACTGCCTCGCCAAATTGCTGTGTTAACTCTTCGAGGGTAACCTGTGTATCCTCCACCACATCGTGGAGCAGGGCAGCTATCAGCAAATCAGGGTCAGTCTCACCGCATTGGATCAACAGATAGCATACCCGAATGGGATGATTGATGTATGGGATATTGAATGTACCTTTTCGTCGTTGAAAAATATGTTGTTGGGCAGCAAAATCAAGCGCCCCGAAAAGCTTTGCCAGCTCTGCCATGTCTGTGTTTATTTGTAAAACAATTGCTGCTCGATGTAGTGTATTAGCGAATGAATGATTTTGATATGTATCTCCTGAATCCTATCCGAGAAGCCATTGTGAGGTACGCGTATTTCAATGTCGGCAATTTGGGATAGCTTACCCCCATCTTTACCAGTCAGGGCTACCACTTTCATATTTTTGGATTGGGCTGTTTGGGCAGCTTTTACGATATTGGGCGAGTTGCCACTGGTGCTGATGGCAAGCAGTACATCTCCTGCCTGCCCCATAGCTTCTATGTAGCGTGAAAAAATAGAGTCAAAACCATAATCGTTGGCGGCACAGGTTATATGCGAAGAATCGGATATAGCTATAGCCGGTAGGGCAGCTCGGGGTTTACGATACTGTCCGCTCAGTTCTTCGGCAAAATGCATAGCGTCGCACATGCTACCCCCGTTCCCACACGAAAGTATTTTGTGACCCCCTTTTATAGCTTCTACCATTAAATCGCCCGCTTTCTCCATTTGTGCAAAATGGCTGTCGTCCGATATAAATTTCTGCAGCACCGCTAATGCTTCTTCAAATTCTTTTTTTATCATCTTTCTCGGTATGTAGTTGTACAATCCATTTAATCGTATCACTTGAACAATTACCTCGCCCTGCTGGGTATAATGTTTTGATAAAAATAAGCCAAATTACGATACAAAGATAAGTTTATCGGGTAAATCCATCCATGTTAACATAGGCATTTCATCCGAAAATATTTTTAATGTTTTTTAAATCGGTCGGATGGAACTCGCATGTGATGACCTTCTACACATAGGAAGTACGAAAATGATAAATATTTTCATTCTCGTTTGTGAATACTGCTATACATGCTCGTTTCATCTGAAAATATTTTTAAAAATTTTTCTTAAAAGGTCGGATGGAACTCGCATGTAATATGTTTTGCGCTCTAAAATCAAGCAGGTATGAAAAATTATTTTCATACTCGCTTGTGAATGTTGCCATGCTCTTTACAGCTCAATAAAAAATTTCAGCATTCCCTGTTGGTAATTTAATGTCTTTCAATTTCTTGTAATGTACCAGTTTTGCAACTGCTTTAAAAATTTTAACCCCTCCAACTTTTACAAGTCGCTGTATTTTAGTTTTTTATGCATTTTTCTAAAAATTTTTGTCATTCCAATAATCTGGGCTGTAAGGGGAAATATTCATGTGATTATTGGTAAATAAGGGTTATAATACGATGGGCATTGCTTACAATTTATAACCAATGTGTTTTATCCTGCCCCCTTAATCAAAAATTTGATAATCAGTGATTTATGCAACTAACTTTTTGATATATTTGAAAAAATATTGAGTCATTATAAGAACTGAGTGTAATGGCTCATTAGTTCAGTAGTTCAAGGGAATAAAATTAACATCTATAAAACAATGAAACGAGTAGTATTGTATTTAATGGGTTTTCTCTGGGTAACAAATGTATCCGGACAACTGGAAGTTGTTAACAACGCTAAGATGAAGTTCAATGGTAACAACATCTTTAATGTATCGCAGAATGGAAATGTTACGGTTACTTCGTCACAGAATTTTTCTTTATCACCGGGATTACTGATTGAGCGTATCTCGGGAAATAATAGTGGAGGGATATTTATATCAGAAGCTACAGCAGTAGTTATGTGGGCTGGGGGATATCCCAATACCAATCTTGTAGAGTTTTGTCAGAATACAGGAACTACCTTTCGGCGGGTGTCGTACATTAACAATGCAGGTTCATTAGTTGTAAGTAGTGATTCTGTGCTCAAAACGAACATTCGACGATTGAGCGGGGTAAGCACAAAATTGCAGGGCATAGGGGCTTACAGGTATCAACTAAAGGTTCAGCGGTCGACAGGTGTGATAGATACGAGTGTATTTGATAATGGCAGAGTTATATCCAGCAGCAATAGTAGTATATCATCCTTGACTCAGAGCAAGATTTCGTCATTGCAGCAACCCATTATAGGGGCGGTAGCCGATACGGCTTCTTCGCCTGAGTATATTGGTTTTTTAGCGCAGGAATTGGAGAAAGTTTTTCCCGAGCTGGTTGAGACACGCGAGGGGGTAAAGTATGTTAATTACATGGGCATGGTGCCCATACTGCTGCAGGCCATTAACGAGCAACAAACGGTAATCAATCAGCAGCAGCAGAAACTACAACAGCAAGAGTCACGCATCAATGCGCTACAGGCTGAGGTGGCTGCCATCAAAAAATACCTTAAGATTAAATAAATCAATGGGTCATGAAACGATATTATTTGTTGTTCCTCCTGTTCGTAAATGTGGGGCTTAATATTGTTGCCCAGACACTAGACAATGCTGCACGTAACCGCACCATTGTATCTACTACTCACACAGGTGGGATTGCAGAGATAGCCAAGGTTATTGATGGCCTGATGGATACGAAAGTAGTGTTTGGCAGTGGCAACTACACCGCCTCGTTTGTAATCAGCTTTCCATATACGTACAGTTTTAGTGCTGCTAAACTGTATTTTTATTACTATAATCTTCCGTATGATATTCGCATTGAGGGTTCAACGGATGGCATTACCTATACAACACTGGCGACTTACTTGCCTACTTCTACGGTGGTTACCATTAATTTAGCCAGCAACAGCAACATCAAGTTCATTCGTGTAAGGTTTAATGTTACGGGAAATAGTAATAAGGCCTTTGAGTTACAGGAATTTGAGTTGATAGGAAACACTTCGACACGTTATGATATAGGATACGATGCTTGTGGCAACAGGGTCAGCAACAAAGTCATTACGCTATCCCAAAGTCGTGCCAGAATAGATAACGACAGTATAGCAACAGATGTTGGTACGCCGTTGGTAGACAATACGCTGGAAGGAAGTCGTATTGAGATTTTTCCCAATCCAGCACACAGTTATATTATCCTGCGTATAGCAGGTAAGCAATCGGGGGAGATTATACAATACATGCTATACGATGCCAATGGTCGATTAGTTATAGGACCTTCATTGCTTAGGGAGGAGGTACGTGTTGATTTAAGCTCTTATGCGCGGGGCATATATTTTATTCGGTTGCAAATGAAAGAAAATATAAGTGACTGGAAAATAATTAAGCAATAGAGTTATATTATGAAAATACGGCTATTGATCATTGCAATATATGGTATTGAGTATTTGGTAGCGGGGCAACCCAACTTGAATGTAAGGCTCAATACTCAGGTTAATGCAGGCACCTACGAAGCGTTGAATAAGGTTAGTCTTGAGGCAGGATTTAAATTCTCAGGTTCTGGTTTTAAGGCGCAGATTAGTTCACCGGGCTTTACACCCGATAATAATACCTTTTATGCTCCTGTGGGTGGGCTTCCGTTAATCAACACTGACAAATACATAGCCGGAAGTATCAGTGGCACCTTTAGTGTGACCCCGCAGGGGATGGCCAACTATGTACTACCGTTAGAAATACCACAGGGGATAGGGAATTTAACACCTAACCTAAGCATAGTTTATAATAGTACATTGACTGATGGTTTGTTGGGCACTGGTTTCAGTTTGGGAGGCCTATCGGTTATCAGCAGGGCTCCTTCCAACTACATCGACGATGGAAAGGTGGATAGGGTGAATTTCGATAATAATGACAGGCTGATGCTCGATGGCAACAGGTTGGTAGGATACAGCGGTACCTATGGCAGTGACGGGGCTAAGTATTTGCCACTAAATTTTGATGGTAGTTTGATCATAGCACACGGGGGATTGAATAGCCAAACCAGCTGGTTTGAAGTGAAAACCAAAAGTGGGCTTACAATGGAGTATGGTCATACACAGGATTCACGCATCACGGTTCCAAAAGGCAAAATTGTAACAATGTGGTTGCTTTCAAAGGTATCCGATGCTACGGGCAACTATTACACTATAAATTATGAACGCGACACTACTACGAGCGACTACTGGGTGAAAGAGATCACAATAAATGCTCGTGAAAATGAAAAATTTCAGTATTATGTAGTATTCAATTATACCAACCGGCAGAATGCTGACCGTTACTATATCAATGGTTACCCCACTCAACTTAGCAAGTATCTGACCGAAATAGCTATATACAAGAAGGATAAAAATAGTAATGGGCATATCCGTAGTTACGTGCTTACTTACCAACCAGCATGTCTGGGCACGCGGCTGCAGCTTACCTCTATTACGCAGAAGGTGGGTAATGTTATGTTAAATCCTATAATATTCAAGTGGAAAGATGAAGATTATGATATTCGACCTACTACGGTGGGCACGTATACTGTGCAGGGCTCTCAAATTTTAACGGGCGACTTCAATGGCGATGGCCGGTCCGATATTCTCTCCATATCTTACGACAATAAGTCGTTGTATATTTATTTGAACAATGGTAATTCTGGATTTGCTACAACCCCCATAATTAAGAATTTTCCTCAATCCATGAATTTTTTTACGGGTGATTTTAATGGTGATGGACGAACGGATATACTAGCTTTTTATTTAAGTTCCAATCTTTCTACACGTAAGTTATATTGGTGTAAAGCCAAGTTAGATGGTTCGTTGGAGGATCCTGTTTTTTTGAGTGATGTAACCCAGGTGACAATTCCAACTTTGTTTATTATTGATAATAATGGGGATGGTTTATCTGATATTGTAGCTATCGATAATGTGAGCAATCAAACGAATCAAAATCAAAATTTTTTGGTTTTAGAATCAAGAATCAATAATGGTAATTTGCAACTGTACAATATATCTGGGCAGTATTTCGACTTGCTTATACAGGGTAAGCCTGTTTCGATGGGGGACTTTAATGGTGATGGTTCGATGGATTTGGTGTGTCAGAATAAGGATGATTCGCTGGATATATATATGTCGGACAAAAACGGAACTTTCTCAAGAAATAAAATTAGCACCCCCCTTGATGCTAAATATACATTAGTTGGAGATTTTAATGGAGATGGTTTGTCAGATTTTTTTACCTGTTCAAATATCTATTTTTCCAGGGGCAATAAAACAAACAATTTTAACTTACTTTTTGACATCAAACCAATCAATTATAGTGGGGACTGTCTATCAGAAACGCCAGTGGGAGATATCAATGGTGATGGGAAAGCGGATATTCTGAATGGTTATCTTACAAGGGGGTTTGCTTCGTTTGCAAAAATTACTACTGATTACGATAATTCAATGAAGAATTTATCTCTGGATATTAATGGGGATGGGATACCTGAGATGATATCTTGTGAAAGTACAGGAAATCTGAATACCATAAAGTTTACTATTACTTCTTACTTTTCCACCTCGCGCCGTGGACAGCTGATAGAGGGTATACGGGATGGTATGGGAGTGGTCACGAAAATTGAATATCGCGATTTGGCAGATCCTGCAGTATATACAAGGCAAAGTAATGCAAGCTATCCAGTTACCGATTTATCGGCGGGGATACAGGTGGTGTATAGGGTTACCACGGAGGATGGTATTGGAGGTAGCCGGGTAACAACCTATCAGTACGAAGGAGGAAAGGTACATCGGCTGGGACGAGGATTGCTGGGATTTAATAAGGTAAGGGCTACCGACAGTAAGACAAATATAACCACCGAAACTACCTATGAATATGATACTACAAATTATTTTACTGCTATAAAAAGCCAGATTACTAAAACCCAAGAAGGCTCTACACTTTCAACGACAACTTATACCAATACCCTCAAGGCACTGGTAAATGGGAAAGTGTATAACTTCGTTCCCAGTACTATTGAATCGGCTACTTATGATTTGAGCGGGAATAAAACAGGTGAAAACAGAACCTCTTTCACCTACGATAATTATGGAAACACAATAATTGTAAACTCTACTACTGGTTATCCCGGAGGAACTAAGACCACATATACGATAGAAAATAATAATTCAAATGATAATTGGTGGATAGGCAAGGTGACGAAAAAGACAGTTAAGTATAGTCGTTATATGATGACTGATATCACTCGTAGTTGGAGCTACTCATACGATAGAAGACTGTTAAATTCAGAAACATCAGAACCTGATGACTCTCTAAAAAAGATTGTGAAAGAATATACATACAACAATAGGGGGCAGGTAATTAATGAAAAGGTGTCTGGAGCCAATAAAACTCTAATCACTCAGTATGTGTACAATGATTCTGTGAATCCTGAGTGGCCATATAAAATTATTAATCCAGTTGAGTGGATTGATTCCATGAGCTATCATCCAAAATTTGGCAAGGTTACTACTCAGTGGTCGAGTGATTCGACGAAGACTATTCTAGAATATGACGAGTTTGGCCGACTAAGCAAAAAAACTACGCCTTTTGGGAGCACGTGGTATAGCTATAGATGGGCATCGGCGTATGATTCGCTGGCTCCATCAACAGCAGTCTTTGTAATACGTACACTTACACAGCCGTCCATATTTCAATATGAGTTTTACGACAAGTACGGTCGTAAGGTACGACAGGTAACGCAGGATATCAATGGGAACTATATCTATATAGACACCGAATATGATGACCTGGGGCGAGTTAAGCGACAGTCGGAACCCTACCGAAAAAATACAACGCCCTTATGGACGACTTACGAATATAATCTGCTGGGACAGGTGACACGAACCACCTACCCCGACGGAAGTACTTCGACAGTAAGTTACAACGGTCTTAATATTACTACCACCAATCCCAAGGGTCAAACGGAGAAACGGACGTACGATTTACGAGGGTTTCTTATTAGCGTTACTGACCATGCCGGAGGGGTAGTGCAATATACATACGATGCTATGGGTAATATGCTTACAGTGACCGACCCTGCTGGTAATGTAACCTCGATGAGTTACGATATCTATGGTAACCGGACAACCCTTACAGATAAAGATCTGGGGACTACTAGCGATGTATATAATGCATTGGGTCAGCTGGTCTCATCGACCAATGCAAAAGGATTTACCACCAGCTACACTTACGATAATTTGGGACGTGTTACAACCCGCACCGAAACCGATGCCCAGACCAATACCAGTGTAGTTACTAACTATACCTACGATGGACAATACTATTGTACACGAGGTAAGATTATTCAGGAGAGCAACAATGTGCATACTAAGAAATATGCATACAATAGTAAAGGCTTGCTGGTCAAAATTAGCGAGACCATTGATAATGCCACCTATAATACACAGTTTACATACGACAGCTACGGGCGCGTAATTGGTATTACTTATCCGGGAGGGTTTAAGGTAAAGCAATCCTATCGCAGTGGCTATCTGTATCAGGTTACGAGCAATGGTGGTGATACGCTCTATTACACCTGTAATGATATGACTCCACGAGGTCAGGTAAGTAGCTACCAATTGGGGGCTAACCTTACGGTAACTCATACCTTCGATGCCAACACCGGCTTTTTAAAACAAACTGTAGCTGGTAACATCCAGGATATGCGGTATGAATACGATGCGTTAGGTAATCTTACCCGACGAACCAATCAGAAAAGAGGTCTATCCGAAAGCTTTACCTATGATGGGTTGAACCGCCTCACGTCCAGTACGGTATATGTCAATAATATAGCTACCCAAGTGGTACGCTTACAGTACAATGCTATAGGTAACATAACTTTTAAGAGCGATGTAGGTACTTATCAGTACGAGGCCACACGTCCACATGCAGTAGCACGAATAGTAAATCCACAGGAAGACTATCAGCCATACGATTACAATGTTGAATATACCTCGTTCGATAAAGTATATAGCATATCCAATGCAACACAGAATGTAACATTTACCTATGGTACCGATTATCAACGCATTAAGGCGGTGAGTGTGAAAGAAGGACAAACTACTACGAAATACTATGTGGGGCAGCTCTATGAGAAAGAAGTGTTGCCGGGTGGCGAAGTAAAGGAAAATTTTTATATTTTTGCAAATGGAGAGGCAGTAGCCATCTATACCCGTAGCACTAAGGCTCAAAATACTCGTCTGGCCTACTGCTTACGCGATCATTTAGGTTCTTTGATATACTTAGTTTCGCCCACGGGTACAGTACTGGAGGAATACGCTTACGACCCCTGGGGCCGGCGGCGTGATCCTGTCACTTGGAAGCCCTTTACCGGTACCGCA
>ERZ795060.4804-NODE-4804-length-11170-cov-9.810346_pt1 | contig 11170 bp, 12 predicted proteins | sample MGYA00375144_ERZ795060 | MGnify/ENA primary metagenome ERZ795060 (study PRJEB30189, sample SAMN05720157) | activated sludge metagenome | isolation source: anaerobic digester from wastewater treatment plant | place: Japan | collected 2015-05-15 ... | reverse complement strand
GAAGATTTGCTCGCGGATTCTGACGTGAATTTGGCGACAATAATAACCGAAGAATTTGCAAAAGCAATTGCAAAAGCTGAAGACGATGCATTTATTGCTGGAACCGGGCATGCAAGCAGCAAACCTGAAGGCGTCTTAACAGCGTCTGGCACAATTTCTCGCACAACCGCATCAGCTGGAACAGTGGATTTCGATGACATACTTGATCTCTACTATGCCATTGCTGCACAATATCGTGCAAATGCGGTTTTCATATGCCACTCTTCAACCGAAAAAGAACTGAGAACATTGAAGAACAACAACAATTATATTTGGTCTCCCGCAGTATCTCAGGGTATGCCAAATACGTTGTTCGGACGCCCAATCTATACAAACGATGCCATGCCTGAATTCAACGCAGGAAACAAAGCAATGATATTCGGTGACTTCAAAAATGGATATCTCGTACTTGACCGCGAAAGCTTGACCATTCAGCGGCTGAATGAACTTTATGCAGAATCAGGACTTGTAGGATTCAAGGTTCATTACCGAGTTGGCGGCGGAGTGCTTGACCCGGGAGCATTCGCAATCTTGACAGTTAGTTCATCTGGTTCACCATAATTCATGAGCCGAGGGAATATTCCCTCGGCTTGTTGAGGTGATTTCATGATTATTGCGCGCACGATTCAAATACTTGGAGACATGATCTCAGTGCCTGAAGCAAAAAATTATCTCAAACTTGATACAGAGATATTGGAAGATGACATTCTATTGACGATGATAATTGCAGCTGCATATACAAATTTTGCGGCATATACGGGTATTGCACCAATTTTGACTGAATACGAATGTCGTGGATACAGTAGCTTTGCGAATACAGAGATGTCACCAAGAATTCCAGCAAAAGAAATTACAGACCCGTCATCTCCTGAAATTGCTCTGATTTCAGAAGATACAATATCTGTCCCTGTTGGTGTGGAGTATTTTTTTAAGCTGAAGGCTGGATATGAAACCACACCTGACAATATTCGGGAAGCATTATTCCGTGCAATCGCAGAAATGTATATCAAAAGAAGCGTTGATGTTGATTTGACACCAATCTTCTATTCATTCCGGAGGTCCTTGATATGAATCTTGGAGAATATGCATATAGAATTGAAGTTTTCAGAAAGACATATGTGCTTGATGAACAAGGCGGGCGTGTCGAAACACTTGAACCTGTCGGAAGATTTTGGGCATACGTAGTGCAGAAGGAAAACATGGTCGAGCAAGAAGCCATGAAAGACGAATATAGAGCACAATTTGAATTCCACATAAAGACAAACAAAACAATCGTTCCGGGCATGATTGTGAAATTTAAGGATAAATTTTTTAAGGTGAAGATCGTCACCGTGAGACTACCTTATGACACGAATTTGATTTGTGAGGAAGTGACAGGATGATGAATATACAGGTGGAATTGAAAGGGAAAGAAGAACTGATGAAAAAATTCAACAAGCTCTCCGATGACATAAAAAAAGAGATCAATCAGTCTATTGTCAAAGCAGGTACAAACACACAAAAAGAAGCCAAGCTCAGAGTACCTGTCAGGACAGGCGCACTAAGAAACTCCATAATGATGCAAATAAACGAAGGCATAAAAGGTTCAATATCTGTCACGGTGGGTGCATATATGCCGTATGCAAGCTTTGTTGAATATGGAACAATATACCAGCGTCCCAAACCATACCTAATGCCTGCATATGAAAAAGCAAAACGTGAATTAGAGCAAAAATTGAAAGAAATCGAAAGGAAGATTGAAAATGCTTGATGCTGAAAATATCCTCAGAAAAGCTATTTTTGATACGCTGAAAACGAAATACACAACATTTGAAGATGTGCCAGATGACGCAAGTTTGCCGTATGTCGTCATTGGACAATCAAGCAAAATTGACGATTCAACAAAAACCACATCGAGAATGCGTGTTTCTTTGAATTTGCATGTGTTTTCAGATTATCGAGGATTCCATGAAGTTGCAGAAATTGTAGACGACATTATTGAAATGTTCGACAAAACAAGATTAGAGTCAGAAGACAAAGAAATCTGGATATTCATTGATGAAGCAGAAATTACAGATGAACCGCCACACAAACACGCAATAATAAGGCTTAAAACATATATCCATGAAGGAGGTTGATGAAAATGGCATTAATTCGTGGTGTTGACGTGCTGGTAACAATCAAACAAGGCACAGCAGACGTCATAATTGGTGGACAAAGAGACGCGACTTTGTCAATATCTGCAGATACTTTGGAAACAACCACAAAAGACACAGGAGATTGGAGAACATACCTGTCTGGCTTGAAGCAATGGTCTTTGACTTGTGATGGACTATACGTCGAGAGTGACGCGGCACAAACCGCATTGTGGAATGCATTTCAAAGCGCAGAAGAGGTCACCGTCACCCTATCCAAACCAACTTCTTCTTCTTCTTTCACCGCGTCTGGACAAGCCGTGATAACATCTATCGAATACGGCGCAGCTATGGAAGATGCCCTGACATTCAATGTGGAGTTTCAAGGAACTGGCGCGCTAACAGTCTCATAATTCAAAGGAGGCAAGATGAATGAAACCATATGTGACGATTGAACTTGACAAACTCCGAACATTGAAATACGGCTTCAACGAGTTGTGCAAACTCGAAGATTTGTTCGGTAAGAAAATCACCGAGCTTGGAAACATGCAATGGGGTGCAAAAGAAATCCGTATTTTGCTGTGGATTGGGCTCATGCACGAGGATAAAACACTGACATTGGAAAAAGTCGGTGAGCTCATTGATATGGCTGGAGACATTACCAAGGTCATTGAAAAAGTTGCAGAAGCGCTTCAGCTTAGTTTGGGTGGTCAAAAAAACGCGGTAGCAACGGAAACACAATAACAGATTGGTACGAAGAGCTTGTGAGAATTTCAGGGCGATATAGCATACCTGTAAACGAGCTCATGGAATTGACCCCTGCAGAATTGGCAATATTTGTTGAAGAACGAGAACGGACACAACACGATACAATTGTTTTGGTATCATGGTTGACAGCCGCATTCACACGTGCCAAGCGTCTACCAAAAATAGACAAATTTCTAAACAAACCGAGCGCAAGAAAAATTGATCCTAAGAAAGCAAAAGAAGACTTTGAAGAGCTGAAAAGGAGATTAGGAGGCGCGAAATGGCAGAATTGAAGGTTGTTTTCAGCGCGGTCACAAATGAATTCGACCGCGCAATGAACAAAGTTAGCCAGCAATTGAATGATGTAGAACGAAAATTTCAAAACCTGTCTCGGATGGGAGACAGGCTATCTTCTGTTGGACGTCAGCTTTCTGTCTCCCTAACCGTACCGATTGCAGCATTAGCTGCCACAGCAGGTGTGGCGATTACAAAATTTGCAAATTTTGCAGATAGGATTTCTGACTTGACACAGATAACAGGTTTATCCGCGAAGGCAATTCAAGAATGGCAAAATGTCGCAAGAAATGCGGGTGTAGATACTGAAGCGCTCACAAATGCTATGTCGGGCTTAATTAGAAAATTACCTACACTTGAACAGGAAACAGGTATCTCGGCAGAACAACTTGCAAAACTTGGGATCAATCTCAACCAGCTCAAACAAATGTCACCAGACGACGCAATTGACACAATTATGAATGCGTTGCTTGGCATGGAAAACATCATGGAAAGAAATGCCGTTGCATCCGCATTGTTTGGGCTTGCATGGCGGGATATTGCACCAATACTCGGGCTTGGAATAGACGGGATACAAAAGGCAAAGAAGCAGGCACATGAACTCGGTTTGGTGATGACAGATACATTCATAGAAAAAGGCTCACAAATAAATGCACAATTGGAGATATTGAAAGCACAGCTGTCAATTACCTTCATAGAAGTTGGTGCCGCAATTGCACCTATCCTTTCTAGCTTATCGAGAACACTCACTCAGCTTCTACCTACAATTGAAGCACTTGCAAATGCATTTGCAAAATTACCGCAGCCACTTCAGCAAGCTATTGTTATTTCACTTCTATTTCTTGCAGCTCTCGGACCTATTATTTCCGCAATCGGTGCACTTTTGAAAACAATTGTTGCACTTAAAACTGCCCTGACAGTGCTCGTGAGTGTTTCGAAATCTGTGCTTGATGTCCTTTCAAAGGTCATGATTGCGGTACAAGGTTTGTCATTCGCAGCAAAAGTCCTTTCAGGATTTATTGGTTTTCTGATAATCGATTTCATCACAGGTGCTATTCAAGCAGAAAGGTTTCGGAAAACGGTAGAAGACCTAAGGCAAACGATGAATTATGCAGCAAGCGATGCAGAAAAATACATGGCAGCAATGCAATTATGGCAAGATACAAAAAGCGTAGAGGCACTGAATAGAGCAATTGCGATCCTGGATAAATACAATATCACCACGACAGATATAATCGAAAAATCCCAAGAATTGGGCATATCTTATGAAGAAGCTGCTGCTTTGCTTATCAGACAAGCAGAAGCAACAAGACAAGCAGCAGAACAAACCGACAAGCTTAATTCAGAACTATCCACACTTCAAAAAGTTCAGAACAAAAATCTGCAGACTTTCGATGAAGTCCATACAATTTCAAAAGAAGAAGAAAAGCTCAGCCCGTTTGAAAATCTCGTGCAGGATATCAAAGACCTTGGCCAAGCGGCAAAAACCGTCAATCTTGATCCACTGAAAAAATCAATATCCTCAATGATAAATCCCGCAGATCAGCTTAGTATTGGACTAGGAAAAATAGGTGGATCGCTCGGAGAATTGAATCCTGTGCTCGAAACATCTTGGGGCGAATTCCAGCTCGTAGATGGACAATTGCAACAACTGTCAATGGACGCTTGGAATGTCATACCTCCGTTTCAAGAACTTTCCCTTACTTTGCCTGATATCAATAATAATACATCAGAGTTATCTGAATCGATATATTCGGCCACAATCCCAGGTTTTCAAGATTTGGCATTTACAGTTGATAGCTATCTGCTCCCGACAATTGAAGCAATCCCAACAACCTTTGAGACAGCAGCTGAAGACATACGATATGCCACAGGAGATATGAAATTTTATAATGAAGACGCAACACGTGAAATCGTTGAAGGTTTTCAAGATTTGGCATTTACAGTTGATAGCTATCTGCTCCCGACAATTGAAGCAATCCCAACAACCTTTGAGACAGCAGCTGAAGACATACGATATGCCACAGGAGATATGAAATTTTATAATGAAGACGCAACACGTGAAATCGTTGAAGGTTGGGAAAATACGCAAGAAGTGCTTGTCGGAAATTCCATCATTCCCGACATGGTAAGCGCAATCCAGACATTATTTCAAGGATTGACACCATCTTTGAACTCGACAATGGATCAAGTGTCGAGAGCTGTTGTGGGTGGATTTGAAACTATTTCGAGTGATTTGCAACAAGAACTCATGCCAGATATTGCACAATCTCTTACATCATTCAATGGGCTTTTGGAAAATCTCGGCATAACGGCTGGAGATGTTGAAAAAACCATCAAGCGAGCATTTGAAAACATGAGTGATGATATTGCAGATAACCTTTGGAATTTGCTGACAGGCTCGCAAAGCGTTGGCGATGCATTGAAGGGTATCTGGGAAGCGGTTGGCAATATGTTCAGATATATTTTTGTCCAGCTCATGTCAACGATAATCACAAAAAACCTGTCCAGTCTTGCAGATTGGGTAGCAGGTGTGATCACACAGGCGGCAGCTGCGGTTGGTGCATTTTTATCTCAAGCATATGCCGCGCTTGTAGCATTTTTCGCATGGGCTGGGCCAGGAGCCCCCCTGCTTGCCGCAGCAGTAATGGCAACAGCTGGGGCTGCAATATTCGCGTTTGCAAGCTGGGCAGTTGGCGCAATCAGAAACGTACTTGGATTGGCGGAAGGTGGAATCGTCACAAGACCAACATTTGCGATGGTAGGTGAAGCAGGTGCTGAAGCCGTAATACCGCTGAATGGTACACTTGCCGAAGAAGTTGAAATTGGCGTATTCAACGCCATGATGCAGCTCAGGGGCATTTTTGAAACAGGTGAAAATGCACAACAAACGATAACTCTCGAAATAGACGGGCATGAATTCGCACGTACAGTCATCCCGTACCTTGTCAACGAATTTGACAGAATCGGCATAAGACTTGCGGAGGGATGATAAATGCTGAAGATAAAAGGTTTGGAGGAAATGACATGGACGACATTGCCAACACCTTCAGATGTCAGTGTGTCATATTTTGATATCTCGGATGCAGAACGCGGAATGGATGGGACAATGCATATAGATTTCATTGCACGCAAGCGCAGAATCGATATCGTATGGAACGCTCTGACACAAGCACAAAAAGACAGCTTGTTGAATGCAATCCACGATCGAGCACCATTGTTCTACATCCAATTGATCGAAGAAAGCGGAACAGTGTTAGAAATGAAATGCTATGTTGGAGATAGGAAAATGAAAATGGGCTGGATGATAAGCGGGCAAAGATATTGGACAGACATCACAATTGCGTTTGTGGAGGCTTAAAGATGTTTGCAGATGAAAATAGGCGTTTGTCCGTGGTTGTAGAGCTTGGCAGAAAGGAAAATATCGAATATTCGGCAAGCATACAGAATGCATTTTTTGATTTCAACGGCTTGAGTGACAACATTCGCACCGCTTCTGTATGTCTTGCAGATTTGTCAGGCCGTCGGGAAATTGGGGATGGATTAGTGGCGTTTGAAGACAAGATATTTCTTGCAAATGAAAATATTGGCATTCATTCGCAATTATCTGACCAAGATGGAAATTTCTCCAATACACTGACAATCGAGCTTCAATTTCCTGCAACTGTTTTGAATGCCTATACCATATATGCAGATTCAAGGTATGGTAGCCTCAAGCAATATTCAATCAGATGTTATTTTGGAGACACCCTGATTGAAGAGCAAACAATCACAAATGAATTTGTAGTATGGACAGGATCCAGCTTCATACCCGAGACAGCGTATACCAAAATGATTTTTGAATTTCAAAAGACACGTCCATATGACTATATCGCAATCCAAGAAATCGGGCTGGGTATAGGTGCGGCTTGGGACGGAAGGCATGTCGCACGTGTGAATTTCACCTCTCAAATCATGCCAAATGGATATGGCTCTTTCGCAATAGACCAGCTTGAGGTGACAATACGCAATCAAGGCAGAGAATACGGAGACATAAACCTTCCAAGCTGGATGGATAATACCATGTATTTGAATGTCTCAATTGCGTCAGACACCGAAAAGATACAGCTGAAAAATTTGAAGGTAATTGAGATAAAAGGGTGCGCCGGAAAAGACATCAAAATTGTTGCCCGAGATATTCGGTCGCAATTGAATAAAGTCGTCTATGCCACATCAAGCGGAAACACAATTTCTGCATTGCTTGACACCCTCGCTACATATTTTGACATCCCAATCCATTACCCAAGCAGGTTTTCCACAATATCTATCATGCCGTATATGCAAAAAAAAGGCTTGAAGACACTTGAAGAAATTGCAATTGCGACAGGCACGGTGATGTTGGTGGAAGACGGAGAAATATATTTTGAAGAAATTGCACAATCAAGCGCTTCTTTCAATCCCACAAACCTTATCGATTATAATTATGAGTTTTCAAATACCTACCTTGTGAACAGCGTAGAAGTTGGAATTGCGAACTTCACAATTGGAACAGAAGAATTAGTGGCATCTGAACAAGTGGCATTTGAAGCCGCAGGTGAAAAGGAAATTGAAATTGCTTTTAAAAATTGTACAACAGATATCAATATCGTTGTAAACGACGGCACTCTGATTGAGAGCAATATAGGCAATTGGGGTGTAAAATGCAAGATTTCAAAATCATCTGCAGGTGTGGCAACTGTGGAAGCATATGGAAGAAAAGTCCAAACAGATTATGAATACGTCAAGCACTCAGATGCAGAGAGCATCGAATTGTATGGCAAGAAAGAATTTCAAATACAATCGACATACGTCCAATCCACGGCACAAGCTGAACAGCTTGCAAGTTTATTATTAGAAAAATTTGCGTCTACCGCAAAAGTCAAGAATTTGAAATGGTTTGTTGAAACTCCTGATAGAATGCTGAATAAATCTATATCAGGTGCCTATACAGGTGTTGTTGCGAGCGAACAGATCACCTTACAAACAGGACTGAGCGGCAAATTGGTGGTGGTTGGAGAATGAATATAAAAAGTGGATTCGGAGATTTGAAATTTAATCAAAGAGGCTTTGGAAAATACAGAATAACAAGAATGAACCTGACACACACAACACTAAATGAAGTCGAGCAGAATACGAATAATCTCGAGAACGGGACACGACAATTGCAAACTTATACAAACACACCACAAATATTATCTCAGATTCTGAATCGCACAAAGACGGCAATTGAGCAAATCACAGGTACTGACTTCACGCAAAATCCTTCGACAAACCTTGTAAATATTGCAACATTTTGGGATTCACAGGTACAATACAAATTCAGGTATTCAACAGTCAGCGGCGGTGGTACAAACCATTGTGTTGTAGGGAAATACATATATAGGTCATACGAAACAAGATATAATATGGAAACAGGACAAGATGAGCAATTGACTTGGTACACAGATTACACATCTTTTTCTGCGCCGGCTGTGAACAAGATACGGAAAGAGATATATTGGATTGCAAAGAAAATTTCTGACAATAAATGGTATGTCTTGCGACATACAGAATCCATGAGCCCATCATCTGTCTATGCCAGACAAATGAGTGATCAAACAGTATTCACGTCAATACCCACAAAAGCCGTTGCAACTCGAGACTGGATATATTTTTGGCTTGACATATCGCGATATCTTATTGCAATCGCATCACAGAACTTATCAACGCAATATTATACGAATATATATTGTACAGAAATCTCCAATTTTGTGGTTTCTCCACCGAATATGTTCAGCAATACAGAATATGTGTATTTTCAGATAGATACAGGTTCGGGGTACAGGCTGTACAAAGCATCAGGTGGGTCACTGAGCAACATCGAATCATTTGGTGGTGCAAAAGGTTTATTCTGGTATGCCAACCATCTAATTGCTTGCGGTTCAGGATGTTGTTTGAGAATAGATCCCGGAACAGGAAATCCGCTCAGTGACAATATAATCAATAGTGAAATTAATTCGGTATACGACTTTCTCTTTCAACCCCCTTGGTGGTTGTTTGTCTTGCAATATGCTCCAGAAAGCAAGCTCGCTGTATACGACGCAAGAACAATGAAATCAGCGATGAAAATTGTTTTTTCGATAGTTGGGCGAAAAATATTCCGAATTGACAAAAGCACAATATTTTTCCCAACAAACTCATATTGGCACTTCATATATCTTGATAATTCTTGGAATGGAACAGGAGGGATATAAATGGGACTTCCAAGTGGATGGCAGACACCAAGAATGAATTGGGATAAAACAAGCTTTCTATCCCCAGATGACATAATCAGAATAGAGCAAAACATAAACGCAATTGAAAATGGAATTCGTTCAATTGACGATACCAAAGCCCCGCAATCTTCAGGGAATTTGCATGACATCCTCGATTATTTTGCAAACCGTCTAAAGGCGATAACAGGCAAGAATTCGTGGTTAGAGTCCCCAGATATCAATTTGAGCAATATTCCTAACGACATTTCCACGATCATCTACACGCTCTTGGCAAATATGTCGGGCGATTATTCAAAGCTCGAATCATACAATATCTTAGATGGTTGGACAGATAATGCATGGAGGTCTTCTGTTGTCGTGCGAAATACCGTTGTTTTCGTGCCGTTCAGAGCCACAAAAGTTATTTTCATGGATTTTCAAACAAAGAGTTATACAGGCGTAGATGTCGCAAGCGGAAGCGGGAAATGGGATAGTTGCATTCGTGCCGGCAATATTGTGTATGGGATCCCATATTGGCGACCGTATGTGCTGAAAATCGATGCTGTTGCAAAAACCGTCACAGAAATAGAAATACCTGATGGATTTCAAGGAGGCACCCCAGGATACTATACAGCGGTTCTCGGGCAGGACAATTGCATATATTTCATCCCACACTATGAGAATTGCCTTTTGAAATTCAATCCTTCAGACAATTCATTCACAAGAATTGGCAGTTTCCCGGGTATGGCAAATTATGCGGGTGGCGTATTGGCACCAAATGGATATATATATTTTATCCCACATGCCGCACAGAGAGTCTTGAAAGTTGCCTTTGACGGTACTGCTACGGAAATTGGGTCAACATACACCGAAACCTTTCAATGGTGGGGCGGAGTGCTTGTTGGAGGAAGATATATATATTGTTGCCCTTGCAACGCTTCATCCGTGCTTATCATCGATACCGCAACAGATACAACGACCACAATCGGGTCTCTCGGCACAGAAGAACAGAAATATCGTGGTGCAATTTTGCTTCCAAACAACGATATTCTGTTTCTTGGGTATACTTCTGGCAAAATTTTGCGTGTGTATACGCGGGATAATACTCTTGTTGAGATAAGCAATACATATTTTTCAGATATGTTCCAAGCAGGTGGATGTCTTGCACCAGACGGGTCTGTTTTCACAAATCCGTTTAGGTCAAGTGGTGGTGCAAGATTGACATTTGGGGATCCGTCAATCAGCACATATTGGCATGGATTGTGAGGTGAGATAACATGATAAGGCTAAATGCGAAAAACAACGCTTCCACAACACTTGCAATAGACATAAATTCATCTCAGACGTCAATCACTGTAGCGGATGGTACATTATTTCCAGGCCCTCCGTTTCGTGCAACCTTATTTGACGGGATAAACGAAGAAATTGTCGAAGTTTCTATGGTAAATGGCAACACTTGGACTGTGATCCGTGCACAAGAAGGTACAACCGCACAGGCTTGGGATGTAGGAACACTTGTAGAATTGCGTTGGACAGCTGGAATGTACAACGAAATCAAGAATGCGGTTAACGAAATCAAGAATGCGGTTAACAACCCGCGTGGGTTGTACAAATATTCCTTCATAATCCCAACTTTGTTTGGAAGTTTATCTGGCACATACAAGTGGTACGGTGGAGTACTTGCACCTAATGGGAAGATCTATTGTGTTCCTCACAACGCCACAC